>Ga0265303_10000959_pt1 | contig 17256 bp, 13 predicted proteins | sample Helome_2_FD_192494 | JGI IMG/M metagenome (GOLD analysis project Ga0265303, IMG submission 192494) | Marine sediment microbial communities from subtidal zone of North Sea - Hel_20160317 (Illumina Assembly) | ecosystem: Environmental > Aquatic > Marine > Subtidal zone > Sediment ... | reverse complement strand
GGCGGCAACACAGAAGACATGCAACCCGCTCCGGGGGAGCAGGGAGCTAAATCCGTTGTTGTTATACCGTTTTCCATAATAATGTTCCGGAATACGGAAGTGCGATATAAGGGGTTGTAAAAAAAAACGGCGACCCGTGAGTCCGGGCCGCCGTTTCGATTTGGTCGTTCACCTGCCCCGCTATGATATGAAATCTGTAATGGTGCGGTGTGACTGTTACCGTGTTGGCGCGATCTGTACGAATTTTTATAATGTATTCAGTTTAAACATGCTTCAGAGCATTTGGACGGAAAAAAATTAAGTGGCTTCGGTCCGGCCTAACTCGGTCTCCAAATTGACACCGTATTTTTTTATCCGCTTCCAAACAGTCACCCGGCTGACACCTAATATTCGCGCTGCTTCGGATTGATTGCCGCCGACCTGACGCAGCGTATCAATCAGCTTTGTTCGTTCTTCCTCCCATGACGCAGCGCTTTTATGCTGCGTTGCTAAAGGTCTTTTGCCGTTGGCGGTGATTTTGGGGGGCAGGTGTTCTTTGTTGATCCAATTTTCCGAACACAACACAAACGCATATTCGATAGCGTTGCGCAGCTCTCGAACATTACCCGGCCAGGAATAGGTCAACAGGGTTTCCATGGCTTCAGGCGTCAGGCCGACAATTTTTTTACTGGATTTTGCGGCGTTCTGCTCAATAAAATGTTGGACAATAAGGTGGATATCGTCGAGTCGCACCGAAAGGGGCGGACAATTGAGGGGAAACACGTTGATTCGAAAAAACAGGTCTTCGCGAAAAAAATCCTGGGCAATCAGGGCTTCTAGATCCTTGTTGGTGGCGGAGATAATCCGCACATCCACCGGGATCGGTTTGTGATCGCCGACCCTTTCGATTTCCTTTTCTTCCAGGACCCGCAGAAGTTTCACCTGGGTGGAAAGGGGTATGTCACCGATTTCGTCCAAAAAGATCGTGCCTTCGTGGGCTGCCTCGAAACGACCGATGCGCGTCCGGTCAGCCCCCGTATAAGAGCCTTTTTCATGACCGAATAGCTCACTTTCCAGCAGGTTCTCATTCAGGGCGGCGCAATTTACTTTAATAAACGGTTTGTCTTTACGAGGACTTTCTTCATGAATTGCCCGGGCAACCAGCTCCTTGCCGCTGCCGCTTTGACCATGGATTAAAACCGGCGCATCTGTCTGGGCCACGTTCTCGATGAGTTCAAAAAGGCGCTGCATCGGCAGTGATTCACCCAGCAGCCCGTGGTGCTCCTCTTCGAGCCGACAGCTTTTGCGTAGGGTTAGGATTTCCTGCTGCTGGCGCACAATTTCAGAGATATCGGTGAAGGTTTCCACTGCTCCGATCATATGCCCCCTGGAATCTTTGAGCACGGCCGCATTCTTGACAACAGGCAAGGACCGCCGATCTTTTTTAGAAATTAGACATTTCTTAGCTGTGACAGTGCCTTTTACATATAGGCTGCACCACTGCTCACCGTAACCGCGCCCATAAAGTTCACAGCCGGTGCAATTCAAGGTTCTGCAATTTTTTCCGACCAACTCATCGGCCGAATAGCCGGTAAGCTTTTCAGCCGCCGGATTCATTGCCAAAATATTCCCCTCTGGATCAATCACCATTAAACCGTCTTGCAGCGTATCGACGATGGTTTTCCAGTATTTACCTATTTCCATCAGCATGCGCTCCTGTGATGCAAAATTCGTGCGCTAATTATTTCAGATGCAAGGTTGATCATTTGAATAACGGATATGATCAAAAAGATTTAATTCCGTTTGCGGTGCGGCAGCCAGGCGCAACCATTTACCACATTATTGATGGTATGAATAACAGCATCTACAGCAAAGCGTAAACTGTTAACCCTGTTAACTTATGATGTGTTAACTTAACACTCAATGTTAACGATTGCAATGGAAAAAATGCTGCGCCCTTCTGCTGCCTGTAAGACTGATATTGATTCACCTGCAAAGGCAGCGTTTGAGGTGTTAACCTGTTAACTCGCCGGATATTAACACCTGCCTTTTAAAATGGTCTTTTAAAAATCCTTAAAAAAAAAATAAATAACCATATCAATAGGTTATAAATTTAATGCTGCTTCGGCTATTTGGCACGGCGTTTGCTAACCCTTAACGTAACCTGAATAATCGATCTTCGAAACGATGCCCGAAGAATTCTGAAATTGGAATAAACCGTTCAACCAGATAAACCAAATTGATTACACAAGGCAGAAAGGAGAAATCATGATTCGGAAGCTAATTGTAACCGCAATGGCATTGTTTTTTGTATTTTCCGCAGTGGATGTCAGTTTTGCTATGGAAAAAGGCAACAAGCGCAAAGGGAAATATACGTACCGCAAAGTTTACAAAGCGTGCTTTGAGCGCGGTGCTGTTGAATCCCAGACGCCCCCCATCAGCCCGGCCGATAAGTCCCAGGCCGAGTGGGAGGCTATTTTTACCAGCAAAGATTATACTCATTTCGGATGTGAGGAAGAGTGGGGTAATCTGGATGGTACCCAGGTCACGGATATCTACACCTATTTATACGAGCATGCGTCGGATTCGCCGACTCCGGCCAAATGCAAATAGAATGCTAATTGATTCGATCAGAATGCTGCAGAGGCAATGGCCTGGCAGCAAAATAATAACCTGAGAGGAGGACGTTATGCGGATTAAACACTTAACAGTCATATCCATGATCCTTTGCCTGACACTGGTTCTTGGGTGTGCAACCACGAACCCGGCCAAGGATGCTGCCAAAACGGCTACGCCGGCCGACTGGAAATTTCACAGCATCGTTGATGTCGCCTTTGTAAAGGAGCAGGTCAAGGTGCCGATGCCGGAAGATGTGATGATCATCGATGCCCGACCCAAACGGGCCAAGTACGACAAAGGGCACATCCCCATGGCCGTCAGCATCCCGGACAGCCAATTTGATAAGATGACCGCCAAACTGCCGGCGGATAAAAATGCGCTGCTCATTTTTTATTGCGGCGGGCCTACCTGAAAGCTGAGTCACAAATCCGCCTGGAAGGCGGAAAAACTCGGTTATACGAACGTTAAAGTTTTTGCCAACGGATTCCCCGCATACATGAAAGTAGCCGGTAACTATCCGGCCGTGTCCGCAGATTGGGTCAAAAAACAGATCGATCAGAAAACCAATTTGGTGCTGATCGATTCGCGTCCCAAGCGTAAAAAGTACGACAAAGGTCATATCCCAATGGCCCTGAGCATTCCGGACAGCCAGTTTGCAAAAATGCAAGACCAACTGCCGGCGGAAAAAAGCACCCCGCTGGTATTCTACTGTGGCGGTCTGAAGTGCCGTTTGAGTCACAAGTCCGCCCAAAAAGCCATCGATCTGGGTTACACCAAGGTGAAGGTATTTGCCGAAGGGTATCCGGCCTGGGTTGCAGCTTATGGTAAAGGTGAGACAGCGGCCGTGGCATCCACCAAACCGGCACCTTCAAATAAGCTCAAGGCGGGCAAGGAAGAAGGCAGTGTCGATACCGAAACGTTTAAAAAGATCGTCAAGGATAATCCTGAGCGTATCATGCTGATCGATGTGCGGGATGCAGATGAGTTTAATGCGGGTTCATTCAAAACAGCACTCAATATCCCGGTGGATCAACTCGAAGATAAAATTAAAACGCTGCCAACAGATAAACCCGTGGTATTTGTTTGCGGTACCGGTGCCCGCAGCGGCGAATCTTATTATATGATACAGGATCTGAGACCGGAAATGAAAAATGTCTATTACCTGGAAGGGGAATTGACATTCAAAAAAGATGGTTCTTTCGAGATCAAAGAGCCGGCATCCTGATGGATAAGGATATCATTTCTTGATAATAGGTGTTGCTGCTGTTCCACTCCGGGACGGCGGCAACACCTATGAAATGCTGACCGCCGATGATGCCAACTGCATGATGGAGCATAAAATGAAAAAACCGGAAACGAAACATTCGCTTCTTAAATATATTGTTTTGTTCGCCTGCTGGCTGATGCTGATGCCAACTATTGCTGCTGCGGCAGGGTCACAAGAGGAGCAGGCGCCGGGACGCTCAATGGCCCAGCAGGCCACCAAATCCAAAAAGTTATGGCGGACAACCGATCACGCCAAGCATGAAATCCTGCAAAAAGATTTTAAATCCGGTGACGAATTGACCCAGGCGTGCATCTCCTGCCATTCCGAGGCTGAGAAGCAATTTCACAAGACGATTCACTGGACGTGGTTGGCGGATCCATCCGATAAAAAAAGAGAATACGGCAAGGCCGGCAACTCCCTCAACAATTTTTGTATCTCAACCAATAAAACGAAGGATGCAGGCTGCTTATCGTGCCATCCGGGCTGGGGCAACACTAAAGAAAGCGCGGTCAACTGTCTGGTCTGCCACAGCCAAACGAATATGAACTTTGATGAAGCCATGACAGACATTAAAGGATTTCTCGATGACGGTGACGAGGCGTCCAAAGAGATGGCGAGCGAAATTCAGGCCGAGCTGCGTGCCGCCGCCCAGAACATCGGTTTGCCGGCGCGCAAAAATTGCGGTTCATGCCATTTTTACGGCGGCGGCGGAGACGGTGTCAAGCACGGTGATCTGGATACGTCACTGGTCAAGCCGAGCAAAACTCTGGATGTCCATATGGGCGAGGACGGCCAGAACTTTACCTGCACGCGCTGCCACACAACAACGCTGCACAATATTTCCGGACGCGTTTACACGCGACCGGCGGCCACAGATCGCAAAAGTCTGGTGGAGGATGATCTGGCCAATAAGATAACCTGTGAATCCTGCCATACGGACCAGCCCCACAAAAGTGGCAACAAAAAGATGAATGAACACACCGATAAAGTGGCCTGCCAGACCTGCCACATTCCCGATTTTGCCAGAGTTAATCCCACCAAAATGTCATGGGACTGGGCCCGGTCCGGCAAGTTGAAAGACGGCAAAAAATTCAAAACCAAAGATGAATTTGGCAAATTTGATTATATGTCCATCAAAGGCCAGATGAAGTGGGCTAAACATGTTAAGCCCGAATATTTCTGGTATAACGGTGTGATTAAGTCCGTCACGGCCAAAGATAAGATCGATCCGAGCGGGATGGCAAAAGTTTCCTGGCCGGTGGGGGATCGGCAAGATCCGAATTCGCGAATTTATCCGTTTAAAGTGCACATAGGAAATCAACCGTATGATAAAATGAACCAGACCTTACTGATGCCGTTGCTTTCCGGTAAGCAGGGTTACTGGAACACCCTCGACTGGAAAGACGCGCTGACTTTGGGCCAGGCGTCCATGGGGTTGCCTTTCTCGGGTGAATTTGATTTTGTCGAAACAACCTACGTCTTTCCGATCACACACATGGTGGCCCCCAAAGATAAATCCCTGTCCTGCACGGAATGTCATTCCAAAACCGACAGCCGCCTGGCAAACCTGAAAGGCTTTTACATGCCCGGCCGCGACGTTTCCAGAATCCTCAATTATGCCGGCTGGGGTGCGGTTCTTGCCAGTTTGATCGGGGTCCTCATTCATGCGCTGGGGCGGTTTTTTAGCAGGGGCAATGGCAGAAAGGAAGATTAGAGCATGACAACCAACGGAAAAAAGAAAAATATATATCTATATGCGCGCTTTGAACGGCTGTGGCATTGGCTGCAGACGCTGTTGATCGTCATCCTTTTGTTGACCGGATTTGAAGTCAATGGCGCGCTAACGCTGTTCGGTTTCGGGTCGGCGGTGGAGGTGCATAATTTTGTTGGACTGACCTGGCTGATCGCGTTTGCTTTTTTTGTTTTCTGGATTTTTACCACCGGTGAGTGGCGGCAATATATCCCGACCACCAAAAAGATGTTTTCCGTGGTGCGCTATTACATGTATGGCATCTTCCGGGGTGAACCCCATCCGGTGCCCAAGCGCAAAGAGGCCAAGCACAATCCGCTGCAGCGTATCGTCTATTTGATCCTGGCGGCGATATTGCTGCCGGTGCAAATGGTTACCGGTTTTTTATACTGGGGCTATAATTCCTGGAGCGATTGGGGGCTATCATGGCTGTCTTTGCAGGTCGTGGCGCTGATCCACATAGCCGGTGCATTTGCAATCCTGTCTTTTGTTGTTGTGCATGTGTACATGATCACAACCGGGCACACCATATTTGCCCACACCCGGGCAATGATCACGGGTTGGGAAGAAGTTGCGGACGAAGAATCAGTGGGTGACTGGGAGTATAAAACCAAAACGGCTTAAACATAAAGGGGACTCTGCAAAACAGGCCAATATTGTATTTGATAATGAAAACCAGACGCTCAAGGAAATCGCCCGGATGAATAAGATTTCACCCCAACAGGTATTATGGCGATGAAGCCCATCAAAGAACCCCGTCATTTAGAAAGTCTGCCGCCAACACCACCCCAAAGTCGCCGTTTGTCAGCCTAAAGTAATCGTAATAGTCTCCGCCGGTTTCATCAAGACAGACTTCAACCTTGTTACCAATGCGCTGTCCCCGGCTCTCCTTTAAACGGACCGACGATTTCATCTGTGACCCAACCGCCATAAAACTGGCCGGGCTGCGCACGGACTTGCTCACCCGCAACAAAACAGCTGCAAAAGCCCCTGCGTTGAAGTGAAGCCAAAGAAGCTATATCTTGCCTCCCGATAGATCGTCGGGCAGCGGTCCTTGCCAGATGTGGAAGGTTTCGGTCTTCCAGACCATGTCCGTGATCGAAGGGGCACCGGAATTGCGCAAAAACATTGCGTGCTGGGTTTTGTGGCAGAGGGCGGCGGCTACCTTTATATCGTGCCAGGGGCTGATATCGGTGATAATATCGGCCTCATCGTTTTCGTTTAAAACACGCTCGCGTTTGGAAGGCGCATGCCAGGCCGACCAGCTCATCAGCGCGGTGCGCGTATGGCCGTTGCTTAACGCTAAACGGGTGGCACGGTGGGTGTAGATGTGCTGGGGGTGGCCGTATTCACCATTTGAGCCATGGGTGATAATTAGGTCCGGCTCGATTTTGCGCACGTATTTATCGATGGCAGCGGCAAAATCCGCCAGCGGGACGTCGATGCGGCGCGCAATGCCGTTGATTTCCATGTAAGGGTCAATGTAGGGCAGGAAAAAGATATCGCGGGCACCCAAAATGTGAACCGCCTCGCGCACTTCCTGTTCCCGGAAGGCGGCCAGATTCTCACGCGTCGTCAACGGCGGCTCACCGACCTCGCCGCCCTCACCGCGGGTGGTTTCCAGGATGAAAACAGCATGTCCCTGTTGAGCGTACCGGGTCAGCGTCCCGCCGCTGAAAAGGGTTTCATCATCCGGATGTGCTGAAATTACTAAGATCGTACTCATTTAGTTAATATCCGTCGGTTGAATTAAATAAACACTAGCCAAGCTCATAAACTAATCCATGATAAATTCAAATCAACCGGGAAAGGGTCAAATGCTCAAAAGAAATTTGTTAGGGTTCGGGTATATTTGACCAGATATGGAATTGCGGCACAAGTGGTTGTAGGAAAAAACGCTCGAATAACGGGTCGTTTTTTGACAACCACTATAAAAGAGGCTCAAGTTGATTCTTAAAATCGGAATAACGAGCTTATGCGGTAGGATAGGCGAGTTAGCGGATCATGACCGTGCTTTGAATACCCTTGGCCTGCAATTCTGCCTGTTGGTTTTCGGCACCTTCTTTGGTGACAAAAGCGCCGACCACCAATTTCAACTCACCGTCCTTTGTTTTGAGAAAATAGGGCGAATACCCTAATTTTTTGATTTGTTGCAGATCGGCTTGCATGTCATCCGGGGATGTGTAGGTGCCGATGAGGTTGGTATAAGGTGTTCTTTTGACAATGGCGCCTGAGAGCCGGTGCTCAGTCTTGGCCTGAATTGCCTCCCGGCGGGTCTGGTAATGGCCTGCCAATACCCTCAGCCATTCGTCGCCGCTTTCGAATTTGACTTTAACGACATACGGCTTTAACCCTACCTTTTGATAATCCGATACGATTTTGCGGGCACTTTGCGGCAGACGGCAGCTGGATAGCATGATGGAATAGGGATGTAAAGTATCTTGCTCTAAAGACACCGTCTGTTTTTGTGGCGGCTGCGGCTTCACAGGTTTGACCGCCTGAACGGCCTGTGCCTGAATGATTTTAGCCGACGATGATTCTTCAGGCGCTACCGGTGGGGTCTTTTTCTCTGCAGTGGTCGTTTCTGCGATTTCTGCCGGAGGTTTAACCGGCTCAGGTGTTTCCTCGGATTTAATTCGTTTCAGCACGACCAGGGGCCGGGGCAGGTCGCCTGTCTGCTGTGTATTTTCTGGTTCCAGCAGGATTTTTTTGGTGACGATCACCGGCCGGCCTCGACTTTTAACGGTTGCGGTCCGGTTTTGATCGGGCCCGGGTTTGGATTGGGTAAGATAGCGCAGCGGGCTGAAGTGCCAGATGCCGTAAACTGCCAACAGGACCAGAACAACTGCAATCGATAAGAAAACGCTTTTTCTTTTCATTTGCTCACTTCTAATTTTAGCTGTTCAACAAATGCGGCGCTGGTGACATACGCCCGAACCATTGGTCTTATATCCTATTGGGGCACCTTTGGTCAAATTGTATTTGCACCCTATCTTCCGCCAAAAGCGGAAGAGGGTTCTAAGGTTCAAAGGTTCTGGGTTCACAGGTTTTAAGCTAAGAAGGTTACGAGTTTCGAGTTGCGAGTTAAAGACGGGCGCCTGAATGAGTGCTACTACCAGTATTGTGTCATCTTTTATTTTTTACTTCTGTCTCCTGACTTCTGCCTTCTGTTTTCTGTTTCACGCCGGCCGCTGTTTGCGAAGGCTGTGCGCCAGCGAGCACAGCACCGGCACCAGGATTAAAGTCAGCAAAGTGGCGAATCCCAGCCCGAAGATCACCGCCACCGCCATGGGCCCCCACCACTGGGAGGACTCACCGCCGATGTCTAAGGCCATTTTGCTGAAATCAAAACTGATGCCGGTGGCCATCGGCAGCAGGCCCAGGATGGTGGTGATGGCGGTAAGCATCACCGGGCGAAAGCGAACCGCGCCGGCTCGCAACAGGGCTTCGGTTGAAGAAAGGCCTTTGGCGATTAGCTGGTTGATGTAGTCGATGAGTACGATGGCATTGTTGACCACCACGCCGGCCAGGCTGATGACGCCAATGCCGGTCATAATAATGCCAAAAGCCGTGCCGGTGATCAGCAGGCCCAAAAATACACCGATCAAAGAAAACACCACCGACGCCAGAATGATGAGCGGGGTGATCAAAGAGTTAAACTGGGTCAGCAGAATCAGCAAAATCAGGGCAATGCAGGCAAAAAAAGCCTTGCTTAAAAAGGCCTGGGCCTTGGCCTGTTCTTCCTGTTCGCCGGTAAACTGGTAACGGTATCCCCTGGGCCAGCCGATCTGCTGCGACAGGCGTGCATCGATGTCTCTGATCACGTCATTGGCCAGGCGCCCCGACACATCGCCGGATATGGTGACCACCCGTTTCTGGTCCAACCGCATGATAGCGCCAATACCGCTGCCCAGCTTCACCTGGGCCAGACTGGTTAAGGGGACCGGCTCGCCCTGCGGCCCGGAAACCGTAATGCGCTTCAGACTCTTGATGGACTGGCGATCGTGTTTGGGCAGGCGCGCGATAATGTCATATTCATCTTTGCCCTCGCGATAGACCCCGGCTTTAACCCCGTTGATGGCCGATTTGACCGTATAGGCGATGGTATAGGTGTCCAGCCCCATGAGGGCTGCTTTTTCCTTGTCTACCTGCACACGGATTTCCGGTTTGCCTTTGACAAAATTATCTTTTAAATCCACCAGCCCGGAAATGTCTTTGATGACTTTGCGGGCGCGGGCCGCAAGCTCTCCGAGCATGAGGATATCCTCACCGAAAATTTCAATATTGATCGGCGGTCCGGTGGGCGGGCCTTCTTCTTCTTTTTCTACCTGCACCTCCGCCCCATGAATGGTGTTTAAAATCCGCTGCCGGACTTCTTTGACAATTTCCGATGAAGGCCGGGAGCGATCGCGAAAATCTTTAAAATCCAGCACCACCCGGCTGATGTGGGTGCCGGTGCCGCCCTGGGAAAAGGGATCTCCGCCGATTGCCCCGATATTGGAAATGACGTAGCGGATGTCCGCATAACCGGCCACAATTTTTTCGATCTTGGCTACCAGTTGATCGGATGTATCCAGATTGGTGCCTTCCGGCATTTTGATATTGACATAGGCGCGGCGCGGTTCGGTGTCCGGAAAAAACTCCGTGCCCTTGCCGAAAAAGACAAAGGCCAGGGTGGCGCCAACCAGCAGGACAACGGCCGAAATGATGACCACCCAGCGATGTTGCAGAGACCATTTCAGTAGAAACAAATAAAACTGTTTGATCCAGGGCTCGCGGGATGCGCGGGCTCTGGCAGGGGTGTCGACCTTGATCCTCTGATAGCGGGCGGAAAGCACCGGATTGATCACCAGGGCCACAAACAGCGAAGCACTCAGGGCCATAATCAGGGTCATGGGTAAATATCCCATGAACTCACCCATAATCCCCGGCCAAAAAAGCATGGGCGAAAAGGCCCCCAGGGTGGTCAGGGTGGAGGTAATCACCGGCCAGGCGACCTGGTCGGTTCCGACGGCAGCCGCCTCCAGGCGGGATTTGCCCTGCTGCATGTGGCGGTAAATATTTTCGACGATGACAATCCCGTTGTCTACCAGCATGCCCAGTGCCAGAATCAAAGAAAACAGCACCACCATATTCAAGGTGACATCGAATCCGGTCAACAGTGCAAAGGTGATGAACATGGAATAGGGGATGGCCAGGGCCACAAATACGGCGGACTGGCCTCCGATGAATAAGAAAATGACCGCCAGCACCAAGATCAGTCCCGAAATAATGTTGTTTTCCAGGTCCGCTACCAGCAGCCGCACGTCATTGGACTGGTCGGCGGTCAGATCAATTTTTAAGGTCTGCGGCAGCTCGGGCCGCATATCGCTAACCACCTGCTTGACTTCTTCGGTGACGCGCACGATGTTTTCACCGCTGCGCTTGAGGACCCCGATGGCGACGCTATTTTCGCCGTTGATGCGGGAGCGGGTGAGCGGATCTTTGTAGGCATCCTTGATGGTGGCGACATCCCGCAGGTAAACCGGTTTACCGTCCCGCACGAAGGCCACGATCGAAAAAATTTCAGACGGATGCTCAAAGTCCTCCGGCACCCGCACCAGGTATTTGCCCTCGCCGATATCCATGCTGCCGCCGGGCATGTTCACATTGCTGTTGTTCACCGAGCCGACGATGCTGGAAAAGGGAACATTATAGGCGCGCACCCGATCCAGATCGAATTCCACATGAATTTCGCGCTCCAGCCCTCCCGTCAGGCGGGCTTCCAGAACCCCGGGGATGGACTCGAGCCGGTCCTGCATATCCTCGGCTAAACTCTGCAGTCGCCGCAGGCTGAATGGCCCCGATAACACCACCCGGATGACCGGCATGTCTGAGAAATTGACTTCCTTTATGACCGGGTCATCCTGCAGATCGGCCGGCAAATCGCCTTCGGCCTGATCGACCTTATCGCGGACTTTCTGCAGGGCATCATCCAGGTCGACTTTGGGCAAAAATTTGATGGCCACCGTGGAAATACCCTCGGCAGAGGTCGAGCGGATTTCTTCGACATCATCAATGCCTTTGAGCTTGCGCTCGATGGGAATTGTGATCAATTCCTCCATGTCTGCAGGTGCCACCCCCTCATATGTAGTGGTCACAAACACATAAGGGATGGTGATATCCGGGAAGGATTCCCGCGGCAACGTGACGTAGCAGTACAGTCCGGCAATCACAATGACCACCAGCAGCGCCAGCACGGTTACCTGCCGTTTGAGCGCAAATTGATTGAGAATCATTGTACGCGCACCCTCATGCCGTCTTCGACTTCGGTCTGTCCCTTGACGATCAGATGATCGCCGGGCTTCAAGCCGCTGGTAATCTGTACGCGATCGCCTTCAATCACTCCGATGGCAACGGTTCGCGATTGCGCCACACCATCGTTTTCGATAAACAGCAGACGTTCGCCACCTTTGTCCACCAGTGCAAAAAGCGGCGCCAGCAACGCATCGGGAATCACGCGGCGAACAAAGGCTACCCGGGCGATCATTCCCGGGCGGATATCGCCAAATGGATTTTCGATCACGGTGCGCACCAGAAAGGTTTTGGTGGCCGGATCGGCTTTAAAGGACACAAAATCAACCGTTCCGCTTAGCGTTCTATCCGGGAAGGCATCGATTTTGACCGGTGTCTTTTGGCCCTGCAGCACAAAGCGGATGTCAAGCTCCGGTACCCGCACATTGATTTTAATGCGCTCGATATTGATAATGTCGGTGATCGGCTTGCCGGTGTCGATGAACTCACCGGCATCCACATACAGGTGATTAATGATGCCGTTAATCGGTGAGTGCGGAAAACCATGATTATATTTGACCTTGATCTGTTCTAAATCGGTGGCCGCTAACGTGCGCTGGGTTGAGCTTTGATCCAGCTCCTCCTGGGCAATGATTTTACGCTCGAAAAGTCGTCGTCGCCGCTGATAAAGATCGTCGGCCAATTGATACTGAGCCTTGGCGTGATCCAGAGCGGCCCTGAGGGCGGATACGTCGATCTTGATCAGCAGGTCGCCTTTTTTGACGATGTCACCCTCACGCGGGCCAATCCACTCGATGCGGCCGGCGGTGTCGGCGGCCACCTGCACATCCTGCCAGGCCTCGGTCGTACCCGGCAAAAAGATGACATCCCGTATCGGTTCTGCTTTGATTTCAATAATGGATACCGGAACTGCAGGGGGCTGATTTGATTGGTTAGCGGTGGTAGCCAGACCCGCTTTATCATCACAGCCGGATGCAAAAAAGCCGGCCCACAGCAACACTGCCAGAAATAAAAATGAACGTTTGGTTTGCATTTAATTTACCGTCCCTTTTTCGATTCCCTGAAACGCCAGCCGCAGCAACCGTTCGGCGCGCTGCGCATCTGAAGACTGCGGTTGAAATTGATCCATGTGCAGACAAAAATCGAGCAGACTCAAAACCAGATAGGCGACTTCGTCGGCAGCGGTTTTTTTAACCTCACCGCCGGATATTCCTGTATCATAAATTTTACGAATGGCGTCGATCATGTGGCGATGATAGCGCGTGAAGTCATAATCCGGTGTTCCTTGAGGTGGTCCAAATATGAGGCCATGGATCATTTTATAGAGGCTGCGGTGCGCCTCGACCTCTGCATACACCCGGCGATAAAGCATCAGGAGTCGATCCAATACATTGCCCTGCGACTCTAAAACCTCGGACAGCAATTGTTTCTGTAGATTTTCAGCCATTTCAAGAATAGCCAGAAAAAGCCCTTCTTTGCTTTTAAAATAGTAATAGAGCACCGGTTTGCTCACGCCGGCCTGCTCCGCAATTTCGCGCACGGATGTTCCGGCATACCCTTTTTGGGCGAACATGCCGATGGCTGTTTCCAGTAATCGCTCTCGGGCATTGGGCGCCGCCGCCTTCAGCCTTTTTTTGTTTTTCATGTGCTTTCCAGATTTAAGCAAATTGTATTGTGATCCATTTTTGTGTGAAACTGCTGTAGCTTAAAAAAATATTCTCACCTATTTTCATGCAAAGTTCAGGTATCAGCTGGATTTTGCACAAGTCGGAGGCTTTCATATGCAAGACACTTAAGGGCGAAGCCATAGTGAACTATTGCTCGCCCTTAATAACGCAGCAGATGGAAGCCTCCGGCTTGCCCGCAGGGTGAAAATGGATGAGAATTAAAATGATCCCCATCCGATTTACTTTTTAAGCAAATTGTATTGTGGCCCATTTTTGTGTGAAACTGCTGTAACTTAAAAAAATATTCTCATCTATTTTCATGCAAATTTCAGGTATTAAAATGTGGTCCTTGTTTATGCTAAATATGCGGCTCTGTCAAGAAAATTACCTACCGGTAGGTAAATTATGCCATTTTGATACTCAAAATGCCGGCGGACAGAGGACAGAAGAATAAACGTCAGATTTTGGAAAGGGTGAGTGGCAAGCGTCAGCTAGTGGTTTGTGGTCTTATGCGGGCTTGTTGTTCGATCAGGTAAGGATGGTCCACAACACATAAATCACAAGCATCCCCATTCCGTGGGCTTACCTGGCGGGCATGGAACTGGACCGCAAATGGCATGCGGATTTACAGTGAATGGCAAGCAGAAACATGAAAGCCGGCAACGGAATCTACCCCCCTGCCCGTTATGGCGTTGTGTTTTAAATGAGTGATGATGTCAGTATGGAGCGGGTGCAGGAATCGAACCTGTCTGTGACCTTGTTAGGCCTCGCTCCCCCAAGAGCCCCCGCTCAATGATGGTAAGGAAAGAAGGGGGTTGGGGTTCCCAAAGGCACATCAATTTTAAAGATAAAAGGGGTAAAATGAGAACCCGCCCCCCAGCCGATAGAAGTGCCTGCTGCGAGCCGAACCTAAGCGTTGAAGGTCGAGGTCTCCGCAGACACTCTTCGCAAATTGCAAAAAATATGCCATCAGCATGCATTTATATTTATGCATATATATCGATAGGTTAAAAAAATATAAAATTTTTTAAATTTTATAATTGGGTAATCAATGCCACAGTTTTATCACTTAAATTACATAACACTAGGACTTAGATGTCAGGACATTTGATATTTAGCAACTATGGCGTTGTCAATCTTTACACCATTTTGTCAAATTATTGTCTAATTATTTTTGACAACCTATCCACCCTATGTTATGTTCCTGCCATGGTCGATGATCGCAAAATACATCCTATCGGTTATGTCGCCCGCCAGACAGGCTTGAGCGCGCATGTGATCCGCGCCTGGGAAAAACGCTACGGTGCGGTGCATCCCGGTCGTACGCCCACCGGTCGCAGGCTGTATTCTGATAGCGATATTCAGCACCTGCAGCTGTTACAGCAAGCCTGCAAAAGGAGTCATCGCATTGCGCAGTTGTCTGATTTGGACAACACCACGCTTCGCGGAATTATCGCCAGCAAATTGGCAGATGCGGGTCCGATGGTAGCGCATCCGGTGGAGCTCTTCACACCGGTAGAATTACTTGAAGCCTGCCGCGCAGCCGTTCTCGCTTTGGATGAGCAGGCGTTTGAGGCCACCTTAAACCGGGCGGCCGTCATGCTGACGCGGCCAACGCTGTTTGAAGACGTGATCATGCCACTGGTGGAGGAAATTGGCGAGCGCTGGGTCAACGGGGAACTTAAAATTATCAACGAGCACATGGCTTCCACAATTCTCGTCTCATTTTTACGGGATATGCTTTCCGCTTTTCGACCGCTGCCGCCGATGCCTAAAATGGTCGTTGCGACCCCTGTGAACCAATGGCATGAACTGGGTGCTTTGATTGCTGCCATCGTGGCAGCAGAGGCCGGGTGGGGGGTATATTATTTTGGTCCCAATTTGCCGGCTGAAGAAATTGCCGCTGCTGCCGTATACAAAAATGCCGTGGCAGTTGCACTCAGTATCGTTTACCGCGTCTCTGAAAGGCAGACCTTGCGCGAAATAAGTCGTTTACGCCATTACGTGTCCGAAGACGTGGCCATTATTGTCGGCGGGCGTGGTGTGCAGTCCTGCCAGGCGGACCTTAAGCAATTGAACGTGATGTATCCGCAGAACATCTCCGAATTTCGTGACATGATCGACAAACTTGGATAAATACCGCTATTTTCATGCTGGCCTCCGAGCGCCTACCTTTTGTGTTTAACCGCATTTCTGACTAAAACGACCTCCCAAGCATTTGCTCACCTCTCATGCGGATGTCGACCCGTGCGATAAAGCAGCTTGACTTTCATTCAAATCGGCTTATTATTAGACAAATATTAGACAAAATATGTGATTTAAACTAACTCAGGAGGTGCGACATGAGTACCAATCAAGAGGCAAATAACAACTACATCAACGGAATGTTTGCGTTCCTAAAAAACAACTACGAAGAAAGCATTCAGCACCTGTCCCGGGCCATTGATCTTGACCCGGATCATACACTGGCGTTCATGAGCCGGGGTTCGGCCTTTTTCAGGTCAGACCAACTGGATGAAGCCATCGCCGACTTTGATCGCGCGATAGAGCTAAAACCCGGTCTGGCACGGTCCTACCATCTGCGCGGACTTGCTAAAGAAAGGCAGGGAAACGATGCGGAAGCAATCGTTGATTTTGAAAAAGCAATCGAACTGGATCCTGAATACGGTGCAGCCTACTACAGTCGTGCAACCCTGCACACCAAAATGGGAAATGAAGATCTGGCTGTGGATGACATAAAAATGGTCGAGTATTTGACGAACAAAAACATCGAAACCTTTGCCAACGAAAACAATGTCTGGCGGTCCCAGCACATGCGCCTTGAATCGATGACGGCCGGTGAAATTGGGCGCTAAGGGTAGACCGCTTAAAGGTGCAACGCACTTGAATGATGCGGATGTGGAAGAACTTTTCCTAAAAACTGAGAAACCTTTTTCATGTAGATGTGTGGCTGGATTTTCCGAATCTATACTAACTATTTGAAACTGATAGTTAAATTTTTTGCCCGGATTGGAGAGCAAGCGTGCACGATTTTTGCTTCCTTCACATGTCATGGGGGGCAGATCTCAGCAAACAAACTCAGGAATCGAATTGGTTCTGGAAAAGTATCGCCGTCAATTTCGGATTGCGGAGAATCTGAACTATTATTCCGAGGCGCATTACAAGATCGCCGAACGAAAATTTATTAAGTTTGCCCTGTCGTTTGGTGAATCTAAAGATTCGGAGGAATAGTTGCCATGCGAGTTCGTTTTTAGGGGGGGTTGATCTTTTTGATAGGAAAGATATGGTTGCGCGATAAGCGCCATACGCTTAAAAGCTGCGCCGGCGTTATTCTCATCGGGGCGACGGTGGCAGGGGCCATGTTGATTATCCGCCTGGTCGGCGAGCAAAGGCTCCAGCACGTTTTAAGCTTTCTGTTCAAGCGCAGGTCAAAAGTTGAGAAATTAAACAGCGAAGCATTTGTGCCTGACAACCGAACTTGATTCTGGCGCTATAGGATCTGGGGGAGCATACTCACGGGCGTTGATTTCGCCCCCCCTGAAGGGCAGTGATTGCACTGCCCTTTTTTATTGACGCCGTTTCTAAAAATAAGGTCAAACAGATTTGTGCCCCTGGGCCTGGATACCCTATGGTCACGCTTGCAGCGGGCCGAAAGGGATCCTCATTTTACAGGCCATGAT
>Ga0265303_10000958_pt1 | contig 17299 bp, 16 predicted proteins | sample Helome_2_FD_192494 | JGI IMG/M metagenome (GOLD analysis project Ga0265303, IMG submission 192494) | Marine sediment microbial communities from subtidal zone of North Sea - Hel_20160317 (Illumina Assembly) | ecosystem: Environmental > Aquatic > Marine > Subtidal zone > Sediment ... | reverse complement strand
AGGCGGCATCGAGCAACTCGTGCGTGCCGGCAGTGCACTGGATTACGTCGTCGAAAAGGTACCCAGCGTTGTCGTAAATGGCACACGTGTCAGCAGCACGGCAATTCGCGAGGCATTGGCCGCGGGCGATGTCCAGCGTGCAACCGAGTTACTCGGCCGGCCGTATCGCATGTCAGGGAAAATCGTCGAGGGGCGGCGCGTGGGCCGTGCGCTTGGCTATGCGACGGCGAACGTCGATCTGCGCAGGCGGCAGAGTGCCGTGCTGGGGATCTACGCTGTCCGTGTTCATGGTTTGCCACAGGGAATCGTCGACGGCGTGGCCAGCGTCGGGACGCGCCCGACGTTTGACCTGCACAAGCCGATTCTCGAAGTGCACCTGTTCGATTTCGACAAAGACATCTACGGCGCTTATATCCACGTCGAGTTCATCTCGCACATTCGTGCCATTGAGAAGTTCGCTACGGTCGACGAACTGGTTGCGCAGATGGACATTGATGCAGACAATGCACGTCTCGCACTGGCCGAATACGGGAAGAGGGCGTGAGTACCGACAATCCGACAAGTTCCGGAAACGCACGTTTCGTGGCGTGGATGATCGTCGCGCTGGCGATCGTGCTTGCCGATCAGCTCACCAAGTGGGCGATCATCGAGTGGGTGCCGCTCTATGACCGCGTTCCGGTCAATTCCTTCATCAACATTACGCACCAGAGGAACTCTGGCGCGGCGTTCAGTTTCCTTGCCAACGCGGGTGGTTGGCAACGCTGGTTCTTCGTCGTCCTGGCCACGATCGTGAGCGCCGTTATCGCGGTCTGGATCTGGCGGGTACGCGGCGAAGGACAAAACCTGTTATCGGCTGGCCTGGCGCTCGTTCTGGGCGGTGCGATCGGCAATCTCATCGATCGCGCCCATCTCGGATACGTCACCGATTTCATCCAGGTCTGGTTTGGGGAATGGGCGTTTCCGTCGTTCAACATAGCGGACGCCGGCATTTCTGTCGGCGCCGCCCTGTTGATCATTGATGCGCTGTTCTTCGCGTCAGCGCGAGAAAAAGCGGCCTAACGCTGGCGTGTCCAGCAGTCGGTGGACGGGAATGAATCCTTATTACCGTTGCCGCCGATCTGAAACCACTCGCACTTGCCTTTCTCACCGTCATCATACTGGTAGGTCGCTCGCGCTGAGAAGTCGTTGGCCAGGTCTGGATTGCCCCCAACCGTAAGGCGATAGGTTTCAGAGTCGGTTAAGTCCGAGGCGAAGCCGAGTAGAGCCAGGTCATCCGTAAACGTCTGGTTCTGCAGGTAGAACTTCTCCTGGCTCGTGGCCAGTTTCAGGAGCGCGGCCATGGCTTCGTTGCGCTTCGCGCGTGTAACGTACTCGCGATAGTTCGGGTACGAGAGCGCCGCGAGGAGGGCAACAATGACCACGACGATCATCAACTCCAGCAACGTAATGCCTGCCATCTTTTTACGCATATTCATGTTCCTAATGCAAAGCCGTTAAAGACGGCCCTAGTCAATGCCATCCTGGGTCCAAAGCGTACGCACCGGGAAGTTCCTGAAGCCCGGATCGAAGCATTCTACACCGACGCAGCCTACCGGCGAAGGCGCACACTCGTCGCCCGTGCAGTTTGGATCCGTGGGGCTCGGGAAGAAGAACGTCGGCTTCGGCGCGATGCCGCCCTGTTCGAGCTTGGTCACGCGGGCATCATCTGCTTCCTCGCCATCCAGGGGTATATTGGAGCTGTCGTCCATCACGGGGTCGCCATTGACGATATCGAGGCGATACAGGCGGTTAACACTGAGTCCCGCCTGGCATGGATCGTCGGTGTCCGCGGTCGGTTCCATCGATACAAAGTAGATGGCATTGTCGAAAGTCCGGGAGTCAGACAGCACCTTTTCGTTCGGCGGCAGCGTGAACTTCCAGCCATCGCTGTCGGTCGGGATTACCGTGCCGAATTCACCCGCTACATCGATCAGGTCGTCGTCTTCAATGATCGGGTACGTGTTGTACTGACCCTGGGTCAGGGGTGTAAACAGGTACGGGTCACGGATTGAGTAGAAGCGGTCTGCCGCACTGTTGTCGAGCGGATGAGCGCGATAGCCACTGCCGATGTTGATCGCGAGGAATCGACGATCCAGGCGCTTGTCGGCAAACATCGCGACGTCGGGCGTCGTATACAGGCGTCGAGTCTGGGCAGCTGACGGGCTCGAGATGCCCTCGGCGCCAAGACGGGCAATCACGCCGCCCGCGACGAGTTCGAAGGGCTTCTTGCCGTTCGTGATGTCAAAGCGCCATACCTGGCCACCGAGATCGGCTGCATACATGCGATCGGCCAGACCATCGCCGTTGATGTCGATAACCCGGACGCTGCCCGGTATCGAGCGATTCATCTTGTCCAGCGTCAATTCTGCAAAGCTGTCCTCGCCGGCGCGCCAGATGCGGTCACCCGTCTCGAGGTCGAGCATCATAATGCTCGCGCCTGCGCCGTCGTCCGTAGAAGGATACGATGGTGCATCGTGCACCGTGTCATATCCACCTCCGATTACTACGACCGCGTTCTGCGGGCTCGTGTGAATCCCGCTGTCGATGTCGATCTTGGCGACGACCGGCGCCGACCAGGACTGTCCGAGTTCCGGGAAGGTCTTGATCCACCGCAACTCGGGAGCGTCGGGATCTGTAACCTCGATCATGTAGTAGTTGTCTCCGCCGCGGCGCATGCCGAACAGCAGGTAGACGAAGTCCGTGCCGTTATCGATAACGCCATCGTTGTTGGCGTCGTAGATTACGGGAACAACATCACCGTCGAGACCATAGTTCTTGTAGTCGACGTTGTCGTTGACATACAGGTCTGCGAAATTCTCGAGCAGCTCGTTTGGCACGAACGACCACATCTCGACGCCGCCATCAGCGTCGATCGCGTGCAGGTAACCGTCATTCGTCGCGCTGTAGATGACAACCTCGTAGCTGCCGTTTGACTGGCCGTAGACCACGGCGGCAGGCTGGGAGTGCAGCGTGTCGCCCATATCGTCTCGCGCGTCGTCATCGAGGCCGTCGTTGTCTTCGTCCTTGACGTCCATTCCGCGCGCCCAGTCGATCATCTTGGTCAGCGAGGGTTCGCCAGTAGCTCCCGTCAGGCCGAAGTCGTCGATGCTGAACGCAGCAATGTTGCCAACGGACAACGCGTTCGACGGCGCCGTCAGGCTGCCAATGGAATTATTAGTGAAAACCTTGCGCAGGTTTGGCGCAGGCAGTACGTTGGCTGCGCCGCCCTCGTGAACGTTGGCACCATCGGCGCCGCCGCCCTGTTGCCAGAAGTTCTTGGAGGAGTCTGCGAAGTAGCCGGTACCCGGGTCGATGGCGTTGTTTTCCAGCGCGTCTTCGATGATGGTGTCATTGAGCAGGTATTTCTTGAGATTGCCTGGCCAGTGGACCTCGTCCTGTGCGCGGAATACCGATACGTAAAGGTTGTTGAGGTGCTGCGTGCGGTTGAATGCGTTAACCGCGACAGCCGGTGCCGTGAACGAAATATCGCGATTGAAAATGTCGCTCGTGATCTCGGTCAGGGCCTTGGTCAGTTCGGCGACGTTGTTCGCGGGGAAGTACTTGCCGCCACCTTTGTTGGCCGTGTCCTGCAAGAGTGGGAAGTCAACGGCGAAGCCGATCGTATACGTCGTGGCCGACTGCACACCGTCTACCGCTGTGTTGAGGTCGGCGTTGGCCATGTACTTGGCGACATCGTCCAGGCAGGCGCCGTCGTTTTCGGGGTCATCGAGATTCGGCGTGCAGCCCGTACCACCGGTTGCGTCCACGTAGTCTGGCAGCAAAGAGACTTTCCCAGGTGTGTCAGTGTCGGCTGTAGGCAAACCGTCGGTCAGTAGCACCACGAAATTCTTCGAGCACGCATACTCGACGGGTCGCTTGTAAATGTCGTCGTCGGTTGCGATCAACGCATCCGCGTCAGTGTCTTCGAGGTCGCCGTAATCCCGGCTCATGCCACGCAGGTAGCGGGCCGCTTCGTACATGGTTTCCGACAATGGCGTGTTGCCCGAAGCCGGAAGATTATCCACGATGGTATTGGCTGCCGTGCGATTGTCGTTTAGATCCTTGAGGCCGAACATTACGGGACCGCCGTCGTTGCCATCGAAGCGCATGAAGCCCACGTTTACGTCGTTTAACGAGCCCAGTACGTTCTTGGTGACGGCCTTCACGATGTCGGTCTTGCGCATCGGGCTGCTCGATGCTCCGTGGTGCCAGTTCAGGTAGTTCGGGTCATAGACTGTAACGATCTTGTGCGTCGGCTTGACGCCCCAGTTAACCTCACTGCCCGAATCGTCTGTGTACGCTGAAACGTCCTTGCCGATACGTGCAAAGGGCTCGTCGTCCGGGTCAGAGCCGTAGCCGTGAACACCCGAATCGGCTTCGCATTCTATGGGACTGGAAGTCCTCGACTTGCTCGGAGTCCTCCACTGCAGCTTGCCCTTTCTCGGGCGGTACATCGACATCGTATCCGTGTACGAACCGGCGTCGGCGATCTGCGTAATACCCTGTTGGCAAAAAAACCAGGGCTTGTAGATCTTGTACTGGTCACCGCAAGTCGGTACTTCGGAACCCGTGGTCCAGTAATACTTGTCGCTCTCGCAACTGCCTGTGTAGGTGGTGTTGGAATCGTACGGCGGTTGCGTGTCGATCTCGTCACGCATACTGCCCGACGAATCAAGAATGAACAGCAGGTTTGGCTTGGCGGCTATACTCGTGGCGGGTGTCGACAATAACAGCTCAACGTCGTCAGCCCACGCGGGCGACGCAACGGTCATTGTCAGCAAAAGTCCTGCACCAGCAGCCCAAGCGGCGCGTATTCTGGACATGAACATCGTCCTTACCTCTTCTAGTCAATCCGTGACTTGTTCGCTCAGCCAGTCACAAAAAATGTGTTTTACCGACTTATCTCGATTTCTAATACGGTATTCGTGTCTGTGTCGTAGCTGACCAGCGCGTAGCTATCCTTGCCCGTCTGCATGGCAGCGTATCCCCTCCTGAAGTCCTCGTACTTGAGCACTCTTCCATCCAGCATGAACTTCGTGTCCGCTGTCAGGCGTGCCCTTTTGTATTTGTCGTTACACTCGCCACTGCACCATGGTTTGAACGACACTGTGCCGTTAATGGTCGCGGGCAGGATGATGCTGTCTGGTGCCGACTCGACCGCTTTCAATAACGCGAATGCGGGCTGGCAAAGCATCAATAGTGCGACGATAAAAACTGTGCGAATAGTCATCTTCATTACTCCCTGTCAATCAGACAGACATTCACCAAATTATGCGGGTTCCGGGCCTGAAAGGCCCGGAACCACTACTCAATTACTCAATTCCGTCCTGTGTCCAGAGCGTGCGAACCGGGAAGTTCTGGAACCCGGGGTCGAAACACTCGACGCCCACGCAACCGAGTGGCGGTGGCGAGCATGCGTCGCCCGTGCAGTTTTCTTCGGGGCTCGGGAACAGAAACTGTGGCGATGGCGCGATGCCGCCCTGCTGAAGTGTCTCGCGACGCGCATCGTCGGCCAGCAATGGGGAGAGGTCATCGAGGTTTGGAACGATCGGATCACCGTTGTCGATAGCCATCCTGTAAAGGAAATTTGTTCCTTTGCCGGTTGCGCAGGTAGCTTGAGCATTTGCGTCAGGCGTAAACGCGACAAAGAAGACCTGGTTGTCAAAGGTAATCGAGTCAGACAGGATCTTCTGATTGTCAGGCACCGTAAAACGCCAACCGCGGTCAGACGAGTCAATGACGGCATTCTTCACTCCGCTGACTTCTACGAGGTCACCATCCGTGATGATCGGATAAGCGTCGTATTGCGTCTGCGTCAGTTTTGTGAACACCTGGGGATCGCGCAATGAGAAGAAACGGTCGTTGGTAGCAAGATCAAACGGATGCGCGCGATATCCGGAGCCAATGCTGATTGCAATGAATCGACGCTGCTGAATATTGTCCGTGAATATTGATACGTCTGGCGAATTGTAAAAACGCCGTGTGTCGTCTAGCGCCGTGACGCCAGTTCCTTCAGCGCCAAGACGGGCGATGACGCCACCCGTGACCAGGTCAGCCGGATCTTCGCCGCCGAAGATGTCGAATCGCCAAATCTGGCCACCGAGATCAGAAGCGTACATGCGATCCGCGAAGCCATCGCCGGACATATCAGCAACCCGAATCCGGTTCGGAATGGCGCGAGTCATGTCGGTAAGCTGCTGGTCGGCATCGACATCGGCGCCGGCGCGCCACAACCTGTCGCCCGAAACCAGGTCGAGAAAATGTACGCCCGCACCGACTCCATCACTGGCGCTTGGGTGCGTATTCGTGTCGTGGACAGTATCGTAGCCGCCACCGAGGATAACCACTGCATTGTCCGCGTTCTGCGTCACCGAACCTATAGTCATACGTGCGACGACAGGTGTGGACCAGCTTTCGCCAAACTCGGGGAAGGTCTGGTTCCACAATACTTCCGGTGCGTCCTTGTCCGTGACGTCCAGAGCGTAGTACGACGTGCCGCCACGACGCATCCCGAACAGCAGGTAGACGAAATCACCGTCGGCCTCCTCGACAATGCCGTCTTTGTCGACATCCTTGACGACCGGGACAATATTGCCGTCCAGGCCGTATTGCTTGTATCTCGAATTCGGATCGAAATAGAGTCGCGTAAGATTCGACAGCAACTCTTTCGGAATGTAAGACCAGAGTTCAACGCCGGTTTCACCGTCTATCGCGTGGAGGTAACCATCGTTGGTGGCTGTGAATATCACCATGTCCGGATCCGTCGGAGTTCCGCCGTAGGACACGGCCGCGGGCTGCGAATGCAGCGGATCACCCATCGCATGGCGAATGAGGGTCGTGCTGTTGTTGTCCTCGTCCAGAAGATCTTCACCGCGTGCCCAGCGAATGAGATTTTCTCGTGTGGGCTCACCGGTGGCGCCGGTGAGACCGAAGTCCGCGTCGGAAAAGGAACCGACGTTGGACGGTGCAATCGCATTGGTGGCGTCAGTCAAGTCGTTGCTCGTGTTGTTCGTAAACAGATTCCGAATCATCGGATCCGGGAGCTTGTTGGCGGCACCGCCTTTTGCGACCTCGTTGCCGTCCTTCACGGCGTCCGGCCAGAAGCTCCACGCGTTCTCGTCAAAAAAACCAGTATCCACATCGACTGCGGCGTTGGTATTTCTGTCCGTGATCACTCCATCGACGACACGGTATTTCTTCAGGTTGCCTGGCCAGTGTGCGTTCCCTCTGGCGCCGAACATCGTGATATAGAGGTCGTTCAGGTTTTGGGTACGGTTAAACGTGTTGACTGATACCGCAGGAGCTGCAAATGACAGCGACCGATCATTGATGTTTGCGATGATTGAAAGCAATGTCTTGGTGAGCGATTCGACGTCGTCCGCAATAAAATACTCGCCACCGGAGTTCAGCGCGGTTTCCCGAAGAATGGGCAAATCAATCGCGAATCCAATGGTATGCGTCGTGACAAGCTGGTCCCCGTCTGTGAGCGGGTCGACGTCAAACTTGGACAGGTATTCCGCGACATCGTCCAGGCAGTGGCCATCGAGCTCCATGCCTGCCGTGCCTTCGGTGTCTGTACAGGCCGTGCGCCCTTCAAGTGCGGCGCTAAAGCCGGGCAAGGTCGGTGCCAACGCCGGCGTGTCAAAGTCCTCTCTTGGATCGCCGTCGGTCAACAGTACCGTGTAGTTCTTCGCGCAAACGTCCCAGCCCGGTTGTTCATAGAGTGGGGGCGTAGCCGAGGTCAGCGCCGCGGGGTCGGTTGGCGTCTCGCCGGCCAGCCCGCCGAAATGAGGGGCCAGTCCACGCCAATACAACGCGGACTCATACAGGGTCTCTGACAACGGCGTGTAGCCCTCATGGGGCAGGGTGTCGATGGCGTCGAGAATGGCAGTTCGATTCTGGTCCAGGTCCTGAATATCCAGCATGACGGGGCCACCCTGGGTGTCGTTAAATCGCATCAGGCCGACGTTCAGATTGTTCACGGAACTCAGTACCGCCGTGGTGACGGATTTCATGATCGCGAGGCGTGTCATGTCAACGGTTTCGGGCGAGGCCTTCCAATTCAGGTAGTTGCCGTCGAAAAAAGTATAACCGAGGTTACGAGGAGCACTGCCCCAGGACAGTTCCTCATCGGCAATGCTGGTGAACGGGTCGGAGAGATTGGTGCCGTTTGCAGCCCATAGATGCGTGGGGCGATCATCACCGTGCACGCCGGAGTCCGCCTGGCATTCAACAGGATTCGTGTGGTAGCCGGGCGCAAGATACTGCCAGCGGGAAGGACCGGGCTCCATCCCGGTTTTGCCGCCATCGCGGTACTGAACCATCGTATTGTGAAAACTGCCGATTCCCGCGATCTGATTCGCCGCATATTGGCAGTGAAAGGCCGTCTTTTCGATGTAATGCTCATTGGCTGCGTCGCAGACTGGCGTCACGTCGACATCTGTCCAGTACATTCTGTTGCTGTCGCAGTCACCGGTGTAGGTCTCTGAGCTGTCATAAGGGTCCGTTGTCGATTCAATCGTGTCCATCGAACCCGACGTATCCAGAATAAACAGAACGTTCGGCTTCGGGTTCTGTGTCGGGTCCGGATTGATCAGGAGCAACTCGGTATCGTCGGCAATCGCCGGCACTCCGGATAGCAATGCGGCAGCGAAACCAACCACCATCCATGAAATTTTTTGCGTTGAGATCTTCATGATCTTTGCCTCAATGATCTATTTCTGGTGTCTAAAGTAGACAGAAACGGAAACGACCGTATTGCTCTCTAGATGATGCAGAACGGTGACTGGTACCTTGTTCGGATGATCGATCCGATCGATCCGTTCGAGCGCCGCCCTGAATTTTTCGAGTCCCATCCTGCGCCCATTGATCGCGTAGCGTGTGTTCGGTGTAACGCGAATTGATCGCGAGTCGCACTCGCTGCACTCGCTGAACATCATCTTGCTGTTGACAGTTAGCGGCGCCGTAAGATCGCCAAGTGCGATTTCGTAGGCGCGCGATACTGTTACAAACTCCGCCATCGCCGGCAGCGAAAGGCTCAGAATTGCGGCTACAATCAAAAATTTCATTTTCATCGGACTACTCCGTTCCGAATTTATAGTGTCGAGGACTCAGGGCCTACGACGTAAAATGCCTGCGTGTGGATCGCGCTCGAGTCACGATCTGTCGTGCTGCCCGGCGCGCGCTTCGAGGTGGCTTCCGATGTCGCAAGGAAGTGATACGCGGCGATGCCGCTGCCGACGCCGAGGCTGAATGCTTTGTCAGGTACGAGCGTCGAATCCTCGAATCGGATCTTGGCGTGGTACTCGTCGTGCAAGTTGTTCGGATCGACGTATGTCAGTCCGAGGTCGGTCTCCGCGAGCGTGTCGTAGCTGCCTTGCGCCATCGCCTGCTCTAGCCCTGTTTCCGCGGCCTGGAATGCGAATTCGTAATTCTGGTCATTGCGCGCCATAGCCAGTTCCGTCGTGGCCGTGTTCATGCCCGAGACCGCCAGCGTCGTGATAACGACAAGTAGCAGAAGGCTGACGATGAGCACCGCACCTTGCTGGTTGTCGAGGGAAATGATCGGCTGTCGAATCGTTTTCATAGTTTTACTCTCGATCAGGTTCTGGAGTTACGCAGAAGTATGGTCTTCGATACCTGCAGGCGTCGGTAACCGTCGTTGTATACGCCGAGATCCGCATCGCCAGGTTTGTAATCATTGTTGTCGTGCACGCCCTGTTCCTGTGATGTGCTACGCACGATCATCCAGACACGTGCGGTCATGACGCGAGCCCCCGGAACGTACCCGACTGCGTTCGGGTCGTAGATGGGGTCGCCAGGGTTGACGTATCGATCTACGGTGTTGTCCTGGTTGACGTCGATGCCAAGCTGCAGCTGTATGTTCTCGACGCCGGGTGCGACCTCCTGGTCTTCGATGACCGAGGCGCCAGAGTCCATCGTCAGCGTCTTCATGCGCAAGGTCGGGACGCCCGGAATCAGCTCGGACTCCTGGGCGACGTAATAACTGTTGATGATCAGGTCATGCGTGGCCGATGGATCTGTGGGCAGCGCGGGTTCGCTCGGCGTGGCCGGCTCCTGGAATTCATTCGGGATGATCCCATTATAAAAAATCCGCCCCTGGATTCGCGTGCTCTGGATCTGCAGGCGACCGTTCTGTGGGATGACCGGGGATACGCTCGCGCGTCTCACCGTAATGGTGTCCGAATCCGTTTGTGCCGTGCCCGCGTCCGCGGTCGGCAAGCAAGCCAGGCCATAGGAGTTGTTGTTGCCGGTAACGGGTCGACCCAGGTCCAGCACCCAGCGTTCGCCGCAATCAGCCGGTGGCGCCAGGTTGATTGGATCGTCTTCGTCTATATGTGAACGGCCCTCAACGGCAAGGCCGCGGCTGTTGCGACCCCAGTTGCTGGCCATGCGCAGGTCGGCCTCGATCGTGTCCATCGCGAACTGGGCGGTTTCCTGCACCCGGGCAATGGATTCGTTAACGACAAACGCCTCGCGGCTCTGGCCGTAGATCTGCAGCGCACCGACCATCAGGAACGAGCCGATAGACAGCGCGACCATCAGTTCGACCATTGTCAGGCCGGCCTGTTGACGGAGTAGTTTCGATACTTTCAGTTTCATCACCCAACCACCCCTCAAAGTTCAATTACAGGCGACGCGGTCGCAGGAATCAGGATCGTGTAAGACTGCGCATCGCCAGCTTCAGTCCAGCCGATGACGATCTCGTAAGTCGGCGGTGTGACGGTATCGTCAAAAGTTATCGCAACCTGGCCTGTCGGCAACATGCCTGTTGCCTGCGTTTGCCAGAGATCGATGTCATTGGCGGCCATCTGCTCAGGGTCGCAGTCGACATTGCCGAGTACGCAGTTGTTGTTGCCCGGGTCGCCCTCGTAGAAAGCGCCGGCACTGGGATTGGCACGAATGCGGTCGGCAACGTCGCTCGCGATCGTCACGGCGTTGTGCCTGAATATGGACGTTCGACCGGCCTGCATGCTCTCTACGTACAAACCGGCGATGCCCAGCATCCCGACAGACATGATAACCAACGCGATCAGAACCTCGACCAGCGAAAAGCCGGACTGATTTGCGCGAACTCGTTTATTGGTCAATTTCATTGTTTTCATTCCTAAAGATTACCGGGAGCACCAACTACGGGCAGGTCTTGCCCATGTCGTCCAGGGCGTCCTGGATCATGTCCTTCTCGCGCTGAATCGTTGCTCGGCCAAGCGGCGTTGCAACGAACAGCCGGCCTGCCGAGTTGCCGCCGGCCGCCGTGATATTGCCGCGCTTGTCGCACATCACGACCTGCGAAATCGGGTCAAGGACGCCGACCGTGCCACGGCCACGACCTGTGGACGCATAGCCGAAATAAGTGGCGTCGTTGGCCACGGCGACGGTCACGCCTTCGGCAATGGCGGGTTGCCGTCTCAGGACCGTGTCGCCGACGCCCATCTGGATATCGCCGTCCAGGTCAAAGAAGACAATGTAGCCCTGGTCCCAGGTGCCACCGCAAACCGGAGTGGCGTCCATCGATGTGGCGCTGGCGCAGATCGTGACATTCTGCTTCGCACGCGTGGACTCAGTGCGAGCCAGGTGAAAGGCCGAGTGCAGGTCATTGGCCGTCGTCGTCATGCGGGCGTTCTGTCGGTAGGCGCCCAGGTTAGGCACGCCGATCATCAGGACGACGCCGACTACGGCAACCGTGGTCAGGAGTTCGTACAGCGTAAAGCCGATTTGGTTTCTCTTTTTCATGTGCAGCACTATAAAGAGCAGCGCAGGCACATGTCCGACAAGCCGACGAATGGCACGACAGGGCCGACAAACGGTCGATTTCGATGTCCCGGGTTTTACTTAATCCGCGCAGGAGTAGGGCTCCCCGCGCGCAGTGCTCGTGGCGACCCGCGGGCGCCCGGTGTAGCTGATGACGAGCGCCTTCGGCTCGATTCGATCATGCCGGTCGCAGACGACGAAGGTGCCGTTGGTGGCACGTAGATACACTGAGCGCAATGTGAATCCGTATCGGTTCGCCCGAATCGTGACGTTTTCGGCGACCCGGTGGTTCCAGAGCGAGATTTCACCGTCGTCAAGGCGCGGCGGCGAGTCCCGGTCGGCGTTCTCGAACATGATCCAGCCCTGTGACCAGTCCTTGCCGGGCCTGCAGGTTATGCCATCCTCGCTGGGGCACAGGGACACGACTTTGCGCCGCATCAGCGATTCCTTGCGCGCAAGGTGAATCGCATGGAACAGGGCATCGATCTCAACACGCTGCTTCTGGCGTGCCATCAATGCCGCGAAAGACGGAATGCCGAACGCCAGTACGGTCGTGACGACGAGCATTGTCACGAGCAATTCGTACAGCGTGAAACCGCGTCGTCGAAGCATGTCGGACCTCCCTGTCCAAATAGGCAGTTTCCCGCTCACTGGCGCCCGTCGTCGACTGGTTTAAGCTGCCCAAATGTGCCGAAATTGGCGTGAGAGGTCATTTTGTGCGACTCGAGTCGTGTTATTCTCCCGGCACCTGTTTGAAGACACAGAAAGGAAGCAGTGAATGGCGCGTTCAGAAATACTCGTGCAATTCGATCGTCACAACATTTTGCCAACGCCGCAGCGCGTCAAGATTGCCGAAATCCTGCTGGCGGAGCCGCAGCACCTGTCGGCAGAGCAGATTATCTTGCGCCTGCGTGAGGCGGGCAGCAGTGTATCCAAGGCAACGGTCTATAACACATTGAATTTGTTTGGGGAAAAGGGTCTCGTCAAGGAGCTGTGCATCGATCCGAAGCGGCGCTACTACGACTCGCGGACCGGCCTGCACCATCATTTTTACAACATCGACACGGGCGAGTTGACCGATATCGACCATGACCGAATTATCTTCAGCGACCTGCCGGACCTGCCTGAGGGCACGGTCGGCGAAAGTGTCGAGGTCATGATCAAGGTGCGTGGCGCCAGCGATTAATTGTGCTTACCCCTTTTCGTGCTGCCTCGGCGAGGGGTATACTTCGCGCCGCTTCAGGCAGTGCCGGATTAGCTCAGTTGGTAGAGCACATCATTCGTAATGATGGGGTCAGGTGTTCGAGTCACCTATCCGGCACCATTTCTACTCCCCGCCGACATACACGAAGTCGCTGTTCCTGAGAGATTCCTGCTCGTCGAAGGATACGAAGAGATAGGCACGTCCCTTGATTTCGATGTCGGTGGACAATGGCACAACCGGGCCGCCTTCAACGGCCGGGCCGAAAGCCAGGTGCGTGATCAGTTTCGAAATCTTGACGCCAACAGCGGGCCTGACCGTCTTGTGATTCCTCAGGTCGATGTATTCGAGCCCACCGCTCCTCTTGTCGACGCGAACCGTCGCGTCAACGCTCTCCATAATTTTTTCTTCATCGGGAGCGAAACCGAACAGCCAGTAATCTGCGGCATCTTCAATAAGTCTGAGCGAGTCGGGTTCGACAATCGCGTTGACGCTGTTGTCGCCGTCGCCGGATTGCTCGCGGTTCTTTTCCTCCAGGTACTCCTCGACTTCTTCCGCTATCGCGTCGCGCCCGTCGACGCTCAGCAGATGCCAGCGTTCGTCGGGCGGTAGACCAGGGTCAAAACGCCCGACCCAGGTACCTTCACTGTTCACCTTGGTTTCGGTGTAGGCCCAGCTCTTGTCGAATTCGAAATTAACGGTCTCCACGGCATTTTCGAAGATCGCGTTGTAGTCTTCCTCAGCTGCCAGCGACGAAGCCGCGAGCAGTGCACCTGTCAACAGCAGACGTACGATCATTCGGTCTTCCTGAGATGGAATTCGAATGAATCCCTCGTGCTGTAACGGTTGTTGATCCAGAGAATCAGCATGCCCTCGACCCAGTGCGCGTCCTCGACGCCGCCGACATCGACGGGTTCGAGCCCCATACCGGCAACGAGTTTCGCGACGGTCATCTTCGCGCCACGGCTGTCGCCGGCCAGTGGGATCGACACGGGTCCGCCTGAGGACGCAGGATCGATCATTGTCTTCCAGTTGAGGGTGTTGAATGCCTTGACGACGTCGGCCTCGGGCGCGATCGCCTGGATGATTTCGGCATTGGAGGTTTCGACGCCGTGCGTGAGTTGCAGCCCGTCGCGTTGCAGCGGGTTGGTCGGGTCGATGATGATCTTCCCCGACAAGTCCCCCAGGCTCTCCGTTATCTCGCCAACGAGCATCCCGGGGACCGCTAGTACGACAATGTCGGCGCCAACGACCGATTCGGCCGGGGTGGTCACTGACGCCTCCGGGCCCGTCTCGGCCACGAGGTCGTGCGCCTTGTCAGAGTCCGGGTTTCTCGAGCCGTAGACAATCGTGTGGCCCTGCGCGGCGAACTCAGGTCCGAGCGCGCGTGCAACATCCCCGGTGCCGATCACAGCGATCGTATCGGCGAACACGGAACAGGCGGACAGCGTTAGTCCTAGGCATAGCAGTATCTGGCGGGACATCGGCATTCTCCATCACGCGGTAGCCCCGATCGGGGCGCGAATCAGGCATTATACGGACAGACCGAGGTAGGGGGATCCTCGGCGACATTCGGTTCGACAATATCGGCAGGCAGGAGTGCCAGGTGCTAGAGGTCCGGAATCTCGTCAAACAGTACGGCGACATCACGGCCGTGAATGACGTCAGCTTTGCCGCTGCAAAGGGCAGCGTGTTCGGTCTGCTTGGGCCGAACGGGGCCGGAAAGTCGACGACGATCAACTGCATTTCGGGCCTGCTGTCGCCAACGTCGGGGCACGTGACGGTGGCGGGCGCGGACATCGTGAAGGAGGGCAAGGAGGCCAAGCGGTCGCTTGGCGTTGTGCCTCAGGAACTGGCGCTGTACGAAGATCTGCCCGCTATCGAGAACCTGCGTTACTGGGGCAAGGCCTATGGTCTTGGAGGCGCAGCCCTGGATGCGCGTCTGGCCGAGGTGCTCGAACACATCGGTCTCGCCGATCGCGCCCGGGACCTGCCCAAGACCTTCTCGGGCGGCATGAAACGCCGCCTGAATTTTGGCTGCGGCATCGTCCACAAGCCCGAAGTGCTGCTGCTCGACGAGCCCTCGGTTGGTGTCGATCCGCAGTCACGCCAGCGCCTGTTTGACATGGTTGAGGCCGAACGCGATGCGGGCGCCTGCGTTCTCTACACAACGCATTACATGGAAGAGGCTGAGCGCCTTTGCGATTCGCTGGCAATCATCGACGGCGGCGAACTCATCGCGGAGGGCACGGTTGACGAACTGAAATCGCAGCTGGGTGCCCGGGACATTCTGCAGCTTAACGGCGAATTTCCCGTGGACAGCGTCAAGGCCATGGTCGATGCGCTCAGGGATCGCGGTTTGCAGGATTTCGAGCTGCTCGCCGAGGAGACGGGTTCGGTTACGCTGACCCTGTCGTCAGCGTCGCAGCACTTGCCGGCTATTTTTGAGATGCTTGCGGCGAAGGGCGGAGTAGTTGCGGAGACGAGCCTCCGGAGTCCCAACCTCGAGACGCTGTTCCTGCTGCTCACGGGCAAGGAGCTTCGCGAATAGTCATGACTTTCGTCGTTGCTTCATTCCGCAAGGATCTTTCGCGGTGGTGGCAGGACCGCATGGCCTTCGTGATCTGGCTGAGCATCCCGTTCCTGATCGGCGGGCTGATCACGTCCATGGTTGACGGCGGTGACGGTGCCATGCCGACGGGCGTGTTGCTAATTCATGACCAGGACGAATCTCTACTGAGCGGGCTGGTTGCCGGCGCCTACAGCCAGGGCAATCTCGGTGAGCTGATCAGCGTCGAGCAGGTATCGCTGGAGGAGGGCAGCGAGCGCATCGAGAACGGCGATGCCAGCGGTTTCCTGGTCATTCCCGAGGGTTTCATGGCGGCCTTCCTGGACGAGGAACCCGTCGCACTGACTCTCAAGACCAACCCTGCGCAGACGATATTGCCCGGCATCATCGAGGACATGACAGAGATTCTGCTCGATCTCGGATTCTATGCGCAGGCGCTGTTTGGCCCGGAGATACAGACAATCATGGACGGCAGCTCGGAAGGCATGCCTGACGACGTTTTCGCCGCCGAGATGGCGGTGCAGATCCAGGGGAAGGTCGATGCGCTCGAGCCGCTCGTGTTTCCCCCGGCACTCGACCTCGAAATTGTCGAGCCGCCGCCTGCGGAGCCGCAGCCCGACATTGCCTTGCTCTTTCTGCCCGGGATCGTGCTCATGGCGCTGCTGTTTGCCGCGCAGGGCATGTCGGCCGACTACTGGAAGGAGAGAGAGACGGGTACGCTGCGGCGCCTCGTGTCGACGCCAGGACTTCTGAGCCGCTTTGTAGTCGGCAAGGCGATGGCCGCGGGTGTCATCATTGTCGTGCTCGGCGGCATTACGCTGGGCGCCGGGTTTCTCTACCACGGCGTTTCATGGAGCAAGTTCGTACCCGCGATGGCCTGGATAACGCTGTCCGGGATCGGCCTGTTCGCATGGTTCTCCGCGTTGCAGATGTTGTTCCCCAATCAGAAAGCCGCGAACCTGCTGACCACGATACTGTTGTTTCCGCTGCTGATGATGGGCGGCAGCTTTTTCCCGCTTGATGTCCTGCCCGACTGGATCGCTGCGATAGGCCGCCTGTCGCCGAACGGTTTTGTTGTCGATCGATTGACGACGGAGCTGACTTCGGGCAGCGACTGGACGTTCGAAAAAGAGAGCTGGGCAGTCGTACTTTTAATGACCGTAATCGGACTCGCGATCTGCACGTGGCGCCTGCAGACCGGCTTTGCGAGGCGCTAGCCGATGCGACAGGTCCTCTTCATCGCCTGGAACGACGCGAAGTTCCAATTACGACAGGGATCGACCTTGCTCTGGCTGCTCGTGATGCCGCCGATTTTCTTTTACTTTATCGGCACAGTGACGGGAGGATTCTCGACCGGTGTCAGCGGCGGACAGGCGACGCCTGTGACCGTCGTCGCCGAGTCGCCTGGATTCCTCAGCGAGCAGGTCTCCCTGCGCCTATCCGACAACGATTTCGAACCCGAATGGGTGGCCGCACTGGATGGGAACGCCGAGCCGCCGCGCCGGGTGCTGAAATTCGGGCGAGGCCTGACAGACCAGATTTCGGCCGGTGAGCCGGTCGCCGTGAGCTTCGATACAAAAGCATCCGCCTTGTCGCGTGAATTCGAGATCATTCGCGTCCAGCGCAGCATCTACACGGCGCTGGCCGACATCGTGGTTGCCGATGCAAATAACGAGGATGTTCTTTCAGCGGGCGACCTGGCTGCGCTCAACGACGAG
>Ga0265303_10000957_pt1 | contig 17316 bp, 18 predicted proteins | sample Helome_2_FD_192494 | JGI IMG/M metagenome (GOLD analysis project Ga0265303, IMG submission 192494) | Marine sediment microbial communities from subtidal zone of North Sea - Hel_20160317 (Illumina Assembly) | ecosystem: Environmental > Aquatic > Marine > Subtidal zone > Sediment ... | reverse complement strand
ACCCGCCCGGTGGTTGAAGAACAGGTAAAATCCCTGGGAGCACGGTTTGTCAAAATCGATCTGGGAGAAACCGGCCAGACAAAGGACGGCTATGCCAAGGCCCTGACCGAAGAACAACTGCAGATGCAGCGCGAAGGCATGGCCAAAGTGTGTGCCTCATCTGATGTGGTGATTACCACCGCCCTGCTGTTTGGCCGCCGGGCACCACAGATCGTCACCGAAGAGATGGTTCGCGGCATGCAGAAAGGTTCCGTTATAGTGGACCTGGCCGTAGAAGGCGGTGGTAATGTGGCCGGTTCGCAGATTGACCAGGAGGTCGATGTGGAGGGTGTGCGCATTATCGGCCTGGGGAATATGCCGGGAAGAGTTGCCGTTCATGCCAGTCAAATGTTTTCTTCAAATCTTTACAACCTGGTGGAGGAATTCTGGAATACTGAAGAGAATCAGTTTGAGTTGAATTTTGAGGATGAAATCATCAAAGGCTGTGTAATTACCCATCAGGGAGAGATTGTTAACGAAATGATAGCTAAGCATTATGGTGCTTAGAAATCCGAAAAACGAATTTCGAAATACGAAACAATATCCAATTTCAAAAATTCAAATGACCCAAACAGAATTGCAGATGAAATGATGCCGTGTTCCTTAAAGGTGTCATTTCACTCCCCAATTTAAATTAAAATCGATCCGCCGCAGGCGGACCAATATTCTTGGCATTTTAGGCATTCTAAATAAACAAAGGAGAACCCCTATGTCTATCGGACTTCTCATATTCGTATTTGTGCTGGCCATCTTCCTCGGGGTGGAACTCATCAGCAAAGTGCCCTCGCAATTGCATACTCCCCTAATGTCGGGCACCAATGCAATTTCCGGCATTGTGATAGTGGGTGCCTTAACCGCTACAGGTTCCGGTGCGGATTTACTGGGGACCCTATTGGGTACGGCGGCACTCATTTTCGCCACCGTCAACGTGGTTGGCGGCTATCTGGTGACCAACCGCATGCTGGCGATGTTTAAGCTCAGAGGCAGGGAAAAGAAATGACAGATTACTCCCAAACTCTCATCGACCTGGGCTATATCGCAGCCTCTATTCTCTTTATTGTGGGCATTAAAATGCTCGGCCGACCGGAGCGGGCGCGTAGGGGCAACCTGGTGTCAGCCCTGGGGATGCTGATCGCAATCGTCGCCGTGTTGTTTGAGTGCTGTCTTGACTTTACCTGGGTCATTACCGGTCTGGTTATCGGCTCTCTCATCGGTTTGATCGCTGCACGCACCGTCAAAATGACCTCGATGCCCCAGATGGTGGCATTGTTAAACGGATTCGGTGGAATTGCAAGTTTTCTGGTAGGATGGGAAAACTTTCACAGCCAACCGGACAACACCCTGTTTGTGCAGGTGGCCGTAATACTGGCCGTTCTGATCGGCGGTGTCGCCTTCTCCGGCAGCCTGGTCGCTTATGGCAAACTTGCCGGCAAGATATCCGGAAGACCGATTCTCATTAGTCAACACCGGTGGCTCAACATCGCAATCCTGGCGGCCCTAATGATTTGCGGCGCCTTATTGATTTACTTCCCGCCCGGTCCTTTGCTGTATGTGGTGTTTGTGCTGTTTATGGTCCTGTCACTGGCACTGGGTGTCTTCGGGGTTATACCCATCGGCGGTGCGGATATGCCGGTGGTAATTGCGCTGCTAAACAGCTGTTCCGGACTGGCCGCCAGCGCGGCGGGCTTTATCATTTTAAACAACGTGCTTATCGTGGCCGGATCACTGGTCGGTGCCAGCGGCCTCATTCTCACCGGCATCATGTGCAAGGCCATGAACCGATCCCTGGGCAACGTATTATTCAGCGGCTTTCAAGCCGTCTCGAGCACAGCAGCGACCACAACCGTTCAGGGTGAACCCAAGCCGATCACACCCGAAGAAGCTTATTATATTCTGGAAGCCGCCAGATCGGTGGTTATCGTACCGGGTTACGGTATGGCCGTCGCCCAGGCCCAGCATGCCGTCAGGGAACTGGGAGAAATACTTGAAAACAACGGTGCCGAGGTCCGGTACGCCATCCATCCGGTGGCCGGCCGCATGCCCGGACACATGAATGTATTGCTGGCCGAAGCCAATGTCCTTTATGAACAACTGGCAGAGATGGATGACGTCAACCCCATTATGGAGACGGTTGACGTATGCATCGTCATTGGTGCTAATGATGTCGTCAACCCGGCCGCCAGAGAAATCGAGTCGAGTCCGATTTACGGCATGCCGGTAATCAACGCCGACAAAGCCAGAACGGTACTGATCCTCAAACGCTCAATGGCGGCAGGATTCGCCGGGGTTGACAATCCGCTTTTTGTTAAGGAAAATGCCAGAATGCTGTTCGGAGATGCCAAGGCAACAGTTCAGCAGCTGGTGGCAGAGTTTAAGGAGAGCTAGGCCGGTTTCTGGTAGCTGGTTACTGGTCGCTGGCCCCTTGTTGCTGGTGACTGGTCACCGATCTTTGTTCCGGGTTGCGCGTTGCGAGTTACGCGGTGAAAATCAGACCGATCCGAAATCGAAGCCCTATCGTATGAAACTTCCTTGCAAAAGTTTCTTTTTTGATTAGACCGGCAGTATTTTTCGCCGGCGGCGGGGATGACACCAGAAACCTCTCCTCCCGGAAGGATTCTTTATCGTGAATGATAAGATTTCCCAGATAGCCGATAAAATAAAAGAAGGCGGCAAGAACGTCGTCTTTACCGGTGCCGGTATATCTACGGAGAGCGGAATCCCTGATTACCGCAGTCAGGGCGGTATCTGGGATAAGTTCCGCCCGGTTTATTTTGACGAATTCATGTCTTCGAAAGATTCGCGCCAGGAATACTGGCGCCGCTGGGTTGCCCTGTATCAGGGCATTGTCGAAGCCCAACCCAATGCCGCCCATATTGCGCTGGCACGGCTGGCGGAAATGGGCCTGCTTCAGGCCGTTATTACCCAGAACATTGACGGACTGCACCAGGCATCCGGACTGGCCGATGAGAACATCATCGAGCTGCATGGCAATACCTGCCGCATCCGATGCATGAGCTGCCGCAAGATCTCGCCCATTGGCGACGTGCAGCTGCGTTTAGCGGCGGGCGATATGGCGCCGGAATGCAAGTGCGGCGGTTTCTTAAAACCGGATACGATCTCCTTCGGACAGGCCATGCCGCTAGCGGAAGTAGAAAAAGCCGGCGCCCTATCTCAAAATTGCGATTTTTTCCTGGTCGTGGGATCAACCCTGCTGGTGCAACCGGCGGCTCATATGCCGGTTTATGCCAAAAATGCCGGCGCCTTTTTAGCGATCATCAATCTTTCAGAAACGCCCTGTGATGAGATGTGTGACCGACTCATCCGCGGAAAGGCCGGCGATGTGCTGCAGCAGATAGTAAAAGAGGTTGATGGATAAAACACTTATTATCTTCATTTTGGAGTTGATATTTTTGGGATCAAGAGGTATTGCTAAAAAAGAAAAAATTTTTCACCCGGCGGTGGATTATATACTTAGAAATGTAGGGTAAAACAAGTTTGACTTCGAAGGAGGAATTTATGACCAAAAAACGAGTTTCTGTTAAGATTCAACCGAAAAAAGGATCTGAAGAAGCATATTTTGCAGAACGAGATAAACATAAGCTCAGGGAGCTCAGGGAAAAGTCAGCCGCAGAAGCAACCAAAAAATATGGTGAAGAACATAAGTATCATTGTTTTCGGTGTGGTACACAGAGCTTAGCTGAAATCGACGAGGGCAATGTCAAAATTGACATATGCGTAAATGAAAACTGCGGTGCAATTCATTTGGATCCAGGGGAGCTAAAAGAAATTATTAAAGATCAAAGTTCACTTTCCTCAGCAAAAAATGCTTTCTTATCTGTATTTAAGAAATAGTATATTTTTTATTTTTACCCTTTTTTGATTGATATGAGGGCAGTTATAACCAGACCTATGCCCAATCCTGCCAACATTGATCCAACAAATGCTAAAGGAGATTCCTGTATGAAAAAAAATCCAACACCAGTACCGATAAGCACCCCTCCACCAATTGCCCATGTGCTTTTATCATTTTTTTTATCTGTCATGCTATTCTCCATAATATCTTAAAATTTCATCCATTGTACTTTCTTTATTACACATTCTGATGCGGTCACTTTAACTTAAGTGTTTCTATCCGGTTGGATGATTCGATCCAATATGAGTGCATGAAAAATATCACTTACAGGTGAACTGAATATCCATCCCAGATGCGTCAGGCACATGCTGCAAAAACAAATTCGCCAGCTGTACCCCGCAAACCAGCTGAATTCATCAGTGGCCGCTCCGGCATACCCGCAGCCGGTGACATCTTTAAAACATCCGATCTCAAAAACAAGCCCGTGGGGGTTGGCAAAGGTGTGCTGGTGTGAACCCTGAATCGAAATTCGCTCAACCGGACGGGTAATCGCCTGACGGCACTGGCGGCAAATTATATATTCCTCCTCTTCAGGTGATCGCGCCGCGGCCTCTTTCTCAGCGGTTGTAATTTCACCTTCCTTATCCGGTTTGTCGGCAGGAACACGAAAAAAATGAACACAGCTGGTTGCCGCTGAATGCATTTAGTAATCCTATTAAGGATTCTGGTCCATTTCTAATAACGATTAACCAATAACTAATAACACCTAATTCAGCATGCATTAGGTGTTTGTCAAGATTTGAACAGGGATTTTTTGAGCACGGCTCTCTCATAGGCCCCGATAATATCTCGGCGGGTGACGATGCCGACCAGTTCGGCCGGGTCATCGGGTAAAACCACGGGCATGGTTGAAAAATCTTTACGACTGATTTTTCCCAGGGCGGTATAAAGATCATCATCGACTAACACGGTTACGACATTTTCCGACATCAGATCTTTGGCTACCACCAGATCCATTAAATCTTCGTCAAAAATTGCTTCGCTGTAATCGTTAAATGAGAGGATGCCGGCCAGTTTGTTTTCGGCATTGAGCACCGGGAAGCTGTTGTATTTGCTTTTTGATATTTTATCGGTCATCTCTACCAGAGCACTGCTCTCCGCAATGGTTTCGACATGACGGTTCATCACATCCCTAACGAACATGGATTTCAAAACATTAACTTCCTTGCCCTCTCTGATATTGATCCCGCGCCGGACCAGTTTCAGAGTGTAGATCGAATCCTTCATCAATTGGCCTGCAAAAATCGTAGCCAAAATGCAGGACAACATCAGCGGAAGAATGATTTTATAGTTGCCGGTCATCTCGAAGAGAATCAGCATGGCCGATAACGGACCATGGGTTGTAGCGCTGACCACCGCCCCCATACCCACAATGCTGTATGCACCGGGAGAAGCCGTCACCGTCGGAAACAATTGGTGGACCAACGCCCCAAAAAATCCGCCGGCCATGGCCCCCAGAAAGAGAGACGGCGCAAAAATGCCCCCGGATCCTCCCGACCCGATGGTTATCGAGGTGGCCAGAATTTTTACCACGATCAGCACCAGCAGAAGCCACCAGGCCAGTCTCTGCATCAGCGCCAGATCAATGCCGCCATAGCCAACCCCCAGAATTTCCGGGAAAAAAAACCCGGCTGCACCCAGGATCAAACCGCCGATAATCGCTTTGAGGTATTCGGGAAATTTGAAATCGTCGAACAAATCCTCCACCAGGTATAGAACTCTGGTAAACGTCACCCCGACCATCGCGCAAAAAATGCCCAACACCATATACAGGGGAAATTCCCAGACGCTGACCAGTTCATAGGCCGGGACAATAAAGGCCGGGATATCGCCGAGAAAGGCACGCGACACAGCGGTGGCCACAACCGATGAGATCACGATCGGGCTAAACGTGGCCAGACCGAATTCTCCCAGAATAACCTCCAATGCAAACATCGAGCCGGCAATGGGGGCATTGAAAGTGGCTGCAATTCCGGCGGCCGCCCCGCATCCGACCAGGGTTCGCATACGGTCCTGGGATACCTTGAGCAATTGGCCGAGGGTTGAGCCGATGGCGGACCCGATTTGAACAATGGGTCCTTCGCGGCCGACGGAACCGCCGGTGCTGATACTGATGGCCGAGGCCAGGGTTTTTACAAAAACAACCCTTTTTCTGATGACACCGCCCTTCAGGGCAACGGCTTCCATTACTTCGGGTACGCCGTGACCTTTGGCCTCTCTGGCAAAAAAATATACCAGCGGTCCGACCACCAGACCTCCCGCGGCCGGAACCCAGACTTTCAGGTACCAGGGAATCTCCTGAACCACGAAAAGTAGTTCCTCGGAAGACCCATAGGCAAGAGTTTGAAAAAAATCAATCAGATATCGAAACCCAACGGCACCGAAACCACCGGCCAGGCCCACAACAACCGCCAGCATGGCCATGATGGTATGTTCATTGGTTCTCAATTCAGTTAGTGAGAACCGATTTTTTATGGAAAATCGATGATTCATTCAAATTTATGCCACTTTCCTGTAATGTGACCCTTCCCCGGCAATGGATGCTTTAAAATGAGATGTCAGTCCTTAATATCTGAAAATATTTGAAATTTTTATATTGTCGATCAAACTTAGTCAAGGAATAATTTGACTTTTCTTGACAAAATTGAAAAAATGAATAATGTTGCGTCAAAAAAAGGAAGCCATAAAATCAGATCTCAATAATTTGATTTTGAAAGAGGAAAGACATGCCGGTTTACGAATTTGAATGCGCCCAAGGACACATCACTGAGGATATCGTTCCCATGGGGACCAAACATACGAAGTGCGCCAAGTGCAATAAAAGAGCCAAAAAAATACTCTCAGCCTGCACATTTGAATTGAAGGGCGGCGGATGGTATGCAGACGGCTATTCGTCCACACGGCCCAAGAGCGATAGTAAATCAAAATAAGTTTGACCGGGCGATTGCTAAGCCACTGGATTATTAGGTAAAATTTTTCCCTGATACATCGGTCAAATCCGACTTTTAGCCACGGCATAAGTCGGATTTTTTTTTGTCAAACCCTGGTTGGGGCAATTACTTTGACGATACCCTATGCCACCGCCACGTTTTATTGACACGCCGCCGACAACATGATAGCCGGTAGATTATAACCACAACCTACTTCTAACCTGTTGACCAAAGCGGGGGTATATGAGTCGTTTTTTTATTCGTGCATGGCGTGCCGCAAAGTTGGATGCCAGTTTATTTGATGAAGTCATGGCTGATTCGAAGGCCATGACCCAGGCCATCCTCGTAGTTTTTTTATATGGTGCCGCAGTTGCCTATGGAACCTTTGGGCGGGCAGGCGTTGCCGGAATCAACGGTGCCATATTTATTACCCTGATCGGTTGGTATGTCTGGGCATTTACGACCTATATCGTCGGCGTGCGACTGTTCCCCGAAACCCGGACCACCGCTGACCGCAAGGCCTTTATGCGGGCCATGGGCTTCGCCAGTTCACCCGGGTGGCTGCGCCTGCTGGGTCTGGTTCCGGGCCTGGGTGGTGCCATTTTCGCGGGAGCTTCCGTCTGGATGGTCGTGGCCGCAGTGGTTGCGGTAAAAAAAGCCCTCAACTATAAAAGCACACAGCGCGCAGCAGCCATCACCGTGGTTTGCTGGATCCTCAGTATGCTCCTTCAAGGGTTGATGTACATTATTTACTTTTCGGCGTTCGGCATTTCGAAGCCACAGCTTTAGCCCGGATACTTCCTGGGGGAAGAATCAATGCTATGCCGTCTCAAGAACATGCGGAGCTGACATTTTCAAGCCGCACCGTGTCCGCCAAATTCATTGATCCCGCCGGACAATTTGTGGAGCGTCCGCTTGAAATCCGCACCAATCCGTTTACCGGACGCACCTGTCGCATTGCCTTCAGCCGGATAAAAGAAAAGGAAGCCGGCACCGACGCCCTGCCCCCGGCCCCGCCGGATGCCAGAGATACTTCAAACTGCCCTTTTTGCCGGCCCCAGGTAGAAACACAAACGCCACAATTGAATCCTGATCTGGCAGGTGAAGCCCGGCTGTCCTGCAAAGAGTCCCTGCTTTTTCCGAACCTGTTCCCCTATGGCAGCTATTCCGCGGTCAGCCTGTTCAATAATGACCATTTTGTTGAGATCGGTAAGGCCTCACCCTCATCTTACACCGACAGCTTCTTAAACTGCAGCCGGTATCTTGCCAGGGTTATCGAGTTCGATCCGCAGGCCGTATACATGGCCATCACCCAGAATCATCTGCCGTCGGCCGGCGGATCCCTGATTCACCCTCACCTGCAAATAAATGCTGACAGGGTTGCGGCCAATCACCACCGGTTTTTGCTGGAACGGGCCAATGATTATTTTCAAAACAGCGGCGATTACCTGTTTTCCACTTACCTCGGTCATGAAAGGAACGATGGGTCCCGCTATATCGGGACAACCGGATCCTGGGAATGGTTGGCGGCGTTTGCCCCGGAAGGTTTTTTCGAGATCTGGGGCATCCTGCCCCGGGCAACCTCTTTGCAGCAACCTGAAGTCCCGGACTGGGAGGATCTTGTGCAGGGAATTATCAACGTCCAGCGGTTTTATCGCAGCCTCAACCGCAACGGCTACAATATGGGACTGCTGTCCGTCGAGGTCCCGTCAAGCCGCCTTGAGCTGCGCCTCGTCATCACGGTCCGTTCAAATTACGCCCCCTGGGTGCGCAGTGATCATACCGGATTTGAAGTCATGCTCGGTGATATGACCACCTTCGTCGCCCCGGAGCAGACGGCGGAATGGGCGCGCCGTTTCTTCGAAGACTGAGCACCGCACAATGATGTGCTGCTTAGATTAGCTAAAACTTTGGAAATCCCTGGTACTTTGGTTTCAGGTTTCAGGTGTCAGTGTTCAGGTTTCAACGCTGCCGCTGGTCGCCGAGGCGGATTATTTGATCGAGAAATAGATCCCGGCATTGTGGAGTCTGGTGCCAGGATAAAAAAGCGAACATCAAATTAGGTATTGCGAAGTAGGGCCGGCCGGAAATCAATGACCATATCACGATTACCGAACAGGTTCAGTTGAGGATAAAATGGTTTAGAGAAAACAAGCCGTCCACTATTCAGGGCTATATCTTCAAATTCCGTGGGATTGAATAACTTTTCACAGGATCAGAAATGATCTGAAACCTAAAGTTTAATCAAAATTTCGATGACCCTTTTTTTGAAAAAATTTATTTTGCAGATCGTTTTTAGTTTGACGGTTGTGATTTATGCAGCCCCAGACTGCCGGGGTGACGTTGTGGTTCTGGACCGCGTGACAACCGTTAAGACACCGGTTCGCATCATCGTGTTGACCAAGAGTCGCTTTTTTGCGGCTGGCGGCCGCCTGGTGGACGTCTATCTCGATGATGAACACCTGAAACGCATTTTAACCGGCGGCGACGGTTATGGTTACCTTAAATACACGCCCGGTAGTCCGGGTTTCAAAAGAATCAAAGTGCGCTCCAATTCGGAAAGTGCCGAGGGATTACTGCTGGTGATGACTAAAAAGGACCGGGCCATCGTCATTGAAGTAGAGGAGGGATTTAAAACCGCCGTTTTCTCCGACGAGATCAAGCAAAACAGCCTGAAGGCCATCAAAACGCTGGTTAAAACCTACAAAATTATCTATCTGAGCCGTTACGCAGGAAAAAGTATCACCGGCATCTGGCTTGAGAAACAAGGCTTTCCCGGATCAGTCATACTGAGTTGGCGAGGGCCAAAAACACTGACCGGGTTGAAAAAAAAGGGAATAAAGCTGAATGCCATTATCGGCTCCGCGACGGTGTTGTCCGAAGTTGCCGGGGAAGTTGAAAATCGATTTTCCTTTGAAAAAACCAAAGATGGCACAACCGTCAAAGACTGGAATGAAATTGTAAAGCACCTGCAAGATAAAAACGATTCTTGACAATCTTCGGCAAGCTACCATTTTTTGTTTAACTGGAAATATGAACCACTTAGTGGGAAATTAATAATGAAGAAAATAGTTTCCCTCGCACTGGCAAGCATCTTTTTCTTGTTTAGTTGTGCGGGCCAGAATAATTTGTCTGCAGAAGAGCAAGAAAAATACCGGAAAGGCAAGCAGCGTTATAATGCGGGCCAACGGGGAGGCCCGTAAATTCGATCAATCCGTACCTGCGTATTTATGAACGATACCGTCTGAGGCCACACCATACAGGGCGCCATCAGGTCCGATGGCCACGGATGACAGCCCGTTACCATGAAAATTGGTATCATGGCCCCTGGTTTTTAAATCATAAGTCACGGTCAGCATTTCAAAGGAGGATACATAAACCCTGTTAGCCGTGACAGCCGGAGACGCGTGGGTCACCCCCAGCAAAGGTAGCCTGCCGGCAGATTTATCGTCATGAGCCAGAGTGCCGTCCGAGATGTTGAGCACCTGGATATGGTCTTTAGAAACCACAAAAACAAAATTCTCTGCAGCGATTCCCGGTGTAGCGAAAACAGGCGCTCCGGCATCATATTCCCACATTTTTACGCCGGTGACCACATCATATGCCTGAACTTTCCCGTCTCGTCTTCCAAACACCATCAGTCCGTTGGCCGAAACCGCCGCTGAAGAATGTTTTTCGAAGCTGTGCTCCTGACGCCAGAGCACCGACAGGCTGGTGCCGTCCCATTCAAAGGCGCCAATGCTGCACAGATTGTCCGCAATGGCGATCAGTGGTTTTTCCCTGCCGGCGACAACTGCAATAGTGGGATCAATAAAACGGTCCAGCAGAACAACACCTTTTTCATCGGAGACAGGCGGAAAACTGCCAACCAGATTCCAGGTATCTTCATAAAAATCGAAAAGATCATCGCGATCCGAACCGCTACCGGAAAGATCATAGCGGCAGGTCCCCAGGGATTTTCTGTCAACAAGCTGCACCCGGCTGCCCTCATCGCGCAAAACAAAAAGCTCTCCTTGAACGTCTTCAGCCATACCCGCCGTAAGGTAGACAAAGATCAAGGTTTCTGTCTGCGTAACCATAACTTTGGGGGATCCGCCGCCAAATCCGTTGTCCTCAAATGTGTAAGACCATCTCTGGTTACTGAATTGATCTATCTTGTGAAGCGTGTTCCGGAACTGTCCGTCACCGACCTTGCGGTTGGATATAACATAAATATTTCGTTGATCTGAAACCGCGGGGGAAGAAATAATGCGGGTTTCTGACCCGGCAGTGTCCAGCGATTTCTGCCACTTTTCACTTCCATCCTCTGACCTGAGCGCCACCAGCATGCCATCAATGGTGCCGACATAGATGATCTCTCGATCCTGAAAATCGCTTCCGATAACCGGCGAGGAACTGGTAATCCGGTAGGGTTTTGAAATCCAGCTCGAGGAAAGTGCAAAACCGCTGTCAACCAGCTGAATCCCCTGGCTTGGCAGATTGCCGTGGAAGTGGCCCCATCGCGTAGATTTACTGCCGGCACAGCCCAAAAGCGCCATCAGAATGCACATCAAAAATAGTTTTCGCCAATAAATGCTCATGCTTTCTTCCTTCCTGAAGCCTTGAAAAAAAAAGCTCATAGACTGTAGCTCATAGCTCATAGTCAAAAGGATTTCAATCCTTAATATATTCCATATTTTATGAAATAATCAAGCACGTATTGCACCCTGCCGGCGATATTACATTTTATAATATAGATTTGGCTGATTAAATGAAAGTAACTTACTAAACAAAATCGTAGAAATTACAAGCACCAAAAATCAAATCTCAAATAAATATCAATGACCGAAATTCGAAACTCGACTGGACAGAGCTCGTCGCAGGCCAAACGCACGTAGTGGTATTGGGCATTGATCCGATGATCGCAAAGTTTTGGTTATTGGAATTTTGGATTTGGATATTTTTTGAAATTTGGAGCTTGTGATTTGGGATTTGAGGTTCAGTGAAACTAATGCCTTGTATTAAAGTGAGGGGATAATAGCCAGAAAAAATGTAGCTTTGGGCTGATAACTACCACCAGCGATACTGCCAATTGCCGCGATGAAGCACATGCATGACTTCCAGTGAAAAAAGCAGGGCCATCGATGAATAAAAAATCCACATCAAAAACAGAATGACCGATGAAAGGGAACCGTAAAGCAGATTTACTTCAGAAATATGCTGGATATATAATCCAAAGAATTTGCGGGCGAATATCCAAAGCCCACAAAAGATAACCGCAGAAAAAAGCTGATAGCGCAACTTTATTTTGACATTCAAAAACAGTTTGACGGTGACCAGATAAAAGCCGATCAAAACCAGCAGCGACATCAAATTGATCGGCTGGGACCGGGTGTAATTTGCCGCCAGCTGGTACAGGTTTTCAAGGTAAGGCGTTTTGTTGATACTGTTTAAAAAATGCGAGGCCGATGTAGACAATATAATCCAGATATAATTGGTTATAAAAAACAGCAGCACCGCAAAGATACTCATGGTGACATAAATGGCCTGTCCCAGGAGCAGATGGCGGGCCGGCAGCTCAAAAATCCTGCGGTAGGATGTTTCAAGGGTCTTAAAAATAAGCCCGCTGATTATCGGCAACATCAGAAAGTTGATGGCTTTAAATGATCCGTAGGCGTCCGGATTGATTAGATGGGATTTCATCCACTCCCTGGAAACAAAGGGTATGACCTGGTTCAATTCATCCGCCAGCAATTCTGTGACCCGACCAACCCAGTTGGTATGGGCAAAAAACAGCTGCTGAATCAAATCGAATACCAGGATACTCAGCGTGGCAAACGGAATAATCGACAGCAGGAACACAAAAGAAATGGACAACGATAAGGTAAAACAGTCATCCTGTAGAAACTTTTTAAAGGATACGGCTAACAATTTATGGCCGGAAAAATTCGGGCGCAAGGTCAAAATCTGGCGTCTAATAATATATATGGATGAAAATCTCATTTCCCTCTGCCGACCGGCTCACTTCCAAACCCGCCGGGTGGCTTGTGCCCCAAAATTCATGGGTTCAATCATTTTTTTATCAGCCTTAAACCATTTGAAAACCTAGCATGCTTTGAGTGTGGCAACGAAATTTTTCGGTCCGACAATTGATGATACTGCCCCCTAATAGACGTCGGCAAACTCCTCCGCCAGATCTTCACGTACATTGTTGTTAAGGGATTTTATATTCGGAAAAAGCTCAGTTAAAATTTTTCTTGCTTTTTCGATACTGGTGATGGCTTGAGTTATTTTGTGATTCTCTGACTTTGTCAGGTCAATTCGTTCTTTGATCTCGTCAATATCATCACAAATAAATTCCACCTCGCTGATAACCCTGAAAAAATCTTCTGCTTGCATAAATCTTCCCCTTTTTTGGTGTTACACCCCCGGAAAAACCTAACCTCCGACTCTTTTGACCAGAAAACTTTTCACTTACTCTATTGCGGCCCAACCATCCGCCTCCGAAGCAGCGTCGAACCTTAGTATAAGTGGTTTTAATTTTTTCTGTGCCAAATTGGGTCAATCGTGCTGACCATGGAAATTATCGGTACAAACAAACAAAAGCTTGAGCTTTTTTTCATCTATTCCAGTATTCTGGTATTAGGATGCTTCTTCTTCCATTTTTGCCAGCGGGTGTCGTCGGAATCCAGTTTTGGCAGCCATCTTTTGAAATAGACTCCCTGGATGCCCATCAGGCCTTTCTTATAGGGGTACCAAAGAGAGTTGGTTTGCCGGTCGTAGAGAACAAAAGTTCTTTCATAGGTCCATCCCGAAGGAACCAGGGTCAGGGTTTTTCCGTCAATTTCACGGCTGTACACAGCCGCCAGGTCCACCAACGGTCAGTAGGCGGCCGCAATTTGTTTATCTCCGATGCTGCTGTTGGCGACCTCATGCCGCCAGAGCCTTTCCACTGAATAGGCATTGGCTTTCTTGCCATCGGATATGCCGATAACCCGCAGCGATTTTGAAGCCTTACGGCTTTTATCCTTCAAGGATGAATCGTCAAGGGGGGCAAAGGCGTTGCGCCCGATTCCGTGCTGGAATCTTTCCGGCATAAATCCGATGGATCTGGCCTGGGTCACATCCCACCGCTCCCCATGCCGATCGACGATATACGTGCTGTCCCCATCATGGATTACCTTGGAAAATGCCCCTCCCGGTGATGCAATTGAACCAAATAAGGTTAAAGCAAAAATTAATAGATATAAATACAATATTTTATGAAACATTCGGCATCTCCTTTTTAGTCAAATTATTTTTCAAATAGAATGGAAGTGGTTTTAAAACCACGCCTGAGTCGGACAAGCCCCAGATCACGTCCAAAGACAAGGCGTCGATTTGATTCAAAAGCGGAGCGTACACGCAGTACGTGAGCATTTTTAATCAAATCGCAACGCAGTATTTGGGCGTTAGATGGGGTTTTAAAAACACTTCTATTGGTCGTTTGCAATCAGGATTGCTTACAGGGGTATGAATTGCGGGGGTATGATGGAAGGCATCCGCGCCTAAGGATCAGATTCAACTTTCGTTTGAATCGGCTTCCTGCCTGGACCATTCCGGAATTTGCGGCATAAGTTCTTCCAGCATCAGCACTCTTTGTTGCGGTGCAATATTGCGGTTTAATCGAATCTTTTTATCCGGATAAGCGTCGGTATTCTCAAGACGCTTCCAGAAGTCGATCATGGCTTCCGGCGAATACTTTGAGCGGGCAACCAGCAAGAGGGCAATGGCAGTTGCCTCCTTTTCATAGGCTTCATTGTATTCGCGATCCAGAGGGTCGAGATCGGCAGCATGGACATACGCCCATTTCATCCAGCCCTGCCCGCTGATAGCCACTATCCCGTGGCTGGCTGTCATGATAGCAATGCTGGTGGCCATTTCCGCAACACTAAAAAAGACATCGGACATGATCGTAAACTGCACCGGTTCGGTATGCCGCGCCAGGGCGTGGGCCATTTCGCCGGCCAATACGCCGGCAATTTCATCCTCGCTCTGGACGATATCCAGAAATCCGGACCATACGAAAATATAGTTGCCATGAACTGCACGCACATCGACAATTTCGGGTTCGTCGAAAAGTTGAATTTGCCAGGCCAGGTGATCCGCCTCGGCAGTCTTAACCAGATGATCGAAAACTGCTGTGAGTTCCTCATAACGTGCATGGCCGCCGGCAAGTTTGTGATCCTCGCACAGGGATTTAAACAGCCGTTGACCGTATTGCGTCTCCCCGGGGGTCGGGGAACTTACTTTGGGAATCATACCGGGCTGGATGGGCGCATGCTTGACCGTGCAACCACTGGAAGATACCAATGCGATGCAGGTCACCAGGAACCATATCAGACTGCGAGCAGACAGATACATTGCAACAATTCACCTGACAGCGACGCCGGTTGGGTTAATTTGCCTTCAGCAGGCAATCAGTTTTGGCGGTGAAAAAGACTTTGCCTCGAAGAGCCTGTATAACATAAGTTTCCAGTCAAAGATAGCCTGGACCGGAAGAAATCCTTGTGAGCGGGAATACGGTCAGGAATAAATCGCCAGATTACGGGACAATTCGCCGAGCTGGGCATCAGTAAAAAATATTTCAGCCTCATCCATCTCAGGACCGATCAATCCTTCGAACTCAGCAATTTGAACCTCGAAATATTTCCTATTGGCTTTCAGAAAAATTGCTTTCAAAGTTGATTTATGATTAAACAGAAAAAGCAAATAGCATCATAAGCAGTTAGAACGTAGTTTCAAAAACGCGATTATTTTAAACCGGGTGACCCAATGAAGTTTGATCCTTCTGCCATCGCTTCGCAACTGGCCACCGTTTCTGACGGAGATGTCCAGCTCGGCATATCACTGGCTACCTATACTTCCTATAAAATAGGCGGCCCCACGGCTGTCTGGGTTGCACCGGTTTCGGAAGATGGCGTCGGCCGGGTTCTCGAACTCATTTACCGGAATAAAATCCCCCTCTTTGTTCTTGGCCGGGGATCCAACGTCCTGATTTCAGACAGAGGATGGGATGGCGTTACCCTTTACCTGGGAGAAAATCTCAGCGCAGTGGATTTTGACCGCAGGCAAGCCAGGGTACTGGCCGGCACTCTATTACTGGATTTAGTCCGGGCCGCAGTCAAAAAAGGCCTGGCCGGTATGGAGCAATTGGCGGGAATCCCTGGTGGAATTGGGGGCGCACTGCGCATGAATGCCGGAGCTTTCGGACAGGAAATCGAAAGCACGATCCGGGAAGCCAACGGTTTTCACCGCAATGGATCTCCTTTTCATGCCACCCGAGATGATATTCAGTTTGACTACCGCCGGGTTCCGGAGTTGGAAGACGTCATCATCTCTTCTGCTGTTTTCCGTTTTGAAGAATCAGATCCGCACATTCTGTCGGCCCGAATGGACGATATCCTAGCCCTGCGCGCAAAAAAACAGCCGCTTGGATATCCATCCTGCGGGAGTGTGTTTAAACGTCCCTCGGGCTATTATGCCGGGGCCTTGATTGAAGAAGCCGGGCTCAAAGCTGAACGCATCGGCGGCGCCATGGTCAGCCCCAAACATGCGGGGTTTATCCTGAATGTAGACCGGGCCTCAGCAGCTGATGTTTATGCTTTGATCAATCTGGTCGAAAAAAAAGTTTATGACCGTTTCGGCGTGCGGCTCGAAAGGGAAGTCAGATTGATCGGAGAGTTTGATTGAATAAACTTCCATCACCGCCGACGAGCAGCCGAACCCTCCTCCGATTCTTCGTGCCCCTGGCAATCCAGGCCGCTTCCCAGGCCCTTTGTTATCCGTTGGTTGCCATGGTGGCCTCACGTGGCCCGGGGGGACCGTTAAACCTGGCCGGTCTGGCACAGGCCAATATCGTTATGTTCTTTTTCGGGATGTTCGCCCTCAGTTACGTTACCACCGGGATGGTTTTTGCCAAAACACGCGAAGGGTATCAAAAATTCAAACTTGTCACTCTGCTGACCGGGTTGACCGTCATCATCATTCAGGCGATCCTGTGCACCCCGACTCTGGCCCATTTTATTTTCGGCAAAATTATCAGTCTGCCGCCATCCATTGAACAACCGGCACGGATCACGTTTCTGGTCAGCATTCCGCTGCAATTTCTTTTCTTTTTACGGATTCCCTATTTTGTCGTCATGTACATCGGCAAGGCCACCGGCAAAGCGAGCCTTGCAACTATTGGCCGCATATCTCTTACGGCCCTGTTGTCCCCGCTCTTTTGCACCCTGGGTCTGGTCGGTCCGGTCTGGGCGGTGGTATGCCTGACCATACCGGTAGCCACAGAGGTAGTGACGTCCAGAATATTGGCCAATCCGTTTTTAAAAAACCTTGAATCTTCACCTGAAAGCCCGCCCGGTGCCCGGGAGATTTTCTGGTTTAATCTCCCCCTCTCGATCGGCGGTTATTTCC
>Ga0265303_10000956_pt1 | contig 17325 bp, 14 predicted proteins | sample Helome_2_FD_192494 | JGI IMG/M metagenome (GOLD analysis project Ga0265303, IMG submission 192494) | Marine sediment microbial communities from subtidal zone of North Sea - Hel_20160317 (Illumina Assembly) | ecosystem: Environmental > Aquatic > Marine > Subtidal zone > Sediment ... | reverse complement strand
CGGAACAAGACTGGCTCGCCTACTTTGAACGCATCGCGCCCAATCGAGCAAACCGCGAAGAGCGGATCGCGAGTCACTTCAAGACGCCGCCCACGGCGACGTACTGGCTCGACTACGTGTTCGATGCCTACGCCGGCGTGTCCTCCGAAGGGGGGATCATCCTTTCTGGAATTGCGGACCAGCCACATACCCTTCCCCACTCGGCGCAGAACGAGCAGACGGCAACGGCTTCCCACACACCGCTCGACCGGGTGCGAAGACGTCTGCTGGCTTTGTGCGACAAGCACGGTTTTGCGGAGGAGCAAGAATCGCGGCGCGAATTACGAGCCGCCATGGGTGCGCCTGAGGAACCCCTGAACGAGGAGGTCTCACACATCATGAACACCGCCTATCGGATGTATGGACAGCTCGATGACGACGGGCTGAGCGTGGTCGACCTGCTGAAGAGGGTAGACGCCGAACTTTCTTTCGAGGAACGGGGCGCTCTTGCATCCCTTGACGCGGGTTGGTTTTCTTTGTTTGAAGTCATTCGCATTCGTACCGACGAAGGCATGGAGCTTCGCGACCAGTTACGGCGACGTCGGCTCTGGGTTTCAGAGCGGATGGCGACCCGACAGGCAGGGCTTGGTGACGTTCTGTGCGGCTGGGTGTTGGCGCATGAAGGCGAGTACGCGCTCGAAGGTGCGTTGCTTCACGTGCCTTCTCGGTTTGCCCCTCTTTTCACTGAACAAATGCGCGAGATCCGGGATGATCTGGCTCGCCGCTACCCCAAGCTCGGATGGAAGAAGCGTGCGGGTCTCCTTGCTCCGGTCGCGGTAGCGATGAGCGATGCGATTTTGACGCACGCGCCCGTCCCTAGTCTGCTCAACATGGACCAAGAAGAGCTCGTGTTTTCGGAGGCGCGTTACGAGATAGTCGACCGTGCCCGGACGAAGTCGATTCTTTCGGAGCACTTCGAAGAGGGAGGCCCGGACTCCTTCGCTTGCGTGGTGGACGACCGGGTCATTGCCGAGCTGGAGCTCGCTCCGAAGCACCTCTTGGTCCGATGCAACTCGCGAGAACGCCTTCAAGATATGAAGGAGCATTTGCGCGAGCTCCTTGACGGCGTGGCGAACCACAAAATTGATTCGCACGAGGACTTGCATCGTGCCCTCGAGGAATCCCAGAGGAGTCCAAGGCGCACACGGGCCGTCGAAGAAGACCCGGCCGACATTCCCCCCGAGGTCAAGGAAGCCGTGCATCAGATCATGCGACAGCACATGGTTACATGGCTCGACACGCCCATTCCGATGCTTGACGGAAAGTCCCCGCGGCAAGCCGTTGGCACTGAAAAGGGCCGAGATAACGTGACTCACTTGCTCGTCCTTCAACAGCAAGGCTTCAATACAAACCCGCAGACGGCGGGAATCGACCTGAGCGAGATTTGGGAGGCTCTCGGCCTGAGCCCTCCGCCGGACCTCGCCACACCGTTGTGCACGGACGACTACGCCGGCATCCACGAACCCGAGTCTCACGGCACGCCTTCCGCGGCGCGTCGAGAAGGCCCCAAGGTCGGTCGAAACGATCCTTGTCCCTGCGGCAGCGGAAAGAAGTTCAAGAGGTGCTGCTTACACCAACCACGCACGTCTCTTGAATGAGCATGTCAATCCGTCAACCGACCTCCATATGCTGATCCGCTGTCCCGTCGTAGAGGACGTTTGCATCGACGACAACGGTTTACGCCACAAGTTACTCGTGTCCTAGTTCGTCTTCCTGGGCCATTTGCGTAAGCTCTCTAGCAGCCGCACGACTGGCTTCGTCTCTTCGCTGCTTGTAGCTCGTCAGCTCGGAGAGATAGATCCTTCGGTGAGTGCCCACCTGGTGAAGGGGGATCTCGCACTTCTCGAGCAACGAGACCAGGTACGGGCGAGACACGTTGAGGAAGGGACGACCCAGGTGACCAGAAGCACCGTAACCCCAACGAAAAACGGCCCCGCAAAACGGAGCCGTCATCGCCATTTGGAGCCGGCTTTTGGAGCGGGAAATGAGATTCGAACTCACGACTTCAACCTTGGCAATATTCGCCTAGCCGAGAACACCATTCGGGAAATTCAGCAACATCAACCACATCATGTCCCGTGGCGTTGCGTGCCGCCCCGGGGTGTCCCCTGGAAAGTGGAAGGTTGGGTGGAAGATCTCGGCTTGGTGGAGGGTGCAACCCCTAGAGCATCAGGCCGCCGCTGCTCTGCAGCACCTGGCCGGTGATCCACGAGGCATCGTCGCTTGCCAAGAACGTCACCGCTCTGGCGATATCCTCGGGCCGGCCGAGGCGGCCCAGAGGGGTTTGAGCGATCATACCGTCGAGCATTTCTTGCGGGATGCCGGCGCTCATGTCTGTTTCCGTGAGGCCCGGGGCGACCGAGTTGAGGCGAATACCTTGCGGTCCGAGCTCCACGGCCAAGGCCGTGGTAGTGCGCTCGACCGCTGCCTTCGCACCCGAGTACGCCGCCGCACCAGGCATCGACGCCTGGGCGAGGGTCGATGAGATGTCGACGACGGCGCCGCCGCTCTTGGACAGATGGGGAATCGCCTCGCGCGTCGTGACCAACAGGCCTCGTACATTCACCGCGAGCGTCTGTTCGAGCGCCTCGTCGTCGAGCTCGACCAGGGGCGCCAGAGTGCCGAGGCCGGCGTTGTTGACCAGGACGTCCAGGCGGTCGAACTGCTCGATGACGAAACGGACCGCGTTCGCCGGAGCGCCTTTCTCGGTGACGTCTGCAGTGATGTAGCGCACCGCGTCCGTGTGTTCGGCGGCGAGTTGCTTGAGAGGCTCTTCCCGACGGCCGGTGACGACCACCTTGGCTCCTTCGGCGACCAGGGCTTTGGCTACCGCTCGACCGATACCGGTTCCTCCACCGGTGATAAGCGCAACTTTGTTGGCGAAACGTGACATGATTCTTGTCCTTCTTTGATGGTGAACCGGTGAGCGGAACGCTGTTCTCGATTGAGTGCTCGAATATGGATGCTGCGGGAGCGGGGCTCAGGTCGAACCACCTGGCGCTTCGGCAACCCGCGCGCGCAAAGCTCGAACCGTTCGGCCCGCAGCTCGCTCGTTCTCTCGACTGAATACGGAAGACGGCAGTGGAAGGTCGGGGTCCACATAGATCCGAAAGTCGATCTCCGTGCCTGCGCCGTCATCGGTCGGGGTGAGCTTGAAGCTCGCATCGAAGGCATCGATGTTTCCGTCCATCAGGCTGCCCTCGATTACTCGCGAGACCCCGTCCTGGGGACGCTCGGCGAGGTTGAGCTGCCCGTAAAGGGTGTACATCCCCTTGGCGACGCTGACTTCCATGTAGACCATGGCTCGGCTCCCGCGCTGTGCGAGCACCTTGGACTTGGTGAAGTTGGGCATGAACCGCACGTAGTTGGCGTAGTCGAGCAAGATCGGAAGCACCTCCTCGATCGGCTTGTCGACCACGATGACCGCCTGGCCTGTCGCGATATTCGAGCCTTCTACCTGAATCTGTGCGGTGAATATCCCCGCGTTTTCGACGTGCGCTTCCACGGCTGCGGCGTGGCTTGGCATCAGGCCGAGGGTCGAGGCCGAGAACAAGGCCCCGGCCAGAGCGATTTGCAGCGTAGTACGTCGACGGGTTTGGGGGGTGTTGTCCACGGCTAATCTCCTGAAGCTCCCAGGCTGAGTATTTCCCTCGTGCTGGGGCTTTCCACCATTAACTAACGATCGGTAGTAAAATGTCAAGCCATTTTGCTACCGAGGGTTCCGATATTGTGTAATGTTTCTAAGGTATGGGCATGAGCGGCACGAATACGCGGTCCCGAGGCCGGCCACGGCTCTTCGATGAAGACGCCGTTTTAGATGAGTTGACCGAGCTTTTCTGGCGAAAGGGCTACTCCCAGACCTCGATGGCCGATCTCGTCGAAGCCAGCGGCGTCCACAAGTCGAGCCTCTACAGCACGTTCGGCACCAAGGAGGAGCTGTTCGCCAAGATTCTCCGCCGCTACTTCGCGGGCCGCATGGACATGATGTCCGCACTCGTCGACCGCGCCGGGCCGGGGGTCGACGGGATCCACGCCTTCCTCGAGCTCCTACGAAGCGACCTCGTCTCGGACAGCAGCCAATATGGCTGTCTCCTCGTCAACACGTCGAGCGAGCTGTGCGGGTCCGCCCCTGGCTTCGAAGGCTTCGGAGTCGAGTTTCGCAAAGCGCTGCGCGAACGACTGCGAGCGCTCATCCGTCAAGCAGAGCCCGATGGAATCGCCGACCAGCGCGTTACCGACCAACGAACCGATCTGTTCATGACCTTCATGCTGGGTCTCAACCTCACCGTCCGGGGCGGCGCCGACGAAAACGAGATCGGCCGAGTCATCGACGCCATGAACGCCACCGTCGACACCTGGCGATAAGGAGCTCGGCCGAATTAGGCCTGGGCGGTAACGAAAACGGCCCCGCGTCGCACCATCAAGCTCGCCATGCGAAAGGTGCGTGAGGCGCGCAGAGCACCCATCCTCACTATGTAGTCGCCATGGTGCCGAGCGCCCGGATCAAAGCGGTCCGCGCGGCCCTGTTGCCCGAGATGTGAACAAAGCGCTTCTTGTCGAATGACCGTCCGAGCAGGAAGTCGGACATGGTCGCCCGAGGCACACGAATGCGCGCGTCCGCATCGGTGCTCGGCCCCGCGCTTGCGGACGGGCGCGCGTCGAGGACGATCTGGAGATGCTCGCCATCGATCTCCAACTCGATGACATGGCGCACGTGGGGCAGAGCATCCCCCGCTCGCGCAAGCACCGCCTGTAGCGCCATCGCGATTGCCCGAATGCTGCGCGGGTGCTGCGGGGGCTCGACGGGCTCGAGCGTCGCACCCCAGAAGCCGAGCTCCTCCACCGCAGTGCGCGCCGCCGCGCCTCGTTCAGTGAGCGCGTAGTGCACCGCGTTGTGGGAGCGGACTCGTCGGACGATCCCGTCACTCTCGAGCCGACGGAGCCGGTCGGCCAGCAGGTTTTTCGCGATGCCGGGCAATCCCTCTTGCAGCTCGTTGAAGCGCGCGGCGCCGCCGAGGAGCTCTCGGAGGATCAGAATCGTCCAGCGATCGCCGATGACATCGAGCGCCGTCGCCATCGGACAAAGTTGCCCATAGCACTTGCGGTGACGGGCCGTCGTGGGAGCCATAGTCGGACTATGGGGTAAAAATTCTCTACTTTCAAGTTGATTTTCTAAACCTTTTTTTCTAGCATTCCAGAAAAGGGACGGAGATCCCCAGCGAAAAGAGGAATCAAAATGACAAGCACCCACATCACAGTCGTCTACAAGTGGACCGCGAAGCCCGGAAAGTTGGATGAGCTCAAGTCGATCTACGCGGACGTCACCGAGGCGATGAACCAAAACGAGCCCGATGCCCAGGCGGTACACTGCTACGTCTCAGAGAAGGACAACGCCCTCTACGTCCGCGACGAGTTCAAAGACGCCGCCGCGATGGGATTGCACTTGAGCACCACCGCGGCCGGTCACTTCCCACAGTTGCTTGCCATCGCAGTCCCTGGACCATTCTTCTTCTTCGGAGACGTCCCCGACGAGCTGCAGCAAGCCACCGAGCAGATGCAGCTGGGTGGCGAGTTTGGCACCCACGCGTTCGGATTCGATCGCTAGCCGGGTTTGCGATGAGTCGCCGCATGGTACTGTGCCGACGTGAGTAGACTGCTGACTTCATCGGTTTCCGTGCTCGCTGTCGTGCTGCTTGGTGTGACAGCCGGCGCGATGCTGGCGGAAGCCGCCATCTTGGTGCCCTATTGGCGATCGCTCGCGCCGGCCGACTTCTTCGACTGGTACTCGGCAAACGCATCGCTGCTCGTCGATTTCTACAGCCCGCTCGAGATTGCCAGCGCGGTCGTCGCACTCGTCTGCGCGTTGACCTACTCGTTGCAGTCACGACCGGGCGCCCGTCTCTGGGGGGTCGCGGCCATTCTCTCGATTGTCGTCATCGCGATGTTCTTCGTGTACTTCAAAGACGCGAACGCGCGCTTCTTGAGCCGAACCATCGAGGAGAATTCTCTGGCCGAGGCGCTCGCAACCTGGGGCCGGTGGCAATGGGTCCGCGTAGGAATAGGTTGCGCGGCGTTCGTCGCCAGCGTGTCGGCAATTCGCGCGGTCACCTCACCTCTCGACTAATTGAAAAAGGCCCCGCGAAAACGGGCCATTTGGAGCGGGAAATGAGATTCGAACTCACGACTTCAACCTTGGCAAGAGAGCTGTGGGGTCTTTGGGTTTGCATGTTTCTTATAGCTTCAGTGCGTTAGCGACTTGTCACGCGCGGTCGTGACGCCTCGATAAGCCTGGGAAGTTTTCACCCAGGTGTTCACATGTTTCTAAGCCCTCGGTGTGTTGCAGGGCATTGTCTCTTGGAGCGACGCAGCCGCGTTACCAGTCGCCTTGGTCCAGTACTCTTGCGTGCGGTCGACCTCTGCAAAGACGCCCTCGGCCTGGGGTCCGCGCTACGCCTGGTGCGCCTGTCGCCGGCCCGGTATTACGCTTGGAGACGCGTCCCGGGCGCAGCAGACCTCGGACGGCGCTTACCGAGACCCTTCCGAGGCCGCCCAGGAAAGAGCGCGGCCCAGCCGGGCACCACAGCCACCCCGGTCAAACTTCCGATCCCCCACCCAGGCGACGGCTAGCAGGGCGGAGCACGTAGGAGGCGACGGCAAGCGACGTCAATACGAGGGACGGCGCCCAGTCTGCGATCGCGTCTCCGGCGAAGAGATGCGCGGCGAAGGCGCCCGTCATGGCGAAGACGACCCCGGCATAGGCCCACTCCTTCACCCTGGGAAGGGCCGGGACGACAAGGGCGACAGCGGCGAAGACATACCAGGCACCGAGGCAGCCTCCTTCAAGCGGGCTCCCCGCAAGAGCGTGGAAAAGTACCTTCGGGCTCTCGCGAAACAACACCTGCGTTCTCGCAGCGATGACGGCAGATTTCGCTCTCCAACCATTGCGGCGTGAGCCTTATTCGTTTCCAAGATATCCAACGCGGAAAGGTCTCTGGTCTGCAACCGTCGAGGCGGACGGCACGTGCGATTGGCTTGGAGGGTGTGTATGGAAATGTGTGATAGTTTGTTTGTGGCTCGCAGATACACCGCGCCGCGCTTTGTGGTTCACCAAATGGGAAATATGAGCCACAAAGGCTTTGGAGGCCAATGCGTGAGCCTCAGAAGAACTCCTTGCCTTCGGCGATATTGAAAAGCCTCCCGAATGCGAGCAGCGCAGGACGTCGACCGGTTCCGTGTCTGATTTCCTCAAGAATTCCGGCATCTCTGAGCTGCGCTACGAGTCGCTTCGCTGTGGATTCGGGGACCCCGGCCCCTGCGACGAAGTCGGCTCTGGTGAAGATGGGCCGCTGGAAGATCCAGTCCAGGGCGTGGATCGCGTACTGCGAGCGCGTTAGCTCGGCCACCCGTGGCTTGAGCTCTTCGTAGAGTGCCAGGATTGTCTGCGCCTTCTCCAGGTTGGCCTCGGCCTGCTCCCGAACTCCGGTGAGGAAGAATCGACACCACTCCGTCCAATCCCCGGTGCTGGAAACAGACGCCAGCCCCTCGTAGTAAGCCTCTCGATTCTTCTCGAGGTAGGCGCTCATGTAGAACATAGGACGCCGGATCAGACCGCGCTGCCAGAGGAACAGCGGAATGAGAATCCGCCCGAGCCGACCATTGCCGTCGAGAAACGGATGCAGCGCTTCGAACTCCGCGTGCAGAATCGCAAGCTGAACGAGCCGGTCGGCCTCGTCACCGTGTAGATAGGCTTCCCATACCGTCATCGCGTCCGTCAGGGCACCGGCATCAATCGGAACGAATCGTGCTTCTTCGATCGGGCAGCCGGGAGCGCCGATCCAATTGGATATGCGACGGAACTCGCCCGGTGCCTTGTCAGCCCCACGAACGCCGCGCATCAGCTCTGCATGAACAGCTCTTACCAGACGCAACGAGAGCGGCAGATCGGCGAGCATTTCCTCGGCGACAGCCATCGCACGCCGGTAGTTAAGGATCTCTCGGAAATCCTCGCGTCGTGCACTCGAGGCGACTGTTCCGGACTCGTCGGCCTCGAACTCCAGCACCTCGCCCATCGTGGCCTGCGTCCCTTCTATCTTGGATGAGAGCACGGCTTCCTGCGTGGTCATTGGACTGAGCAAGACCCTAGGGTTCGGAACGGCGGCGAGCATTCCGTCGTACCGCGCCACGGCCGCAGATGCCGGTCCCAAGTGTGGGATGAGTTTCTCCCAATCGAGGGCGGGCGGCGGAAATCCGCCGACATGGTAGACGATGGGCGTAGTCACGGTGTCTTCTCACGGCGCACGTTACCAGTACCAAGGACTGCCATCGAGGAGAGATTGAGCCATGCGACGCTGATACAGATCGGTCGGCTCGAGTCGTTGGCGTGAATAAGCCGCAGGCGTTGAGCGCGCAACGTGCGCGACCGAACACGCGATCAGCAAGGGACGGTGGCGCGTGCAGTTTTGCTGTCTGCCAAAACTATGCCTTGCCGCAGCCGTGCGCTCTGTATGTTCCTGTTTCTTCCTTTTCGATTCTGTAGTTCCCTGCGAGTTCCTGGATGTTCCCGGCGCAACTTTTTTTGTTCTGGAAACTTCTAGATTTTCTTCGATGTTCTTGGACAACTCTGGATTTCCGTGTTCTTCGCTGCATTTCCTTGTGCGATTCGGGTTTGTCTTGGTTTCTCCTGGAAGTCTCTGGATAAACCTGCATTCCGACGAGGACCCTCCGTCAGAAATCGACGCGATCTTGGAATACTTTTGCCTCTCAAAACCGACAACTCCTATGTGAGCACAACAGACTTCTCGAACTACAAGCAGCGATGACAACGCCATGGGAACACGACGCATGGCTGGACTGTCGCAAGGCCGCAGCGTTCCTCGGGCTGACACCGTCCGGCGTCCACTCTCTCGTCAACCGCGGGGTCTTGACGCCCGACGGTCGCGGTCCCCGGCGAACGCTGATGTTTCGACGCACTACGCTCGACCGCTGGCTCGTCGACGGGTGTCGGCGGTATGCTGCGCATCGGTACGCAACGTCCGGGACGGGAGGAGCCAATGAGCAAATCTCGGTATCCGGGAATTCAACGCCTGTCGGCGGGTCGCTATCAAGTGCGAGTGACCTGGATCGATCCGAAGACGGGCAAGAAGAAGAATCAGAAGAAAGTGATCGCCGCCGCAAGCATCTCCGAAGCGAGCTCCCAAAGGGAGTTGCTTCGCGCCGAGTTGCTTACGAGCGGCACGACCGTGCGAGAGCGGCTTCGCCTTGGCGAATACGCGAGCTCGTGGATGCGTGGGAAGATTCCCACTCTTAAGCCCTCAACGCGGGACAAGTACGCGGGCATGCTCGACCAGCACATCTTGCCTGCGTTGGGGGACCACTAACGACCCTCCGAGCTCTGGCCATCGTGAAAACACTCGTAACGATTAGCCAATTTTGGAGCGGGAAATGAGATTCGAACTCACGACTTCAACCTTGGCAAGGTTGCACTCTACCGCTGAGTTATTCCCGCAAAAGAAGGCCTTGGGTAGCGCGGCCGGGCGGGGGCGTCAAGCTCACGGCAAGCCCTGGGGGGAGGGCCCTTTTCACTCGTATCGAAGACCGTCGACCGGAAGCATGCGCGCGGCCCACATCGACGGGGCGATGGTCGAGAGGGTGCAGATCAGAAGCGCGATCGCGATGGTGATGAGGAAGACGCTTGGGTTGAGCACGACGGGGAGGTGGTCGATCAGGTAAACCTTGGGATCGAGCGGGAATTGGATCCTGTCGAGGTAGGCGACGAGGCCTCCGCCGACCAGCACGCCCGCCAGTGTCCCGATCACGCCGATGACGATGCCTTGCAGCATGAAGATGCCGAGGACGGTCGCGTCGGTGGCGCCCATGGCTTTGAGAATCGCGATCTCTCGCTTCTTTTCTAGGACCACCATGATGAGGGTGGCGATGACGTTGAAGGCCGCGACGAAGATGATGGTGGCGATGACCAGGGTGAGGGCGATCTTCTGCACCTCGAGCGCGGTGAAGAGGTTGCGGTTGAGCTCGGACCAGTCGAGAGAGTGGAAGGCGCCGCCCAGGTTCTGCTCGATCCGACGGGCGAGCTCGAACGAGGTGTCGAGATCGTGGACGCGGAGCTCGACGCCAGTGACGTTGTCGCCTTCGTCAAACAGACGCTGCGCTTCGAATAGATCGGTGTAGACCAAACCTGAATCGTATTCTTGGAAGCCGGCTTGGAACACGCCGATCACCTGGAACTCGCGCGACCGCGTGACGGCGCCGCCCGTCCCCGACAAGGTCAGGCCGAGGGCAGCGAGCGGCGAGATCAGCCGGACCCTGTCACCGACTTCCAAGCTCAGGTCTTCGGCCAAGGTCTTGCCGACGATGATTCCGGGAAGCATCTCGACCGGCTCCTGGGCCTCGCCGTAGGAGAGGCCGGCTTCCCAAGCGGGATCATCGGGAAGCGCGAGGTCTTGGCCCTCGAGCCCATCGAGCATCGCTTCGATGTCACCCGGCGCGGCGACCGCCCCGATGCGCGGTCGTCGCGCGCGCCGCTCGGCCTCTCGCTGCCCTTCGCGGCGCGCCTTTTCCTCTTCCCAGAAGGTCTTGCGGCGAACAAGCTCGTCCTCGGTCAAGGACTTGGCCGCCTTCTTTGATTGGCTGGGGGCGGTTTGGGACTTGCCGTCTCGGATGTCGCGGAGCCATTGCCATTCATCGTCGGGCTTGGGCCTGGCATCGAGCTTGGGGACGGCACCGGGGCGGCGCAGGCCTTCGAGGCCGCCAGCGACCAACTGCTGCGGCAGGTCGAGGACGGTCTGGAGGCCTTCGGGAGTGACGCCTTTGACCAAGACGACGCCGCGGCGTTCGTCTTTGGTGAGCATCATCTCGTTGATGGAGAAGGGCGCGATGCCAGCCACCTCGGGCATCTCGCCGACGGTGGCAAGGACATCGCGATAGTCCCGAAACTCGCGGCCATACTTCAAGACCAGCACGTGGGCATTCACGCCGAGCACCTTGTCGCGGAAGGCTTTTTCGAAACCGGTCGTGATCGACAGGACCGCCAAGAGGGCTGCGACCCCCAGGGCAACTCCGATGATCGAGATCAGAGTGATCATCGAAACCGTGGCGCGCTTCTTGGAGCGAAGATACCGGGCGCCGATCTGCAGGCTGTAGCTCACGTCCACGCCCTATCACGCGCGCTGCCAAACCGCGATCCGCCGCGAAACTGGGCGGCCCCCCGTGGTCGACGCGCGGCGTCGACGTTACGGGGGGAACTTGCCCGCACGGAGCGGACTCACTAGGGTTCGTCAGATGAATCGGATTTGGCCCTTTGCGATGTGCATGGGGCTGCTGGTGGCCTGCCATCAGCAGCAGAACGTGCGGCGCGAAGTCTGGCCGCCTACCGCTGAGCCGAAGCCCGTCGTCGTCGCAGCGCCGGCGCCGCCGCCCAAGGTCCTCGACCCCGTCATCGTGGAGCTGCCGGACAAGTCGCCGGTGATGCAGGTCCGTAAGCAGCTCGACAAAAGCAACCCCGGACGGGCGCGCGAGCTCGCCGAAGCCACGCTGCCGAGTGCTGGCGCCGCGGACAAGGGCCGGCTTCACTGGCTGGCTGCGAAGGCTGCGCTCGACGAGGGTTACAACGAGATCGCGCTCGCCCACCTCGACACGCTCGGCACCTTTCATCATCCGCTAGCGCGCTGGGCGAAGCTGAAGCGAGCCTCGCTCCTCGAGCGGAGGGATCCGGTGACCGCCGCGCAGCTCGCGGCTTCGTTGACGGACGACTGGGCAGGCGGCGGCCAGGCGCGCACGATCGAAACCCGGACCGTCGGCACGAGCGAATCGGGCTCGCATCTCGAGATCCGTGTGGACGGCAGGCCCCCTCTAGCGGCTGCGGCTCCGCCGGCGGCCGTGAAACCAGACCTTCGTCCGCGGATGCAAAAGGGCCTCGAAAAAGCCGAGTCGCTTTACAAGGCCAAACGCTACCGCGAAGCCGAGCGGCTTTTCGGAAAGCTCGCCAGACAGCTCAAGACCGGCGGCGCCGCCTGGTGCGATACCCGCTACAAGCAAGGCCGCGCACTCCTTCAAGACCGTGAGCGCACGCGTGGGGCTCCGGTGATGCGTGAGGTCGCCGACAAGTGCGCCAAGGGCGACCGAGACATGCGTGCCTGGGCTCGGTACTACGCCGCGCGCGCGTACGGCCGAATCGGTCAGTGGAATGAATCGATCCGTCAATTCGAAACGCTGGAAGCCGAAGCGCCTGACCATAGCCTTGCCGACGATGCGAGCTACCGCGCGGCCCTCGCGGAGCTCGAAACCGGAGACCAAAGGGCGTCGATTCTCCGCCTCGCTTCGATTCCAAAGCTCTATCCCGACGGCGACATGTGGCCCCGCGCCCTGTTCAAGCTGGGCTGGGTCCAGCTGCGCAATGGTAAGTATCAAGGCGCCTACGACCGCTTCGACGAGCTGGTCAGGCGCGGGGGTGACGAGCGCCAAGAAGGCATCACGGGCCGGGCAAACTACTGGCGTGCGCGAGCGCTCTACATGTTGGGGCAGCGCATCGACGCAGCGAAAGCCTATGAAGAGATCGTTCAACGTTGGCCGCTTCGCTACTACGCACAGCAAGCGCTCTGGCGTCTGGGCGAAATCGATCCTGGGCGCGCCAAGACGATTATCGGTGACATGCGGGCAAGCGACGAGCCGACGCGCATGGTCTTTGCGTGGCGCGACGAGTTCGATGAGCCCGCTTTCGATCGGATGGTCGAGCTCCTGCTGGTCAACGAGGTCAGCTACGCCTCGTCGGAAATGTCGGCGCTTCACATGCTAGGCGACGATGTCGACCCCGAGATGGCGGTCGTCGGCGCGGTGCTTCTTCAGCATGCCGGCGCACAGACCAAGCTCAGCCGCGTCATCCGGACGCACTTCGAAGACTTCGAAGGGCTGCTGCCAAAGGGCGAAGGCAAGTTGATCTGGGAGGCGACCTACCCGCAGGCCTTCTCGCCGCTGATCGAGAACATTGCCGAGGATGAGGGGATTCCCGCCTCGTTCGTGCGGGCGATTGCACGCGAGGAAAGCTCGTTCGACCCGGAGGCGGTGTCCTGGGCGAAGGCCTACGGCCTGGTCCAGCTGATCATGCCGACGGCCAAGCGCTTCGCATCCGAGGTTGGCGTGAAAGCCACGCCGCGCACCCTCAAGAAGCCCGACGTGAACCTCAAAATCGGGGCCCGCTACATGGCCTGGCTCTGGAATCGATTGAACGAGAATCCAGCGCTGGTGCCGTCGGCGTATAACGCCGGCGAAGGGGCGGTTCGACGCTGGCTAGGAGAAGATGCGACACGCCCACTCGACGTGTTCATCGAAGAGATTCCCTACGACGAGACGCGACGGTACACACGCCGCGTCTTGCAGACCTATGGCGTGTACCAGTGGCTCGCTGCAGAGCAGCTCCCGGAGCTTCGCGCCAAGCTGCCCGGCAACAGCGAGCAGCAGCGTTTCAGCGCGCTTCCCCGTTGAGCGGTTTCATCGCTACGGGGCTTCACACCCTAGGCGATGACTTTCGGCAAGAAGCTGCCGAACTCGATCGCTTTGTTGATGTCGCCTTCGACGCGGAGCTTGCCCTGCACGAAAGCGATTTGAGGGTCGAGATTGCCGCGCAGGATCTCGGCGAGGTGCGCGTCGCGAATCGTGAGCGTGGCATCCGCCGGTCGGCCGTTGCCCTCGGTGACGCTCCGGTCGTGCATGTCGATCATCCAAGTCTGCTCGCCCGCACCGGTAATGCGAAGCTGAAACTTGCCGTCTTGAAGCGAGCGATCGTCGGGTGCCTGCTCGAGGGTCGACCTCATCTGCTCGACGAAGGCGGCGGTCATTTCGGCCACGGCCCGGGCATGGGCGTCGCCCGCTTCGGCATCGGGCAAGCGGTGCGGAAGCACGGCGGCCTCGAGCTCGTTGGCGGACTCGCGGAGGTAGCGCGTGAACAGGTCGAGGTCGGGCATGACTGCCGGCGATGAAGTGGGACTGATCGACAGGATGCCGTTGTAGCTCAGGACGGTGATCAGCAAGCCCATGCCGTCGACGAGCGGGGCCATGCCCATGCTCGCCAAGAGCTTGTGCCCGGCCATGTAGAGGTCCATCTGCGGCCCGGGCACGTTGGTGATCACCACGTTGAAGACCGGATTGTGCAACTCGGAAACGCGGAACCGGGAGTAGAGACGCAGGACGCGATTGGCCAAGCCGAACGGGACGAAATCCCAGAGGTCGACGAATGCACGTGTCGCGCCGGCCTTCTCGAACGCTTTGCCGCCCTGCGTGTGCTCTTTGATGACTTTCAGGCGCTCGACGGGATCGGCCACGTCGGTGGCGAGGTCGAGGAACATGGCCGAAACCTTGTTGCCCATCTTCCCGTGCTCGTCATCGCCTCGAGTCGAAACGGGAACCATGGCGATCAAGGGCTTGGCGGGCAGCTCACCTTTCTCGTCGAGATAGCGGCGCAGCGCGCCGGCGCAGATCGCGAGAACGACGTCGTTCAAAGTACAGCCGGTGATCTTGCGAATCGCCTTGACGCGGTCGAGCTCGAGCAGCGCCGTGTTCCAGATTCGCTGGCCGGTGATGGTATGGTTGATCGGTGTCGGCGGCGCCGTCATCGGAACGGGAGGCACCTCGACCCCCTTGTCACGAACCTTCCCGCCGGCGCGAAGCGCATCGGCGAGCTCGCCAGCGACTCGTTTGATCTCGCTAGGCTTGCCCATGATCTTGCGGGCAGTGTGGGAAAGCACTTGGAGCTCGTTCGGGAACGGCGGAATGGCTCGAGGCGGCGGAGGGCTGAACGCCCTCGGCTCTTTCGTCATGTCGAGCAGCACCCCCATCATGTCGGCACCCGAAACGCCGTCGATCGCCGCATGATGAATCTTGTTGATCACGGCGACCGAGCCGGGCGGCACCTGAGGGATTTCATCGAGACCTTCGACGAAGGTCATCTCCCAGAGCGGCCGACTGCGATCGAGCGGCACACTGAAGATCCGCGCGGCGAGCCCTCGGAGCTCCTTCCAGCTGCCGGGGCTTGGAAGCGCCACGTGCTGCAAGTGCATGTCGAGGTTGAACTCCGGGTCTTCCACCCAGTAGGGCTTGCCGATACCAAACGGCACCATGGCGAGCCGCTGCCGAAGCCGCGGCACCAGATGAACACGCGACGCCATCGTATGGCGAAAGCTCTGGAAGTCCATCGAGCCCTCGAACACCAAAACGCTGCCGACGTGCATGGGCTGACGGGCATCCTCGAGGTAGAGGAAGGAAGAGTCGAGTCCGGAAAGAGGCTGCATCAGAATTCTCCATCGGGGCCAGCCCCAGAGCAGACGACTAGCGTACACCCGGACGCTCCTCGATCTCCACCCCTTCTCAAGACTCTTCGAAACTGCGGTCGAGCTCTTTCAAGAGCCGCTTTTGCTCGCGCGAGAGGCGTTTGGGCACCTCGATTTCGACCAGGCAGATCAAATCGCCGCGCCCCCGACCGTTGAGGCGCGGAACGCCTCCGCCCCGAACCACGACGGTTTCGCCTGCGTGGGTGCCGGAAGGGACCTTGATCGTCTGCGTTGCGTCTTCGTCTTCTTCGAGCGCCGGCACCTCGAGCTTGGCGCCGAGGGCGGCCTGCGGATAGGTCACGACCAGACGATGAATGAGATCGAACTCTTCGCGCTGGAAGTCCTCGTCAGGCTCGACGTGGACGGTCACGTAAAGGTCGCCGGCCGGGCCGCCACGCGTGCCCTCCTGACCGCGACCGCTCAGACGAAGGCTTTGACCCGTATCGACGCCGCCGGGGACATTGATCTTGACGACGCGTTCGACGTCGACTTGGCCGCCGCCTTCACACTCCTCACAGGCCTCTTTGGCCTGCGAGCCTCGGCCGTGGCAGCTCGGGCAACTGGTCGTCATCACGAACGCGCCCTGGGCGCGCGCGACTTGACCGCGGCCGCCGCAGGTCGCGCAACCTTCCAGCACGCCGCCTTTTGCACCCGTCCCGTGACAGGCATCGCACGGTGACGGATGCGAAAGATCGATCTCCCGGGTCGCTCCAAACGCCGACTCGCGAAGCGATAGGCTCACGTCGGTTCGAATGTCGGCGCCTCGCGTAGGCGCGTTTGGGTCCCGTCGGCGCCGGCCGAAGCCACCGAAGCCACCGCCGCCACCGCCAAAGAGATCTCCGAAGATGTCTTGGAACTGGCTAAACACGTCGCCGATGTCGCCAAAGCCTGGCGCGCCCGGGCCGCCCAATCCGGCGTGCCCGAAGCGGTCGTACATCTGCCGCTTCTGCGCATCGCTCAAAACCGAATAGGCCTCGGCGCAAATCTTGAACTGCTCCTCGGCCCCAGGGTTGTTCGGGTTCCGATCCGGGTGAAACTCGAGCGCCTTCTGGCGGTACGCCTTCTTGAGCTCGGTCACCGTGACTTCGCGGGAGACTTCGAGAACTTCGTAATAATCAGGCTTCGACATGAGGTCCGCGGGCCGTTCAGCCCTGGCAACATAAGTATGTTGCGCCGCCGGTCAAGGTCCGCCGCGTGCCGGGAATTGCAGGGTTCGGGCTCAGGCTTCGGATACCACCGCGCCGGTGGCGCGGCCGAGCACGGCGCTGACGAGCGCGTCGGGGAGCTCGCCAGAGCGCTGGAAAGCCCGCATGTGCAGGATGGGCTCGCCCCCCAGATCCGCTGCAGTCCGTCCGCGGATCTCTTGAACGTACTTGCGGGGCTCGAAGGGAACCAGGCTCGATTGCGGCTCGGCGTCGATGCGCTCGAGCAGGCCCATCAAAGCTTGGAGCGAGTTCATCTTCATGTACGGGCAGGTCGCGCAGCCGCCCGCCGTCGAGCAACCTTCGCCGCCCGCCACGCCCGGCACGACCCCGAGCCCGCTTTGCACATCTTGCGTGACGGCCTCGCTGGCAACGGGAAAGACGACCTCCGCGGACAGCGCCGCTCCACCCTCGGAGGCGTAGTCACGAAGCTTGGCTTGTACTTGCCGTACGATCGGCGTGATCATGCCCGCTTCGGTGCCGAGAATGAATCGCAGGTTCGCCTGCTCTCCGAGCGCAATCGCCTCATCGACCTTACCCAAGATGAAGGCGAGAATGTTCGACGTGGAGCCGACGACGCCGTTGCCTTCTCGCTGCGCCTGCACGCCGAGCTCGAACATCTCGCCGGGGACCTCCAGATGCGCGGTGACGAAGACATCGGCGTAGTGCGCGCGAACCAGCTCGACGACCTCGCGGCCGAACATGTGATGAACGATGCACGTGCCTTGCTCGAAATAGTGAAATCGCGG
>Ga0265303_10000954_pt1 | contig 17327 bp, 17 predicted proteins | sample Helome_2_FD_192494 | JGI IMG/M metagenome (GOLD analysis project Ga0265303, IMG submission 192494) | Marine sediment microbial communities from subtidal zone of North Sea - Hel_20160317 (Illumina Assembly) | ecosystem: Environmental > Aquatic > Marine > Subtidal zone > Sediment ... | reverse complement strand
GCAGGGATAGATGCGCTCACCCTCCTGGTGGGCTGCATGGCATGAAATCTGATGCTGCAGCAACTGCGGATAACGGTGCGCCAGGACATGCTCGATCATCAGTTCCGACAGCGGCCGCAGCAGGGAAAATTGGCTTACGGACCAGCCTTTGCGCATAAAATAGCGCGACAGGGCATTGTCGAAAAAAATGCTTTGATCGTACAGCCCGTCATAGTGAGAGATTCCGTGCATGGTTTTGCGAACGGTGGTGTCATATTCGTCGCCGATAATCAGTCGTCCGATGCCCCGTTTGCGCAACAGTGGCAGCGCCCCGAAGAGAAAAACCGCCACCGTCCAAAGACGGATGGGATACTGATCGGAACGGACATCGGCAAAATCCGGACGAATAAACGGCATCCGGCGCAGCATCCAGGCAAACAGCCGGTCGGAGTTGGTCCACACCCTGGCCGTATTGGCATCGTTTTGTTTAAAATGACGATAGGCATTCAGGGCCGTAAACCAGTGGCGGCCGGATTCGTTGACAAAAATCGGATGGACCTCGTGCCCGATTTCATTGAGCAGCCCGTAGCTCAAAAGACTGTCTTTGCCGCCGCTGGAAAGGACACCGTGCCGGTTCTTGTCGGTTGCCCAAAGCTTCCACTGTAATCCGGATTTGTCGCCTTTGACCGCCGAAAACACCAACTCGGCCAGGAGGTATTTCGTCTTTTTCACCGGCAGCAGATTGGCGGCTTCACCGATAAGAAACGGGTTGGGTTCTAAAAATTTTTTAACGTAGATTTCCCGGGCGGTGTTTTCGGCCATATCTCTTAGAAACCGCCGATCAGTATCGTCGTAACGCCCGTGAAATACTATCGTGCGGCAAAAAAGGCCGTAGTTAAGCGCCACCTGGGCGGCGATCAGGTCCGCCAGATTCTGTGATTCAGGCTCCGACGGTTCAAATACGGCTTCCTCATAGCGGTAAATGAGTTCCGTGCGGTGCTCCTGTCCATCCAGGTACAGCGAATAAGGCGCTATCAGCCGTTTGGGCTCCAGCCTGACCGGTCCGACTTCGAGTCGATCGAAAACAGTTAGAACAGAAAACGGATCCTTTAGGTCCTTGGGGCCTTTTTTTTCATTTCGGTTTTTCGGATGCTTTTTATCAGACATGCTATTTTCCTAAAATCATCAAGTCTATCGATCATGGAGTACTGGAGTGATGGAGTATTGGAGTGTTGTAAAAATATATCCACTCTAGCAACCGTTACTCCAGTACTCCAACACACCGAAATTATGATACCCCCCCAGTTGATTAGTCTTTTCTTCTTTTGGATATGCCCTTTTCAAGAAACGTCTTTAAACACACGATCAATCCCTGAGGACCGTCTCTGAGCACATCAAAGGCCGGCAGCCCAACGGTCTGTTCGATGGCACTGCAAACCAGAGGAACCTGCTCGGAAGACAGGTTCTCATGGTTGATGGCCACCGCCACCACCGGCTTTCCGGATAGCAGCTCGATGACCTCGATCTGCTGCGCCAGCGGTTGGATGGGATAACCCGGAAAACCGTCGTATTCCTTGCGCGCCGGCGCATGCTGAAGGACGATGATGTCGGGACGTCCGGCCGCCAGGATCTCAAATCCGCCGGGATAGGCCGGATTCATCAGGCTGCCCTGGCCCTCAATGACGATGACCTCAGGCTTTCTCTCTTCCCACGCCCGCCAGACGGCATGCTCTATTTCACCGGCCACAAAATCATTGACCAGCGAATCCATCATGATCCCGTATCGGGCACCCTGCATCCAGGCCGTTTGGCCGGTGCCGATCATTTCGGCGGTCAGACCTTCCTGCTTAAACCCGTTTACCATCAGCCAGGCCGTTGTACGCTTGCCGATTGCCGAATCGGTTCCCAGCACCGCGATTTTCAAAGATCTCACCCCTTCAATCCGCCCGCTGAAAAAATGAAGTTTTTCTATGGGCGGCGGCTTGCGAATGTCTCTTATTTTAATGCCGAATTGGACGGCGAGCTTCATCATTTCAGGATCTTCGGAGAGATAGTCGTGCAAACCGCAATCCACATTTAAACCAAGGGAGATGGCACGGCCGATATCAATGCGCGCCTGTTCGGAAAGACGGCCGCCGTCCGGCGCCAGGCCCACCACAAAATGAGTGGCTGGAAGCGCGCTGCTGCCGGCCTGCCCCACCGCATGATCCAGCGACGGACATATGGGAACCTGATTGGTCTTGCCGTCCAAGACTTCACCGGCATCCTGACCGGCATAGCGGGAATCGATAACTGAAAGTACCCGATAACGGTGGGTAAACCGAACTAACCCGTGAGCGGTTTTGCCATTGGTTGTGTTAAAAGCGCCCTCGCAATAAATGATGGCATTTCCCTCTGGTAATTCATTCATGATTTCCTCCCGGTTAAAACGACGACAAATCGGTCATTGGGCAAAGGTTCTGTTCGGTGTCGGCTCATAAGGGCTATCAGCCCGGCTGTGGACGCGGGTAAAACCTGCAATCCTTCTTTTTGGCGGATCAAACTGGAATAAGTCCGCATGGCCCTGTCCGAAGCGTCGGCCGCCCAGCCCTTTGTCTGTCGAATGCCGTCCAGCGCCTGGTCCCCATCGATGGAATGCCAGTTGATGAGCGGTTCATTGATATGGGTCTCATGAATCTTGTCGGGATTCAGGTCCTCGCAGGACGGCATATTTTTTAAAAAGGCATAGACGATGGGATTTTTACGAAAGGACGACCCGGCAACCATGTGGGGCACCCGTGAAGTTTTCCCCCGGCGGTAAAGACTTAAAAATCCTCGGTAAATACCGGCCAGAGTGGTTCCGTTGGAAACCGGGGCCGCCAATGCAAAGGGGGCATCGCGCAATTCATCGTAAATTTCATAGGCTATTTGACCGTAAGCGCGCAGCTGCGTAAGGGTATTGCTCCCGCCGGGATTGGCATCATAATATTCTTCCTGTTGGGCGATACCGCTTGAAACGGTCACTGTTTTTTCGTAATCCCCCGGCACGCGGGTGATTTCCGCCCCCAGGTCCAGCATCTCCTTGATGCGATTGGTGTGAAAGTTTTCCGGGATAAATATCCGGCACCGCAAACCGGCAAAACTGGCTGCCAGGGCCGTGGCGACCCCGTAATTGCCGCAGGTCGCAACGCTGATGGTGTCATACCCGCGCCGCATGGCGTCCATGGCCTGGGCAAAGGCAATCCGGTCCTTCTGGGTCCCGGTGGGGTTGCCGCCTTCAAATTTAAGAAATATTTGCCGCAGGCCTACTTCCCGTTCGATGTTGCGAGCGCGAACCAGAGCGGTATCCCCGACCTCGGAATCAAAGACATCCTCGTAGGCTTCCAAACGCTCATCCAGCGGCAATGAGGAGTTGGAAGCAATTTTACACTGCCGACCGATCTCCTGAAAAATCTCGATCGATTCACCCGTGGCACCATCAATCAAATTGAAAGGTTTATCATAATTGGTCAGCGTCATATTTAACTCACCTTTTCGTTTTATTGAAAAAAATTTTACCGGCTAAACGTTGCCGCACTTCTTCTGTGCCGATGAGGGAATTTTCCGCAAGCAGCTGTTCAGCATATGATTTAGCGTCAGAAAGTTTGAGATCGGAAATAATTTTCTGAACAACGGGTAAAAATGTTGGGTAAGTACTAAGGGTCCGGATTCCTATGCCCAATAAAAAAGGAATGTATTGCGGATCGTGAGCCAGCTCACCGCATATGGAAATTTCTTTGTTGTGATACCTTACGGCTCTTACAATCTTTTCCAGGCTTCTTAAAACCGCCGGATGATAGGGTTTGTAATATTGCGCCACGTTATCGTTGGTCCGATCAACGGCAAGCATATATTGGATGAAATCGTTGGAACCGATGGATAAAAAATCTGCTTCGGAAGCAAGCGCATCAATAATCTCGACCACGCATGGAAGCTCAATCAGTGCGCCGATCGAAGGTTTTGGATGATGGGATAGATTATCCCGTTCAAGATCTGCTAGGCAATTGTAAACGGCCTGCCGTGCTTTTTGATAGTCATCTATTGACGCAACCATGGGGAACATGATCCGCGGGTTTTTAGCACCCACCGCAGCCCTTAAAATTGCGCGAAGCTGCTGGTGAAAAATATCGTGATGACGAAACAAAAAGCGCATCGCCCTCAGCCCTAAAGCCGGATTGGCTTCGGCGGTGGCATCTGTATAGGCCAACAGCTTGTCACCGCCAATGTCCAGAACCCGTATCGTTACCTCACGTCCAGACATCTCATCAAACAATCGTTTATAGATATTAAATTGCTCCTCTTCCGATAGAACTGCAGATCGAACCAGAAAGGGAAATTCGGTCCTGTAAAGTCCAACGCCTTCAGCCTTCAACTCCCTGGCCAGGGCCAGGTCGCTAAGAAGATTGATGTTGGCAAGAAGACGGATGCGTATCCCGTCCCTGGTAAATGTTACCGGGGACATGGCCTGTGACAAGCCTTCCGTGTCGATCGGGTCATGTTTTTGAGATCTAAACTGTCTGATGACTTCTTCGGAAGGTTGAATATAAATGCTTCCGCTTTCAGCATCCATTATTATCGGTGTGCCGTCGGGAAGCCTAAGCAGTTCAGGCTGGTTGGCAATCATCAATGGAATCTGCAATGACCGTGCAATAATGGCAACGTGGGAGGTCACGCCCCCGCTAACAAGGATGACCCCTTTGATATCTTCTGAAGCAAATCGCAAGACATCGGAGGGGTATAGGTCGGATGCGATCACAATTCGGTTTTCACCCAGGACCGGGTCATCTTGAACACAATGCGCAAGATTTCTTAAAAGTCGTCCGGACAGATCCTGCACATCATTGGCCTTCTCTTTGATATGTCCGTAGGTGCTGGATTCAAACAGATCGATATAATGCTTGGTCACTGTTTTTACAGCTACCGACACCGGCATGCCGTTTTGGATTCGCTTCTCCATCTCGTTGATGAAGCGAATATCCTTGAGAATCATTATATGCGCAGTAAAAATCAGCGAAGCACTTTCGGCCAGGCGCTCTGCAAAACGGCTTTGAAGTTTTTGAAGTTGTTCTATTGTGTCCCGAACGGCCTGATGAAAATCGGTCAAAGAGTATTCCGAATTAGGGTCAATTTCAACTGAAGCCGATCGGTTTTGGCTTCTATCAAACACAGTAACCGGCGCAAACACACTGCCGTAAGAAGCTACCTGCCCCTTGAGAGGCTCGGTCATTTCAAAAATCCGATGGGTATATTGCCGGCTTTGGCCTTGACCGGTGCCGACAATTAACAAACGTGCATTACCAACGGCACCGGCAAGCTGAGATGCGATGGTGCGCAAGGCGATAACATCGATTTCATCAAAATAGTCTGTCTCTTGGTGCTGAACGACCAGTACCCCTATTTTTTCATCACCTCTCTGCACTGGCACAGCCAGAAAAGAGTCAAATGTATCTTCCGCCTCACCGATAAATTTAAATCCAGGATGCCGGCTGGCGAGTCCTTCGTTCACCGGCTTTAATTTTTCCAGGGCCGCACCGACCCATCCTTCCCCAAGTTTAAGGCGTATTTTACCGAAAGCGCCCGGATTCAATCCGACGGTTGCTTTAAGTGTTAGCTCGTTCGATTTTTCATCAAGCAAATATAAGGAGCATACATTTGCATTCATATGCCGGGCAACCATTTCGACGGTACGCTGAAAAAAGTTTTCGATGTTTTCACTTCCGGCCAGAAGCGCAGCAAGCTCACTGACATCACAAAGCAAATTGAGATGATGATGGTCCTTTCTATTCATTTCGATAAACTCAATCCGGGAAAGGGTATCTCACACCGACTCCATAATTGGTTTTAGCTCTTCCTGATAGATCGATGCACCATTTGACTTCAGCCAACGATACTGATCTCGGACGCTCATGATCTAAGGAATTGAACCTGCTGGAGGCAACCATCTTCATCTTAAGTAAAATCGTCCGCCCTGGTCTAATATCGTGGCCTGTCTCAAAATAAACGCCGCTTTGGCTGAAATTAAGGAGCTTTGCATCGAAACAGATATCTTGGTTAAAGAAAGACCATTCAATGACAGCCTCACATCTATAACGTAGATCTTTCCTCTTTTCAGCATGCTGAATTTTATGAGCTAAGTTCATGGCCTTCATCCCTTTTTTTAGCAAAAATGATTATATTCTCATGTCTTGCCATTTCGCATTACCATATAAAGCAACCCACGTGCCAATTTTATAACTTATTGAAATTTATTATATTTTTTTCAATCAACAATATCTTTAGGAATCTAGAGGTCCGGTTTTTTTAATTCTTTTTAAAGAATTCAGCTTCAATTTCATTGTTTGTGAGCATAACAGTTCGAAATCATGAGAATTCTAAATTAGGAAATCAAAATTCCGAAAACACGCTGTCAAGAATTCTGAATTCACCTTTTCTGCATCAACTACATCATCTTGATTGCGAAAAGAAAAAAATAGAAGCTTGGCGGCAATCTGGCTGGAACCTGGAATTTAAAAAAAAGAATTCAGACCAAAACTTGAGTCCGGATCCCAACTGAAGAATCAGAATTTGTGATTCCGGATGAGCAGCATACCGGAATTGGCATTTCCTGTCCTATTATTTTTATTATTATCAAGATATTAAAGGCATCCCGCCAGTGTGCTTACTCGCATGCTGTTCTTTGTTCAAGAACTTTAAGTTCTGAATCTTGCTAGACCCAAATCGGAAACCCATTCGTAATCAAGCATATCTGGGGATTGGCACGCGTATTGCTATATAACTTTCATCGCTGGGGTATGGCTGTCAATCACAGAAACCTCTTGGGCAGTATGGACATGATGAATGTTAAAGGGATTCTCATCCCGGTAAAATGGGATAACAAAGGCAATGTGGTGTCCGTGGCAATTGCCGCGGATGATGAACGTGAGTACCTGGTAGAGGAACCGGAAATGGCTGGAAAACTCAAGGGCCGGCTGAGGCAGGTCATCGAAGTCAGCGGTGTCGTCAAGAGAGCACGTGGAAAAAACATTATCAAGATTAAACAATGGAGGTGTCAAAATGCATAAAAACACAAAAAGACTTTTAACGGGAATTTTGATTTTTAGTTTCGTCTCTATGTTTGCAGGATTCGCCTTAGGTGGGGGGAATGTCACCATCGTCGGCACCGTCAATGATGACAACCAAATTGTAGACAATGCGGGTGTCGTTTATGAGGTGGCGGATAACGAAATGGGTGAAGAGGTAATGGAGCATGTGGGTAAAAAATTACAGGTAAAGGGAACCGTCATGGAGGATGAAGAAGGGAAGTCTATTTCCATTACCTCCTATACCGTTATCGAGGAATAATAATTATCACAGATCATTGATGTATAAAATGGGGGGGGTATCCCCCCATTTTAATTTAATGCCAATAATTCGCGCCCCTGAAAAGAGGTGAGCATAACTTTTGTCAAGTGTAGTATTAATTTACATGCCAATGCTGCGAGCCTAAGAATAGGCCAGTGCATTTAAATTAGCATATCTCTGAACCTGCCCGGATCCGTTTTATACATATGCAGTGCTTTTTGATAACCCAAATCCTCCACGACCGCGATGCCCCTTTTCAGATATCTGTATTTTATTAGTAGACTTTTCGTTGCCAGATCCTTTTCAATTAAAAGCGACTGAATGGGGCCCAAATAATTATCTAATATTCGAGGCATCAGGGAGTAAACCAGACCGCCGACAATCCCCTCTTCCACAGAAACCCAATCCTCAACGATTTTTCGGGCGCCCTCTAAACCCTGCACGGCTTCCTTTTCAAGGGATTCTAAAATGGCCTGCTGGGTATGTTCTCTCAGCGCAATGTGCAAGGTTTCTTCCACTGGCACCATCAGGGCGGTATATGGGTTTTTAGCGCTATTTTGCCAAATGGTATAGTTGTCGTTCACAAATTCAAAGGAACCATCTTCCTTAATGTATAAATCCGTTGAATAAAAACCGACTTCACCTGTAAATACTTTCCCTTCCAGCTGGATCTTTACCTTTTTTTGTTTTTGATTGGAAAAAATGTAGGTGCCGCTGAATTCTTTTACAAGGTTGTGAACCAAAAATGCATTTATTCCCTGATCTTCTGAAACATCCGGCTTTTCACCTGTTAGGGTACGTATGTCGTTAAAAGGATTTTCCAGATCCGTCATCACCAGGAGATCATTAATCACATCCTGGCAGTAACTCTCATATAAAGCTGCATATTCGGCTCTTTTTTCGGGTACGAACAATACCCGGTATTCGAGATTCGCCAGTCGCCACCGCAATGACTTTCCGCCCAGATCGGTTTTTATACCCTGGATCAAATCCGGATGATTATTAAAATGTTCTAACGCCGCTCGATGGACCTCTTCGTCAAAATCATTCTCAAAATCATGAAATACATGAAGCGGCTGCTGTTTATCCTCAATTTTAATAAGCTCCACCAGACGGGAATAATCTTTACTGGATACAAAATTGGCGCAGTGCGCTGAATGCGAGAATATCGCAATAGAAATAATTGCTAAAATAATCTTTGCTGAATACCACTGATAAATCATACCTTTCCTCATTCAAGATTCAATAAAATTGCCACAAAGTATCATTATATTAGATTTTTCCTGGTACGTAAAGCTGTAATAACAGACAGATAAGCTAAATATTGAAACGACCCCCCCCCTAAATACTGCTCCCGACAGACCCGATCTCATGGCAATCCATCGGTTGTAATCTCCCTTATGAAATAAGATTGCAAGAGGTTTCGTCCCTCGGACTTGACATTTTAATTGTGATTCAAATCATCTCTTGATATAGTTTACCGTGTTACAGCGATCGATCACAGGATGCCAATAGAAGCAGTTGGCTAGGATTGCAGAATGAAATCGATTTTAGTGGTCAGCAGCGAAGCTGAAACCTATCCTTTAATTGCCTCATCTTACAAATCAGGATTTACCGTTGAAAGAACAGCCAACAAGACCGCGGCGTTGGATCTGCTCCGAAAAAGGCGGTATGACCTAATTTTCATTGATCTGGATGTTCTCAACAACCAGGACTCCGCGGACAATTTTAAAGAGTCTCTCAAACCTTTCTGGCAGTTATTCCCTTCCGTAGAAATTATCGTCATGACCCGGCAGGACAACATACGCAAGGCTGTCGATGCGGTCAAGGCCGGTGCTGATGACTACCTTAGCTATCCGCTTAATACCGAAGAATTAAAGCTGGTTTCGGAAAATTTGAACAAATCTAGAATCATGTTGTCGGAGCTCGACTATCTGCGCGATCAATTCTCGCAGATAGACGACTTTGATCTTTTGCGAACCAACAGCGAACGCATGCAAAAAATTTTTCAGCAAATTCGCACCGTGTCGCCAACCAAGAGCACGGTATTGCTGATCGGCGAGACCGGAACCGGCAAAAGTGTCCTGGCCCAATTGATCCACCAGCACAGCAATCGTAATTGTGCTCAATTTATCAGTGTGCATTGCGGGGCCATACCGGATACCCTGGTTGAAAGTGAAATGTTCGGCCATGAAAAAGGGGCTTTCACCGGAGCCGTGCGCCGCAAACTCGGTAAGTTTGAATTTGCCACCGGCGGTACCATTTTTCTGGATGAGATCGGCACCATTACTCCGGCAACCCAGATCAAGCTGCTGCAGGTTCTGCAGGACGGTACCTACCAGCGGGTGGGGGGGGATGAAACGCTGAAGACGGATGTCAGGGTAATTGCCGCCAGCAATGAAGATTTGAAAAAAATGGGCGAGGAGGGGACTTTCAGAAAAGATCTGTATTATCGCCTGAATGTGTTTCCGATTGAAATCCCCCCTTTGAGAGAAAGAATTGAAGATCTTCCCTTATTCGTTAAGACCTTTTTGAACAATTTGAACCAATTTTCCTTGAAGGAAATAAAGGGGATTCACCCGCTCGTTCTAGAGGCTTTCGAAAGATATACATGGCCGGGAAATATTCGCGAATTGGAAAATCTTGTCGAAAGGGCCTATATCCTGGAGGCTTCTTCCGTGCTGACACCGGAAAGTTTTCCCAATGAACTGTTCGAAACGGAGACAACCTCTGTATTTATCCCCTCCGGCAAGCAACATACATTGGCGGAAGTTAGGCAGCGGGGTGTTGAAGAAATTGAAAGAAACTATCTGAAAGATGTCCTGACCCGCAACCGGGGCAAGATTAATGACTCGGCTCGTGATGCCGGCATCAGCTGTCGCCAGCTGAACAAACTGATGAACAGATACGGTATCCGCAAGGAAGAATATAAGGCCGCATAAAAGGTGTAACTGCCGGAATTACCAATGCGGCTGATTACCGATGCCTCGTCCCATCACCTCCAACGTGTCACTGACAACAACAAAAGCCTGGGGATCGATGTCATTAATCAGCTTTTTTAACCTGGGCAGTTCCTGGTGCGAGATGACAGTGAAAACCATCTGGATATCCTGCCCGGTATAGCCTCCCCGGCCATCGATAATGGTCACCCCCCGCTGAATCGTTTCCATGATACCCCTGTAAATGTCTTCCCACCGAGGCGAAATAATGTGTACCGTTTTTCGCTGACTCAGTCCATACAAAACCACGTTGAGCACCTGGGTTGATACGAATAAAAATATCAGGGTATACAGGGCTTCTTCCATCGAAAATACATAGGCTGTGAAGGACAAAATCAGGATGTTGAGAACCAGAATGCTGGTCCCGAGTCGGATGGAAAAGCGTTTAAATAGAATAATAGAAAGGATGTCCATGCCCCCGGCCGATCCGAAAGACTTTAAAATAATGCCGCCGCCGGCACCTGAAAGGATTCCGGCAAAGATAGCGGCGAGCATCTTATCATGGACGGGAATGATGAACGGCTTCCAGAGCACAGCCAGGGAAAATATGACCATACCGGCAACGCTGAAAATAAAAAAACGCTTGCCGATATATTTCCATCCGAGAAAATATACCGGAATATTGAGGACAAAATAGAGCCCGGCTACCGGGAGAAACGGAAACAGGTAGTGGATGATCAGGGTCGTTCCTACAAAGCCCCCGCCTAAAAATTTATGGGGAATTAATATTCCATTTATGGCCAGTGCGCTAATCAGGCTTCCGGAAGTAATGAGAAACAGATTCCACAAAACCAGGCGAAGTTTCTCAAGATGCTTTATCCCGCGAATGGGCTTTGAGGATATGATATTTTCATGGGCGATATCCATCTCAATATCTCCATCTAAATTATTTTATATATGCTGTGACCTGAAAGAGCCACGTAGCAGATGGCCCAGAGGTTAACCCCCGTAAAAATAGCAATCTGTGTGCCAACAGAATAAATCAGACCCTGAAAATTTGGCGTTTAATCAAAAAAGCAATAATTTTCGTAACCATATAAAATAACTATAATTATCTAATATATAAATACCCCAGAGACCTCATTGCCACTCGCGATATACCCGGAGGATCTGTCATTTGCGTATCACCCACCGAGAGACAGGAATTAATAATTCCGATATGATAAAAAATCGGAATTAAAATTTCCGATTTAAATAATCAAATAAATTCAATGTGTTATTTAAATTCCGGCCGTCTTAAAATTTCCCGCTAAATAATCAGATCTTCAATTCAGACCCAACAGTTCCTGTCTTTGATCGGATTTTGATATATATACAATAAAATCGAAGCCTTATGAGTATGGCACGGCTGTTGCGTAGGGAGATCAGTTCGCCAAACTAACAGTTTTAAGAGTCCAGCCAGCTAAAATTGGACATTGGTTCAGTTTAGGTTTATCAGCTACCTGAGATCACCCGATCCATCGGGGTGTTAAAATGGGGGGGCCTAAAGCATGGGAAAATATTTTTTGGTTGTTTTTAGTATATTAATGGCTGTTTGTTTGTTCGTCTCGCCGGCTTCAGCCTACCGGATAACTCTCGTCGGTGAAGTGAACGATAACCAACAGCTCGTGGCAGATAATGAGATCTACGACATTGACAGCAACGCTGTGGGAGATGATCTGGTGCTCAATTTCATCGCCCAAAAGGTAAAAGTTGTCGGACAATTAAAAGTTGTCCAACAATCAGATGAATCCGATGGATCTAAAATTATTACGGTCGAATCTTTTGAGGTTGTTGGGGAATAGCGGTTGAATAACTTGGAGGTGGATATGAACCGGTACCTTATCGACGAAGTAGAAACGGATGAAGACGATCAGGTCTTTGGCAGCGGCTACCGGAGATTTGCTAAAAGGGACGCTGATCAGCCCAGGCGGTCTCCCATCCGCAGAAAAGACAAATTGCGACAGGAAGAGGGAATGAAACCAAAAGCCAGAAGAAACTACAAAAAAATCTCGAATAAAATCAAGTACAATTGGCAAGGAGAATAAACCATGCAAAATCAGGACAGGGTATACTTTTCACATTTAGGCGCCGACCCGGAATTCGAATCAATTTTCGACTACAATGATCTCTACGATTTTGATTTTGATGCAAAGTCAAACCTTATCCAGGATGATACCGACTATAACGATTTGGATGAATTTGACTGGGATAGCGTTTAGCAGAAAACGCGATCAGACAAATGTCCGAGGTGCGGCCAGAGACATGTAATGGCCTTTCACTGGATCGGGAGGGGCACACCCCGAAAATACTGCCCGTCCTGTAAGGGCGGGTCCAGTGGATAAGCAGAGGAGAAAGCTGTAAAATAGCGACACCTTTTATTCTAATCATATTCGAGTAACCTATAAAATGCTTAGATTAAACGGCAGAATTCTTCATTGGGTTCTGCCGTTTGATATTCATAACCATAAGAGGTCAAGGGATCAGAAATGGACGGCCTGTTTGACATCTAATGCATTGTCCTTATAGTCTTTGCCTACATGCGACTGAACGCGAGCAAGGAGCTAGGCTAAGGGAAATGGCCAAAAATATTGGATTCGTATCCACCCGCTTTGCGGGAACCGACGGGGTCACGCTGGAAACCAGCAAGTGGGCCCAGGTATTGAAAAGTGCCGGTCACAATTACTTCTGGTTTGCCGGTCTGCTGGATCGCAGCCCGGAGAGAAGCTTTCAGGTACCGGAAGCCTTTTTTCAGCATGAAAAAAATCTCTGGATCGATCGGCAAATCTTCGGCAAAAAAAGACGTGACCCGGCGGTAACCGATGCCATCTATGAATTAAAGACTTATTTAAAAAAGCAGCTTAAGGAATTTATCCGCAAATTTGATATCGACCTGCTGGTAGCTCAAAATGTCCTGACCATTCCGATGCACATCCCCCTGGGTATCGCCCTGACAGAACTGATTGCCGAAACAGGGATTCCGACCATTGCCCACCACCATGATTTCTACTGGGAGCGCACCCGCTTTGCGGTAAATGCCGTCGGCGACTACCTGCGGATGGCGTTTCCCCCCAACCTGCCCAGCATCGAGCATGTGGTTATCAACTCCGCCGCCCAGGAGGAACTGGCTTTGCGAACCGGGATTTCCTCGATTATCATTCCCAATGTCCTGGATTTTGAAAACCCCCCGGCTGTTACCCGGCAGGAAACCCGCGATTTTCGCAAAGAAATCGGACTGACTCCGGACGATATACTTATCCTGCAACCCACGCGGGTTGTTCAACGCAAGGGAATCGAGTATGCCATCCAACTGGTCGAAGAACTTGGAGATCCGCGCTGTAAGCTGGTCATATCCCACGAGGCCGGAGACGAAGGCAGCGATTATGCAGACTGGCTTAAGGAACACGCCCGGGAATCGGGCGTGGATCTGCGTCTGCTGAACCTGCGGATTTCCGACCCCATGAATCCGGATGTCAACCGCAAAGACCTCTACACCCTGTGGGACGTCTACCCCCATGCGGATTTCATCACCTATCCGAGCCTGTATGAAGGTTTTGGCAATGCCTTCCTGGAAGCCGTCTATTTTAAAAAGCCGCTGCTCATAAACCGCTACGCCATTTTCGTCAGGGACATCGAACCCAAGGGTTTTGATCTGATTGTCATGGACGGTTTTCTGACCGGCCAGACAGTCGGCAGGGTCAAGGAAATTATGCGATCCCCGGAGCGCAGAAAAGAAATGATCAACACCAATTTCAATATCGCCGGCCGGCACTACTCATACGGTGTCCTACGCCGATGGCTGAATACCTTGCTAATTAATTTTTTTGGAACCGAAGCTTAATATAATAGAACCCGCAGTTCCGATTCCGCTCAAACCGGAATTCAAAATTCTGATTAAAAACTTCAAATATTATCAAATAGATAAGCCCCAACCGGCGAGTTGCCGGCCCCTTCAACTCCCTGCCGTCCGATGATTTATGAATCTGCGGTTCATCTTTCCTACCTATCTAAAAATAATTATCAAAGATTACAGATTGTTAACAAGTTGGCACGCCTGTTGCTTTTGTGGATTCATATGCTTATCAAAAGGTGAATATCCCGACCGTCGAGAAGCATAAGAGCATAGCGCAAAAATTATTTCTAAAGGAGATGCATACATGACTTCGAAAAGGCACATGCCTAAGATTAAAGGCATCATCATTCCCTGCCACTGGGATAAAAACGGCAATATCAACGAAGTATCTCTTCACACCTCCGATGAGAAGGAATATCGCGTTGAGTATGGCGGGGTAGGCAGAGAATTGCTGGCGCACATCCATCATAAGGTAGAAGCAACCGGAAAAATTCGGGAGCGGCTTGACGGATGCCTGTACATCAATGTTCGTAGCTATCTGACCTGCGGGTAGCCGCCAGCAGAAAAGGTGACAGAAACGTAAAACCACTTTGGGATGATTTCACATCCATTTTTTAGAAATATGATGAGTTGAGCATGTGTTCATGCGTGAAGACGATATATCATCGGTCATTGAAAAGTAGGAGGAATTTAAAATGAGTGTCAAAATGATAGCTTATGACTCGAAGGCAAGGAATAGACTGTTAAGAGGAGTCAATGCCCTGGCCGATGTGGTAGAGGTGACCCTGGGTCCCAAAGGCCGCAATGTGGTTCTGGAAAAATCATTCGGTTCACCCCTGATTACCAAAGACGGTGTCACGGTAGCCAAAGAAATTGATCTGAGTGACAATTTTGAAAATATGGGGGCACGCATGGTTCGGGAAGTGGCCAGCAAAACCAGTGATATGGCCGGTGACGGGACAACCACGGCCACCGTTTTGGCACGAACAATTTACAGGGAAGGCCAAAAAATGGTATCCGCCGGTATCAATCCGATGGAAATAAAGAGAGGAATCGATAAAGGCGTGGCCGCCGTAATAGAAGAGCTTAAAAAACTGTCCAAACCGACCAAGAACAAAACCGAAATCACCCAGGTCGGCACCATTTCTGCCAACAACGATCCCATGGTGGGCAGCCTCATATCTGAAGCTATGGAAAAAGTCGGCAAGGAAGGTGTGATTACCGTCGAAGAAGCCAAAGGTATGGAAACCTCTCTGGATATAGTGGAAGGCATGCAGTTCGACCGCGGCTACCTGTCGCCGTATTTTGTCACCGACCCGGAAAAAATGACAGTCACGCTGGAAGATCCCTTTATCCTGCTGAACGAGAAGAAGATTTCCAACCTGAAGGATCTGCTGCCCCTGCTGGAGGAGGTTGCCAAAAAAGGCCAGTCCATGCTGATTGTCGCCGAAGATGTGGATGGTGAAGCCCTGGCAACTCTGGTAGTGAACAAACTGCGCGGCTCCCTGAAAGTGGCAGCGGTCAAGGCCCCCGGTTTCGGCGATCGGCGCAAGGCAATGCTGGGTGACGTCGCAGTCCTTTGCGGCGGGCAGGTGATATCCGAGGACATGGGCATCAAACTCGAAAACGTGACTACCAACGATTTGGGGCGCTGTAAAAAGGTTTCGATTGACAAGGACAAAACCACCATCGTACAGGGCGCCGGTAAACGCGCAGATATCGAAGGACGGGTTAAACAGCTTCGCAGCCAAATTGAGGAAACCAAATCTGACTACGACCGCGAAAAATTCCAGGAACGGCTGGCCAAGATGATCGGCGGGGTGGCGGTGATTAACATCGGAGCGGCCACTGAAACCGAAATGAAGGAAAAGAAGGCCAGGGTCGAAGATGCGCTCAACGCCACCCGCGCCGCGGTGGAAGAGGGAATTGTCGCCGGCGGCGGTGTCGCCCTGGTACGCTGTCTGAAATTGCTCGATAATGTCGCAACAATCGGGGAAGAAAAAAACGGCATCGAGATTCTGAAGCGAGCCCTTGGTGAGCCGCTGCGAATGATTGCCAAAAATGCCGGTTTTGAGGGATCGGTGGTTTACCACAAAGTGCTGGACGGTAAAGGCGATTTCGGATTTAACGCTGAAACGGAAAAATATGAAAACCTGATGGCATCCGGTGTCATCGACCCGACCAAGGTGGTGCGATATGCACTCCAGAATGCCGCCTCGGTGGCCGGTTTGATGATCACAACCGAAGCCGCCATCACTGAAAAGCCCCAGAAAAAATCTAAGGCCCCGGCCATGCCGGATATGGATGAGAACATTTACTAAAAGGAGGCCCTACCATGCTCTGGAATAAATGGTTTAATAAAACCAGTCCAAAGACCCCTCGGAAGCCGAAACTCAAACCACCGAGCGATTTGCCCCAGCAGGTCGGGCGCTATTTGGTCGTTAATTTAGGGCAAGAACCGGATTGGGTATGGGAGTTGAAGGCTGTCGTAAAACCCGTTGAAGGTGGGAAAAAATCGGTGCGTCGTTTTCGTGTATACGATCCGGTGCAATCGGCCAAACAGTGGATCAAAATCATCGATTATCATTCCCTGGATGACTATCCTGAATTAATCCTTTATGAGGGCGATTATGACAAGGACACAAATGCGGTTTCGTTTTCAGTCCGTGAACCTGCGAAGGCTGCCTGATTGCGGCAGAAAATACGAGAAATTCTCAAACCTATGGAGGAAATGAGATGACCAGAGGAAAAAGAATTGTGCTGAGCATTTTGTTCACATTACTGATGGCTGCTTTTGCCGGAAACATTTTGGCCGGTGAAAATATCACCATTGTCGGTGTGGTCACCGATGATGGTCTGATAGTGGATAAAAGCGGAACGATCTATGAAATAGGTGAAAATGACAATTTCGATGCAGTTTCCGAACATACCGAAGTCAAAGTGGAGGTCAAGGGTATGGTAGAGGTAACCGAAGGCGGCAACAAAATTATTATGATCGAAAGTTTTAGAGTGCTTGAGTAATCACGGTTTTGGGAGTCAACAGCTGTCGGGGGGAGGAGAAATTCTCCCCTTTTTTATTTTATTTGATGATTGGAAACTAAGCGTAATTGTTTATATCCATTGTCTTGATAACAATGTGAAATAATTGCGCCTTGATT
>Ga0265303_10000953_pt1 | contig 17334 bp, 12 predicted proteins | sample Helome_2_FD_192494 | JGI IMG/M metagenome (GOLD analysis project Ga0265303, IMG submission 192494) | Marine sediment microbial communities from subtidal zone of North Sea - Hel_20160317 (Illumina Assembly) | ecosystem: Environmental > Aquatic > Marine > Subtidal zone > Sediment ... | reverse complement strand
CCCCGCAGGAGATCACCATGATTGGATATGTTGTTCTTGGTACCAATGACCTCGTTCGCGCCGCGTCGTTTTACGACGAACTGCTGGCGGAAATGGGCGTCACTCGCATGATGGAATTTGGCGAGCGAGGCTATGCATGGGCCGCAGCAATGGACAAACCCATGCTCTGCATAATGAAGCCCTACGATGGTCAACCGGCAACGGTCGGTAATGGCGTGATGGCCGGCATTGCGGCCGATTCGCACGAGCAGGTCGATCGGCTATATAAGAAGGCAATTGAACTCGGCGGTTCCGACGAAGGCCCTCCTGGCCTGCGCGCCGAAGGTGGTGACGGCTTTTACGCGGCCTACTTCCGGGACCTGGATGGCAACAAACTCGACGTGTTCAGCTATGGCTGAGATATTGCGCATTCCGACTTGCCGGGATGCGTACCTTTTGGTGCCACGGCTAAGAATACGTCAGAATTGGCCTCTGAAAACCCTCTGATACAGAGGCTCTACAGAGCGAAGAAGCCGGCGTCTATCGCCGCTGCCCTGCGATATTCTTGAGAAGCCGTTGATCGGCCTTGATAGAGAAACGCAGGAACGGACCTTCAGCCGTGTAGCGAGCTTGTTCGAAATCGTCGTCCTCGAAGCCCATCACGTTGTATCCCAGCGAGAGCCAAATGTTCTCGGCGACATTGAATCCGAGATCGACGCCAAGACCGTAGTCCAGTACGTCCGATTTCCAGGAATGCAGCACGCTCGTATGCGCGCCGACGTCCCATCGGTCGTTAATGCCATGGCGCAGGTCGATACCAATCAAATCGGTATAGCCGGTGTAGCTGTCGTTATCAAACTCGCTGCGCACGTACTTGAACGCGTATTGCAGCGACAGCGAGGTGGCGGCGCTAATGCGACGATTCGCGTTAAAGTTGTTGATCAGGCGCCAACTCCTTTGCTCATCGCCTGTTGCAGTCGCCTCGTCGTAGACGAGATCGGTTCGATTCAGGAACGACCATTTGCGGTCCGCCAGGCGGTAGGCCCAGCCAAAGCGCAGGTTGGCCTGCGTGAGGTCGTTACCCAGAGCGTTCTCGGCCTGGAACATGGTGAGCCCCGCCGATAGACCGTGCCCGCGATCCGGTTGTCGATACCAGCCCATCAGCAATGAAATGCGGTCCTCGGAGTCAGAGTCGCGAGTTTCTATGCGCCCGTTCGCGGTCCAGTAGTCCGATGTGTAAGTCGCGCCGGCGTATGCGGCCGTGAAATCTTCGCCGCGGGATCCGGAAGGCAGTTCCCTGTCAGTGTCGAACGAACGTGCCCCCGAGTCGATTATCGTATCTGTGTGATCGACACCGAAATCAACAATCCAGTTATCGTTGAGCTGGAAGCCCTGTATGAGACCGACATTGGCGAACAGCCGCGGGCCGAACTCGGTCGTCTCGTTGGTCAGGAAAGAACTGATCTGCGCCCTGCTCCAGGGCGTCGCGCGCACCCCGATCCGGGTCATCGACGCGTCGAGGTCCTTACCCTCCGCTTCCTCGTACTCGGCAATGGCATCAATGCCCTCGACCAGACGATAGTCGGCGCCAAACACATAACGCGTCGGGTAGTCGAGGTTTTCGGCCTCGCCACTGAATTCCGTCATGGCACTAAGCCGTAGTTTGAGCTGGTCGTCGAAGACGGTTTGCGTCAAACCAATCTCGGCAAGGTCACTGGTGCGCGTTTCGCCGTCGTCAAAATCGTCTTCGGCATGAGACAACCCGAGGCGCGCCGTGAAGTCATCGCGGTCATAACGTACCTGAGCGCGCGCCAGGTTACGTATCGCCTCTGTCTGCAGGTTTTGCTGCCAGCCCGCCTCGCCTTCGACGGTGATCTGGTCGCCGATCCTGGCGCGCGCATCGAGGCCAATCCGCCGAATTCCGCGGTCAGCAGCCGATTGGTAGCCCAGCCCGAAGCCGTCGTCGACTTCACGGATGAATGCGCGCACGTCGATGTCTTCGCTGTTGTGTTCGAGTTCGATACTCTGTGCCGAACCGTCCTGCTCCACGCCACCGACTGTGGCATTGGTATCGACATACTCGGCCTTCAGTAGCGTCTGTTCATTGATCTGCCATCTAAGGTCAACACCCGTCAAATCGGCTTCGGCACCCTGCGTCGCGTCGTCGATGCGCGTCACGCCAATCTCTACGGTGTCTTCGGCGAAGCGCACCGAACCGCGGCCACCGGCTACAATGTCGTCGGTCTCGGCGGCAATCGATTCATACTCGACGACGATGTAAACCGGATTGAAATCGAGGTCTCGGTTGGGCACGGGTTTCTTGAAGTACAGCGTACCGTCGAGCGTATCCAGATTGTAGTCGAGGAACCTGGCAAGATTCGTCGAACTCAAGACCACGCCGGAGTCGAAACGATCACGCACTTCGATGCGCACGAGATCGCTGTTCGCGATGATGGGCGCATTACTAAGCTGGTACAGTCCCGACGTACCGTCGCCGCGAATCTCATCGCGGTTGAACGACTGATCGGTTTCGGCGGCAAACACCGAGTAACCCACGTTTTCGCCTCGATATTCGCTCTTGAAGCCGTTGAATCGACGCTGGTAACGCGCGAGGTCGGTCACAGACAGGCCCGTGTCGAAATCGCCAAACAGCGCATAGAACTGATTGCGCTCGAGCTTCACGTAGAGTTTTCGCTGGCTGGCTGCATCGTAGCGCTGCTCACTCGTGTCCGCATACAGGGAATAGTAGGCATTGGGGTCCACGACAGTTTCGAAGCGATTCCGATCGCGCTCACGATCGGAATCGTAAGCCAGCGTCAACAGGTACTCGCCCTTGATAGAACCCTTCGCAAAGAATGCGATCCGTCCGTCATCGTAATAGCCGTCTTCGTTACCGGCCGCTTCGGCGGCACTGACGTTGTCCGACAATGTATTGTAGCCGGCTGTACCCTCGGCGAACCCGACCAAAATCCAGTCGCGTTGCGCAGGTCTCAACCACGCGCGCACTTCCTGCTCCCGATAGTTCGCAAACGGCAATACAACCGCGACTTCACCCGTCTGCGTGGTTGGTGCGAGTTCGAGATAGGCGATGCCGTCGGCTCCGGTCCGGTACGACGCGCCGCGATCGCCTATCTCGACGAGGGCATTCTTGCGATCCTGTTCCTCGTCCCACGCCGATCGGTATGGTGCGTTAACACTGAACTGGCCAACAATGCCGCTGCGCGCGACCTTGCCAGATCGATCGAACAAACGGACTGCAACTACGGGATAGGATTTGCCATCCGCGACCAGGTCAGACAGCTCTTTCACAAACTCAGCCCGGATCGGCGTGCCCGTAAAATAGATCGTCCGCCGTATGCCCTTCGCCTTGCTTCCGTCCGCGTCGCGAATCACGGCTCGCAACTCGTTGGCACCGTCGACGAGATCCACGCCGACCCAGCGCGAGATCGCTATCGTGCCAGCCGCATTTGCGGACATGCCATCGAAGTTCAGATTGCTGACAGGCATACCGTTCAGCGTAAGATCGACGCTCTGGCCGGGTCGATGCTGGATCGCGACCTTGGAGGACGCGATCGCAGGCGCGAAGTCCTTTCCAGGCAGCAACATTGCGTAACCGGGTTGCAGCGTATCTATTGGCGGTAATTGCTGAGAAGACGGCATGCCAACTTCACCGTCATCGTCGAAGTTCCGCCGGCGCATGTTTTCCGAGCCGGGCACCGCGCCGACAGTGGGCGTTTCCTTGACTCCGCTCGATTTTTGCGTGACCTCGAGGAACGAGGGCTGCTTGGGCCGCAATCCACTGATGACGAGTTCGACGCGTCGGTTCTTCTGTCGGCCCGCTACCGTAGCATTGCTCGCGACAGGATCGTCGGGACCGCGGCCTTCGACCTGGATGTCTTCAACGGCCACATCCAGCGCGTCGGCGATATAGAACGCCGCCGACATAGCGCGAGCGCGTGACAAGACGTAGTTGTCGGCGAACAGGTGTCGATTCGTCGGCTTGATTCGCTGACTGTCGCTGTGGCCGATTGCCGAGAGCCTAATATTGCGAACGCCGTCCCAGTCGCGAATCAGAGTATCGAGTTGCAGCTTGTCCTGCACTGACAGTTCATCGGAGAGAATTGCGAACTTGAGGTCCAGTACGTAGCCGGCGTTTTCCACGACAGCCGGTTCACGAATCATGCGCGTCTCGACGACAGGCGTTTTCTGCTTCGCCGCCATCGGCGTGTCGAACTTGGCAAGCGCCTTGGTAACGAGTTCGCCGTCGACGTCGTCATCGATCGTCGCGATGAAGCTGACCGTGCTCTTCCAGTTACCGAACTGTCCGTCGAGCGCCATGGACACGGACGGCCCCATGAGGTGCGGCTCGGCGACCTCATTGCCGTTCAACCTGAGCGAACCCGCCTGGTACTGAACCCCCTTTGGCAGCACGACCATGAGGCTGATATTGTCGATTTCTACATTGCCGATTCCGTTCAGCGTGAGCTCGTAAGCCACCTGTTCCGTGCTGTCGGTGCCCGCGTTGCGCATCTCGATGTCGATACGGCCTTCGGGCGGCGCTTTGCGGCGCAAGTAGAAATCGGCACGCTGCAAGCTGCCACGCGACAGCTTGACGAATTGCGAGTCGGCGCTACCAGCGAACCCGGGCGTGTCCTCGCAACCCATGATGTCGAAGTATCCGGGAACCGTGAACGTGTCGAGCTGCGCCACATGCGTTCCGGCCTCGACACCTTCGAAATGATAGCGCCCGCCCGCATCAGTAACCGCGAAGCGTCCGTCTTCGAGGTAGACGCGGATGTTCGCAACGCCCTGCTCCTCGCCAAAGCTGTCCTGGCTACAGTCACCCTCGATGACGCGGCCAACAATTGTGCCTGTCGTGCGGAACAGGTCTTCAGTCAGGCGAATCGTCGCAGACGACTCGTTCGACACGAGACCGCCTGATGCAAACGCGGTAGCCGTGTTGACGAGTTCGTCGTCACGTTGCCCACCGACAATCTCGACGACATAGAAAATTCTCGTGTTCGCGCCCGCGGCGAGCGTGTCGATCGTAAATTCGAGCGTCCGCAAATCGGGGCTTATGGCCGGGTCAGCCGCCTCGCTACCGTCGATCGTCACCGAGCCGGGCACGAATCGCACGCCGGAAGGCAACTGGTCCATGAGCGAGATGTCGTTCGCGATCCCTGTTGTCGAAGCGTTTTCGAGGGACAATTCATAACGAACGAAATCACCTGGCGCTGCTACTGTCGTCATCGTACGTTTCTGCAGGAACAGCGACGACGATAACGGGTCCAGCGGAATATCAATCGCGATAGAGACGCCACCAGTTTTGCTGAAGGCGGCGCCAAACGAAGCCGGGCTCAACTGGTACGGTGCACCCGGCAGGTTCTGTAGTTCTGCGATCGTGACCGATGACGGCGCCGCGTACGCTGCGGGAGGCGTGACGACGAGTCGGTAGTCACCATTCGGTACGACCGGGAATCGGTATTCACCGGGCCCGAATACATAGCTGGTTCCTGAACTGTCGGTCACGGTCGATCCGCTGACAATCGCAGACGGGAACAGGCTTACGCCATCATTCCCGTAGACCGTTGCCGGCAAACCAGATACTGCATCAACGATCTCGATCGTCGAGCCGCTGACCACGGTGCCGGTATTCGACTCGAAAACGCGCTGTACCGGGTCGAGCTGAGCGATCGTTTGCGTGACGTCAGCAGCATCCACGGGATCAACATAGTTAACAGTTACTGATGACTGCGGTGCTCCCTGCAACAGACAGTCGCCGGCGTTTGCAACGCCTGACGCAATGGGGACGTAGCCCACAAATATGCCTGTGTCCAGACCAGTCTCGGAGAGCTGAATGGTCTCGGCATCGCCGGTCGTAGTGCTCGTGACCGTGACTGTCGCGTAGTCGATCACCTGGTAGTCGACGTTCTGGTCACTATCGTCGAGACGGACAAACGCTGCTTCGCCGATATTGAACGCCGATGTCGCGCTGACGTCCTGAACCTGGGTCGGATCGGTGGTGCCACCGCCTATGATGCCCGGGTCGGCCAGGTTCACGAACGCACCGCCCTGGAAGCACGCGGCAGGCCCCACGATTTCCTGGTAGGTCCCCGAAGCAGCCGGCACGACTCGCGTGAACTCGATGCTTGCGGGGCTGCGAATAACCGCTGTGATAACCGATACTTCGTTACTCAGTACGGTTGCAGGCTGGTTGTTACGATCAAGATAGTCGAGCGAGGCCTGGTTGGAAATCACGGCTCCCGGCGGGGCGGCAGATGCCGGTCCCACCGCGAAGAATGCCGCCAAAAAGGACAGCAGAAGTGTGCGAATCGCGGTATTGCAGGAACGCCAGACGTGGCTCGGGGGGAGCTTGTGCTCCCCCCGAGATTTGGCTTCAACACCCCCACACGGTCTGTCGCCAGGTGGCGCAGCGCCGTGTGCAACGTGACGCAGGCTGCTCAGATGAGCAGCCTGTCGTCGGGTTGGAGTGTGTCGTTCCATGAACACCGTGATGCGATCCGGATCGTCCTTACGGAGGCGTAATGGCCGGATCGTTTACGCGCACTTCAAAGCGCACGGTGTAGCTCTGGCCTGCGGCGATCGTGATCGCGCGCAATGCGCCACCCACCACGAGATTTGCGCCGTCGAGCGAGCAACCGTCCGTGTCACCAGCAGCAGGATCCGCCGTACATTCAACGGCACCACCGCCGTCATCCACCTCGATATCGGTGTAGACGCTTCCCGTGGCGTTCGTCAGGAACGTTAGATTGCCATCGAGGAGATCGGTAACGACGATATCGGTGGCATCTTCAGCGCCTACTCCATTCGAGATGACGATCTCGTAGCGAATAACAGCGCCAGGAATCGGCAGCCCGCTACCCAGGTCGTCGCGCTCAACGGTGTAGATCTTGCTAACGCTGAGGTTGGCCGCTTCGACGAGAAAGCCGTCAGTGGTTACCTCGACACCGTTTCCGGAGAGGTTCGCTGCGACGTTTTCGATCGACATGCTGCCATTCGCCACGCCGTAAGGAAGCGGCAAGCCCGGTGCCGCCGACGTGCCCGTGGGATCGACGGCTGTGGCTGTCAGCTCGGCGCCCGCGATCTGGCCGTTCAGCATGGCCGCAGCCGCATCACCAAACACGCGAATGACTACTGACGCATCCGCGGCGAGGTCGTTGACGTACTGCTCGCCGCCACGCGTTGGAGTGGGATCGGCCGCCGTTACCACGGCGTAATCGATCGTCTGCATATCGGCGCTATCGACGAACGTGTCGACATTGTCGCCAATACCTGACTGCGCCAGGCTCAAAGCGAAGTCGAGATCCGAGTTACTGGTGTTGGTCAGTGTGAAATCAACGAATACATCAGGCTCGCTCGGATTGATGGGCACGAGATCTCCCGTCGATAGCGGCGCCAACGTGAAGTCGACACGACGGTCGACCACGAACTGCGCGGTCAGGGGGTCAGACGTTATGTCGGCCTGGTTCACGCCACCAACTTCGTAGTCCACTGTCGCTGTGTTGGTGATCGTGGTTCCGGCGCGTGTACCCACCGCCATCGCCTGTTGGCCGACCAGCAGGGCGACAATCATTGCGCCCAGCCTTAATGTCAGGCCTGGTTTTCCATCTACAAGTTTCATCACGGTACTCCTTACCATTTGCATGAACCGGCATTGCGCCGGGCAGGTGGGTTCAAACTACAAAACGGTACCTGCGACCCGTTTTGCCCAAGCGAAGGCTTGCGATCGAAATCGCAAGTCTTCATTCCAAAACTGCTGCGAAGCGCGCCGTACCCTGGGCGCCGGCTGCTAGATCGTTCTGCATGACCCAGCGGACATGCGTGAAGTCGGCGGCTGTTGCTTTGCGAACCTCGCCATCCTCGGTGACGTTGAGTTCGGCTGCCGGCGCGAATGTCACGCCATCGTCGACCGAAAATTCGATTTCCATTCCGGGCCCGAACGCCGAACCGTCGACGTACATGAGGTCGGCCGCAATCGGGTTCGTGATCACGACGTTGTCGGCGGGCTCGTCGCTGACGTTCGTAAACGTAATCGTGTAGAAGACGCTCTCGCCCGGTACGACGACGTCGGCCGGTACGAGCCTTGTCTCGGACTCCCCTGCCTCATTCACGACCACCTCCTGTTTGTGCACGGTGGTCTGCACGTCGAGGTGGGCCTGGGCCTGCGCTGCTGCCGCGGCCAGTATCAATAAAACGCTCAAAAGAATTTTCATAACAGCTCCTCGCTCCGTTCGCTCAATGCTCAATCGATGATTACCTGGAATTCGATACTTTGCGGTCCCATCGCCTGGGTCAGGTCACCCAGGCGTACGACGACGGTCGGCACGACAGTCGTGTCGTATTCGCCGGCGTCGCCGTCGGTCGCATCGGATATGGAAGCGCCATTCAGCAGGATGCTGTTCGGCACGAATGTAGTAAGCGCTGGAATCGCATCCTGCACGGTACTGGCTGTGGCGGTACCGGCACTCGCCACGCTTACGGTAATTGTGTAGGTCAGCGTGGCGCCCGGAATGGGTTCATTGCCACCAAACGGGTCGTTCACGACCTGTGCCTTGTTGACGTTTACGAGCACGTCGGACACGAGATACTCGCCAGTAAGCAAGGCAGTGCCGCCGGTCGCACCCAGCATGGCGTTGACTCCGCCGTCGCCCTGGTTGGCGTATACGGTTCCTGGTGCACCGCTGCCCGTAGCCGACGTCGCGGTTAGCTGACTGAGGCCAGTATCGCCATTCGCGACGGCCAGGGGAATGTCGTTGACAATGAAGATGCTGACCGACTCATCGGCCGCAAGATCCGGGTCATTGAGTCCGGGCGTATAGGCCACGTCGCCGGCGTTGAAGTCGCCACTGCCATCCGTGTCGAAATAGATCGAAGGCACAGCCGGGGTCGGATCAAAATTGTCGCCGGCGATGACGCTGTCCATCGACAACTGGAAAGTCTCGGTACCATTGCCCGTATTGGTGACCAAAAACAGCAATGCCTGTGCCGTGTCACCGGGCGATACGAGTACCTGGGCACTTTGCACCGCCACCGTGACGTTGATACGTTCGGCGACGGTGATCGTGGTGGTATTCGATTGCAGCGTCAGCGGCGTGCCGGCTACATCGTAGTTAACCAGCGCGGTGTTCTGGATTGGCGTGCCGACGGCCGTGCCGGCGGCGCCGGCAGGCACACTGATCACGCAACAGATACACAACAACGAGGCGCGCCGCATCCATGAGAAGACCGGCGCAAAGCGTAAGCTTGCCGTTTCCAAGGTTCATTCCTTTCAGGGCAACGTGTTGGTGCGTTGCCTGGCACCTGCTCGCTATCATTGCGAGCCATGGGCCAACTCTCTTGGAAACGGCATCGGCGCGCACGGAATTCGCCGATTATGTCGTCAAACTGTGATCGGTCTCACACTAATGCCGTGAAGCCGCTCACAGTGGCGCGGCCTTAGGCGTCACGGGTTTCGAGTGGATGCCGATGCGGCATCATCGGTCAATATGTCAGATTAAAAGGGGGCGAAGTCAGTGCGGCCTGGCGATCGACAGCTTCTTCATTTTCGAGCGCAACGTGCTGGGCGGGATACCCAGTTTCGCGGCGGCACCGGAGTTGCCCGAAATCTTCCAGTTGGCATCTTCGAGAACGGCAACGATATGCTCGCGCTCAACGAGTTTGAGATCCGATATCGAACTTTCGGCTTCGTAGGTTTCCCCAAGCCTGGTGACTAGCGGCTCGGCGAGATCGAGCACGGGTCCGCTCGACGAGATCAACGCGCGCTGCACGATTCCTTCGAGCTCACGGACGTTGCCCGGCCACGAATAATTCCTCAATTGACTCATCATCTCGGCAGAGATTTCCAACACGTCGCGACCGAGTCGCGGCGCGTGCGTCTTCACGAAATGCTCTGCCAGCAACTGAATATCGTCGCCGCGATCGCGTAATGCCGGCATCTCGATGGGAAACGTATTGATACGGTAATACAGGTCGGAACGGAATTCGCCGGCCTGTACGGCCTCGGCCAGGTTTCGATTCGTTGCGACAACGAGACGTACGTTGACTTTGATGGTCTTGCTGCCGCCGAGGCGATCGAATTCACCTTCCTGCAGCACTCGCAGCAACTTGGCCTGCAATTCAACCGGGATTTCGCCAATTTCATCAAGGAACAGTGTACTGCCATCGGCGAGATCGAAGCGTCCGCGCTTGCTGCTGTCGGCACCAGTGAATGCGCCTCTCTCATGACCAAACAATTCACTCTCGATCAGGTTTGCGGGGAGCGCTGCGCAGTTCACCTTGACAAGCGGTCTGTCACAGCGATCGCTGAGTTCATGGATCGCGCGCGCGACGAGTTCCTTACCCGTTCCGGTCTCCCCGTGAATCATGACAGCCGTTCTGGTTGGCGCGACCTGCTCCACCAGCTGAAGACTGCGCAGTACGACATCGCTCTCGCCGACGATGTCGTCAAAGCCGTGTGTCAGTTCGATTTCCTGGCGGAGATAGACGTTTTCCGCTTCGAGACGCTCGGTCGCTTGCTCGAGTTTCACCATCGTCTCTTTGAGCGCGATTCGCGATTTCAAGCGCAGCACGAAGCTGGCGAACAGTTCGGCGAAGACGGTCAGGTCGTCCACATCCTGATCGCTCCAGTCTTGCTGTTCCTTCAGGCGACCGGAACTCAGTCCGCCGACGGCTTGACCGCTAATCACCATCGGAATTATCAGCAACGACTTCAGATCGAATTTCTCGAGACTTGCGCGGTCGACGCGATACTTGTCCGGGAGATTGGCCACGTCGTCGATACGAACAGGACTGAATGCCCTGAGATGCATCGCGAACTCCGGAAACTGGCTCATAGGCACCGGTCTGACTTCAGAGTTATCCGAACTCCAGGAATACGCGACCGCTGCAATATTGGTGACTTCGTCGATCCAGAAGATGGTCGACCGGTCTGTACCGATGAACTCGCAGATCGACCGCATGCAAGCCTGAATTGCCTTATCGGCTTCGCCGTCCGTCGTTTTGACGAGCTGCGCGGAGACGCTTGCAACCAGAGCCTGGTACTCGCGTCGCCTCGACAACGCGGCCTTGGTTTGACGCAGATCGAGGATGTTATTTTCGACGGCCCACATGCGATGCAACAAACCGTCCCGTACGACGCCTACCGTGTTGATACGAACGGCACGATCCTCGCCGGCAGGCGTCTTGTAATTGAGTTCGTAACCCTCGACGCGATAGTCGCCTTCGATGAAAGCCCTGAAGTAGGCCTCATGTGCCTCGGTGTCCTTGGAGCTATCCAGGTAACCAAACAGGCTGCCAATCACCTCCGACGGGTCATCAGCATCGAGATCGCGTGCAAAATTTACATTGCAGTCCTGCAGCACGGCAAAGTAACTCCGGTCGATCTGTTCCTGGACGGGCAGATCAATTGGAACCGGAGGGTCGAATCGGTAGCAGTAAACAGCGTTAGACGTGCTATCGAACAAATAGCGGAAGCGCTCTTCCGCCTGGTACTCGAAGAATTTCGAGACTTCGAGTTCGCGACGAGTATCAACAAACTTGTCTTCGACTGTCTTGCGATGCCGCACGGCTATGAGAAAACCAACGGCGATCATGACTACGCCGACGTTGGACGCCAGCCACTGGATGCGACGCAGTGTCAGTGCGCTGGTTTGTAGGACTTCGCCCTGCGATGCCAGTGACGGCATGAGCCAGATGAAGAAGTGCCCGCCGAAAGCAACCAGCACGGCCAGCACCACACCCGTGACAATGAGCGCCAGGCTGGACGCCGGCATCAGTCGGGTATTGAGGAAGCCCTTGGCGGCCGCGTAAAACAGCAACCCAACGACCAGCAAAATGACGGCAAGCTCGGAAACGGCGATAAATTCAAAGGTGCTGACGTCAGGCACGGCACGACTCCGCAGGACGGGTCGCCGTGACCCGCAGTGGCTCCAACCGCGTAACAAGCAATGCCGTCCTGTTGGGGGCCGACCAGTCGCTCATCTCAGTCGTTTTGTCCGTGTAGTGCTTCAAAGCCTTGGTTGACAAAGCTTTTACCATTGTCGCGACGCAAAAGTCACGATATTTCGCGACTTCATCGAAATGTCGCGATTTACTGACAAATTTACTTTTTTCTCTGCCAACTCAATGACTTACGTAAGCATTTGATTTATATAGATATTACGCAAAATAACATTACTTTTGTTCAACTTGGCACGGTTTCTGCACTATATGGTTCTGAGAGCGCATATTGCAGGTTCTTGACGGCGTCGCGCCCTCGCAAACTCGGGTTTGAAAGGAGATTGACGTGCAAGACAGGGATAAAGGCGTGGAACTGGTACTGGTCGCAGAGAATCCAGCGCGTGCTGCTCTGCTGCGAGACACGATGCGCAAGAGCGGAATCAATGGGGTGATACGCCGCCTGGCGCCGGGGCCGGCTGCCGTGGCCTGCGCAAGGAATTCGGGCGTTTATGCGAACAAGGGACTGCCCGACCTTGTGGTATTCGATTATTCAGATCCTACGGAACACAATACTGCGATCCTGCGCGACATAGCCTTCGGCAACGAGCGCTCTCGCGTGCCCGTCGTACTGCTGACGAGTCCAGGTTCGCTGGACCTGCTGGAGACGGGCGACGTTGACGGCGATACGGCCGTCATGTTCTCGCCGACCAGCCTGGCGTCTTTTGTACGCAAGATGCAGGCCGCAAAGCGCAAGTCGTTCTTTCGCGCACTCAATACGCTGTACCAGTACGGTCCGATTCTCGTGCGCATGCCTGAGGCGTGCCTGAGTTATAGCAGGCACGCTCTGGCGCTGACGGCCTGACGAATCTATGGATTAAGCACTACTGTCGTATTACTGTTCCAAGGATTTTCTGACTTGGAGAGCACTGTGTCTGCTGATGAACAAACCCGGTTCCTGCAAGAACTCGCTGAAGACCTCAATTCACGCAATATTCAATTGCCGTCGTTCCCGGATGTCGTCATCAATATTCGCACGGCGCTCGAAGACCCGACCTGCAGTTCCGAGCGGCTTGCCGAAGTGGTCAAGATGGATCCCGTGCTGGTCGCAAGGCTGCTGATGTCAGCAAACTCCGCGTTTCACAACCGGGCCGGCATCGAGATTGTAGACCTGAACCTCGCGATCAGCCGCCTAGGTTTCGAGGTCGTCAGGAATACCGCAATAACACTTGCCGTCGAACAGATTTTCGCGGCTTCGGAACACAAAGAACTCAAGAATGCCGTCAAGGAAATCTGGTCGAGCAGCCTGTCATTAGCGTCGATGAGCTTCGTCATTGCGCGCAGCGAGGGCAAGCTTAATCCGGATAATGCGTTCCTTTGCGGATTGCTGCACGAGATCGGCAAGCTCTACATCCTGACAAAGGCGCGCGACTACCCGGGCCTCATGGGTGACGCTGACTCGCTCAACACGGTACTGGACCAGTGGTACACGAGTATCGGCAAGTCAATTGTCGAAGCCTGGGGATTCTCGTCGGAGATCGCCGACTCTTTGGAATCCGATGAAAACGTGAGCGATGACGAGAATGCAGCGGCAACGCTCGTCGACGTCGTCTACCTCGCGAAACTGGTGCTCGACGACGCGGAAAACGTCGCCGAAACGGACTCGTTCCTGGGGCATGCCGGCAAACTGAATGTCAACGCCGAAAGCCTGCCTGCGTTGCAGGAAGCCTATGAGTTTCACGCCCAGTCGATGCGGCAGTCCGTCGGCGGCTAGCCAAAAAAAAAGCCCTGCTGCAAAAGCAGCAGGGCCTGGTCACTACTCTTCAAATCTTACTGGCGGAAACCAACGTCGTAGCGTGAGTCGATAGCATATGTCGTTTGTGATGCATGCGACTGTATGCTGCCCGACGACGGGACGCCGTCATCGCCGCGAGCTTCGAGAATCTGCGCGATATCCCCGGGAATCTCGCCAAAGATGATGTTGTGCCCGCTGAGGTTATAGAGGTTCAGGTCAATACCCAGGAGGCCACCGAATGAGTTGCTCGGCTGCTGGTAGCTGGCGTCCGTGTTGTCGACGGGCCCTGCGATCAGGCCGGCGCCGCGCAGATGCTTCCAGATCTTGCGTGATTCGTTGCCGTTGTTAGTGCTACTCCAGCCGCCGGAAATGTTGCCGTTGCCGTTGCCGTTATCGGACGCCCGCCAGGTCCCGGCAAAGCGCGTCGACGCTGACGGATCGTCACCCGGCAACACGCCGTAGCGATCCTGGTAGGCAAAGATAGCGGCGGAGACGCCGGCGAAGTCGTTCTCGATTCGCTTGATCTTCGCGTTCGTGATCATCTCCCTGCCCTTGAGCACGCCACCGATCAGCAGGCCGATGATGACCAGCACGATAGCAATCTCGACGAGCGTAAAACCCGATTGACGGTACTTACCAAGATTCTGAATATTCACAACTGTAGCCTCGTAAAAGCATCGTTAATTGATAGCATTCAAGCGCCACCCCGGGCCGCTTCACGCCTTGCTTGGAATGAGTATCGGCCAGTAAATTCAAAACTTTAGGGCCGATTTTGCTTCCTTATGGCAAGTGGCCTGCGTCGACGAGCCTCCCGTAGAGCGAGTTGGGCGACATCCAAATGACGAGGTCGTCGAACTCGCCGCCGGCCAGTCGGCTCGAGCTGCGTGACACGAAAACGACGTCGACGGCTACCCGGTAAGTGCTTCCCGACGGTCCTCCGCCGAGCGTGGTGCCGACATTCTCCTGCTGATCTGGCGACGAAAACGACGACCAGTCCTTGCCGAGCGAATACAGAACTGCGGGGGCACTCGACGACAGGGTCTCATTATTGCTGGCGCAGGCCGAGCCACTCGAACCCGCAGCAGTTGAACAGATTACGAGGTCTGGCTGCAGTGCTGCCATTGTCACGGCACGCATCTCGCCTGCAGTAACGAAGTCCCAGGTGCCGTCGGTATTGCTGTCCGTCCTCGACACGCTGTAACGCACGGGCGAGCCCCACGGGTCGAGCAACAGGTTGTCCGCATTTCGCTGCCCGTTGAGATCGAGCGTCGAAGCTGGAACGAATCCGTGCTGCGTCGTGCAGCCTCCTGCTGCCGGCGACGCGACTCCGCCGCTTGCCGGCGTCGCAGGACAAGGCAAGCGTCCATTGACCAGCGCAAATCCCTCGATCGCCGCCTCGATCGTCGCGAGCTGGTCCGCGCCGTCACGCAAGCGTGCATTTTCCCTTTGCACCGACAGCGGCATCATGAGCCCACCGAGTAGCAGGCCCATGATCAGGATCACGATCGACAACTCGACCAGGGAGAAACCGCGTTGTGTTATCCGATGGTTCATTTAGCACTCCGATACGACCAGGTTATCGTCGATGCAAAAAATCCGGTCATTGAATGTGGTCGAAACTGGTTGCGAGGAGTAGTCGAGCGATGCGCCGGGGCCGGGAATGCTCGCGGCATTGCTGCCCTCCAGAAAGTTGACGACATCCCTCTTGGTGTCGGCATCCGTTGGCGGCGCATTGCGTACCTGGCCGAGCGTGTCGAGCCGCTGGCCTGAGAACAACACCAGCGCCGCATACTGACCGGCACCGTTCACGCTCAGGCAGTTGCTGCAGCTACTCGGAACCGCCGCAGTCGGCAGGTGCGACTCGGCGACTGCGTAGAAGAAGTGGTCTTTCCAGTCCTGCCAAAGCGAGTGCATTGCGGGTGACCATTGCGGGACCTGTAGAGGATCGCAGTCCGTAAGCACCCGGCCGACAGCATTGCCGGTTGCGGCATTGCTATCGTCAGCAATATCAGGCACTCGCCCCGAGAACATGCTGTTGTCGAGATCGTCGTAATCCGTGTCATCGCGATAGTCGGCAAGCGCGACGCCCGCCGGCCACGGCAGCCGGCGATCATTGGCCCCGCCTGGATTCGTTGTCGCGTAGTTGGCGACACAGGCAGCTATCGCGAGCCCGAGATCTCGCATGTCCGAGTCGAAATCAGGGCGACCTGCGATTCGCGCTGCGATCTCTGCACGGCTTACCGTGATGATCCTGTCGTTGTGGCTTGCTTCGATGCCGGAATAAGTGGCGAATGCATCGACACCGTCGGCGACTCCGCTGATTGTCGCGTTGGAAATACCCGAATCGCTGTCGAGAAAATCCGCTGGCAAAAACCCCGGACTGCACTGCGACCCGGCGACGGTCGCAGGACGCGTCTGCCCGGCGACAGGCTGCATCGCTGCGATCACCATTGCCGCAGGACGATCCTGTGGCTGCACTCCCTCCAGAACAGTACCCGAATCGAGACTGACCAGTTGCAACTGCCCGTTCGTATCCGAGTTGATCATTGTTTCAGTCGCCGCGTCGGCGTCCTTGAACGAGCCGGAGACCACGTACCAGAGGCATTCGGATGCGCCGTCTCTGGGCGCTGCGATGCCCAGCGTTCGCCACGGCAGGCGACCGATAACGCTTGCCCCTTGTACGCCACAGTTACTCGTGTGCGCTACGCCTTCAGGCAAACCGCCACTCGCATCGATGTCGGGGCATGGCAGGCTGAAAGACCGCCCCGGGTTCATGTCAGGATTCAATACGGCATATTGGAGAAGGGCCTGTTTCGCCTCCGCCAGTAATGCCTGGGTATCCGACATTCGTCGTGTACGCACATCGTCCCGATTGACGTTTGCGAGCAGCACCGTTGTGGACGCAACGATCACGATCAGCATCAGCAAGATCAGCGCTGCGCCACGTTGCCGGGAGATGTTTTCGCTAGGAACCATCATCCGCAGCACCGGGATTGGGTTCGAGCTTGCGCGCCGCCTTTCGAATAACCTCGACGTCGCCCGGGAATGTAACACCGGACACATCCCTGGCAGGCACGAAGTCGCCGTCTGACCAGACACGTGACGGCCCACCGCTGCGCAGTATGTAGCCGGCGGCATCGGGAGAATGCCTGGCCTTCGAGGTTGCAGCGGGCACGTTGGCGGTGGCGACCGGCGATTCTTTGCCCCGCCTGGCATCGAGGCTGCTGCGTTGTGCGGGCGACAGGAAAATTCGCCCGACAGCCACATCATCAAGCGACTCGTAGACCTTCGATTCTTCTTCAGCGGCAAAGCCGGTTGCGACAAGACCGCACGCGACAATCAGGACGCCGATAGTGTTTTTTGCACATCTCTTCACTCTCAGGTCTCCCCGCTGCTGACATCGGACGTAATGACACTGAATATTTGAATCGAACAGACTGCCGACAGATTGGCCTCTACAGGGCTTGCGGGCTGTGTGTCGGCAAGCCATGTCAGCGCACAGTCATCCACCTTGATCAGCCCCGGTGCGGCGGCCTGCAATTCGTCGAAAAATCGAAGCAGGTCCAGTTCGTGGAGCAGTCCCATGTCGAGCCGCGCGCGACTCA
>Ga0265303_10000952_pt1 | contig 17335 bp, 16 predicted proteins | sample Helome_2_FD_192494 | JGI IMG/M metagenome (GOLD analysis project Ga0265303, IMG submission 192494) | Marine sediment microbial communities from subtidal zone of North Sea - Hel_20160317 (Illumina Assembly) | ecosystem: Environmental > Aquatic > Marine > Subtidal zone > Sediment ... | reverse complement strand
CCCACTCGGGGGCCTTTTGTGTTTGGCGGAGAGAGAGGGATTCGAACCCTCGATACGCTATTAACGTATACACACTTTCCAGGCGTGCTCTTTCAACCACTCAGACATCTCTCCGGAACCGTTTTCGCACGGCAGGAGGCAACAGGCTCAGTCTGCGCGAAAACGAAGCGCGCAAGAGTAAACCAGACGCGGGCCCGGCGCAATATGCACTCGGGGCTGATTGGACTCAGAGGTGGTGGCTGAGGTGCACGCGGGGGACGTCTTCCATCAGGCCACGAAAGACGTCGCCGCGCACATGGATCAGGTGCTCATGGTCACCTGACTCAAAATACACCTCGGGCTGATTTATCAGAGCCGGATCCACGACCACATCAATCCCATAGGGTTCCCCGATGGCCGGTATCGCACCCCGCTCACAATCGGAAAAGGTGGCTTCTATCTCGTCTTCCGGCAGCATTTCCAGGCTGCGCGCCATCATCTGATTCACCCGGTCCAGTTCCAGCCGGTGAGTGGCCGGGATCACCGCGAGGAGATAACTGTCGTCGTCTCCCAGCAGGACCGGTTTGGCCACCTGATCTCCGGGCACGTGCGCTGCTTCTGCTGCGCGCATGGCCGAGTTGGTATGTGGATGCTCGACTACTTCGTAAGCAATGCCACGGCTCTCCAGGTAATCCTGAAGTGTCGTTGCAACACCCATTTTTAATTCCTCCAATTATTTGCTTTCACCCGGGCATTCCGCCCCGCCCACAACAAAACCTGAATTCGGAGAGACCACGCCCCGCCGCTTCCCATTAACGGGCAGCAGGGTTTTGCTGCTGCTTTCTAGTATAGTCAGCGTTCGGAATAACGATGAATAAGAACGCAGGATGAGTAAGAACAGAAAGCATCGCAGCAAGCCCAAACGCACCCTCGCCTCAAAGGCGGACCGCCACCATCTCTATGAGCTCTCGGTGCAATGTGCCGAAGCCGAAATCGACTTTGTGGACAAGGCTTTCAAGCAACGTCGTAAGCGCAGGGCCAAGCTGCTGCGCGAAGATTTCTGCGGCACCGCAACCGTCTGCTGCGAATGGGTCAGGCGCGGAAATGAACGTCACGCGATCGGTATCGATCTGGATCCCAAGGTATTGGACTGGGGACGCAAGCACAACCTGTCCCGGCTGGGCGAAAAGAAACGTCGGCGCATCACCCTGCTGCAGCAAAATGTGCTCGAGGTGAAAACCGAGCAGCCCGATATCATCCTGGCAATGAACTTCAGCTATTGGCTGCTACAGAATCGCGCCCTGCTGAAAGACTACTTCCAGAGCGTGCACGCAGCATTGAAAGAAGACGGCGTGTTCTTTCTTGACGCCTATGGTGGATATGACAGCCACAAGGAGATCGTCGAGGAACGGAACATCGAGGATGGCGGTGACGGCTTCAACTATATATGGGAACAGGCTGCGTTCGATCCCATAACACACAGCATGGAATGCCATATCCACTTCGCCTTTCCCGATGGCTCGGAACTGCGCAACGCATTCAATTACGAATGGCGCCTGTGGACCTTGCCGGAGGTTCAGGACCTACTAAAGGAATCGGGCTTCAAACGCGTCACTGTGTACTGGCAGGGCTGGGACAAGCATGGCGAACCCGATGGCGACTTCAATCCTGCCAAACACGCGGAGGCCGATGCCGGCTGGATCTGTTATATGACAGCGGAGAAATAATTTGTAGGTGGACACTTGTCAGGCACAGCCTGACCTACTGGGCGACGCAAGTCAGTTGTGGGGCGGGCTGTGCCCGCCAAAGACACCGCTTACTTGAACAGCCCCTTGAACACGCCGTCGAGTTTTTCCTTGGCCTTCTCTTCCACCTTTTTGGTAACTTCCTGCTTCTTCTCCTCCAGCTGCGCCTTGGCTTTCGCGCTCAACGCCGCCTCGAGATCGGGACGATAACTCGGTTTGCTCAAGGGGCCGGTAACGCGTACCGGAATCGGGATACCCGCAAGATCATCCCTGCCCTTTCCGCCCTGCCCCTCGATCGATTTCACGAGTACGGTAGTAACCAGGTAATCAATCGAATCCTTGGGCAGGTCGACCTCGCCCTTGCCATCGATCCGCAGCAAAGGTGATTTCGCCTGCAGATCGTTGTTCTTGATGACACCATTGGTCATGGTCAGGGAGGCGCTGATTTCGGTGAAATCGGTTTGACCAGGCGTTCCCGTTGCCGGCGTGTCGCCACCCAGACCCAGCTTGCTGCTGCCTTGACGAATGACTTGCGCAATGTTGACACCCTTGAGTGCCCCGTCCTTGAAAGCAAAGCGCGACGTCCCATTGAGGCTGCGCCTGATCTCTGCTTCGCTCAATCCCACCATGCGCACATCGGCATGCAGCTCACCGCGCCCGATCAGGCGGTCCTCACCGGCAACATCCTTCAGCAGGGGGCCGATCTGAATGTCGGTGAGATCATTCTTTGCGCTCAGCTTCGGCTGCTTACCACTGGCATCGAGTATCGCACTGCCCTTGAAGCTTCCCTCGTAGAGACTGGCCGCCATCGGGTCGACCTTCAGCACCCCTTTGCTTGAAACGACCTTGGTGGTCACATTGCTCATCCTTGCGTTGTTGACCTTCAGTTTGCCGATCTTGAATTCACCCACAAAGTCCAACGTGCGCAATGCTGCAAAAGGATCATCCCGACTCTGCGCGGGCTGCGATTGCGATGGTGCCTTGTCGGCCGCAGCTGCAGCCTGGCCATCTGCCGCAGCCGCTGGAGGCATGTAGCGGTCGAGATCTATCTGATCGAGATCCAGCCGGGTTCTGACCACGGGCCCGGCACTGTCGAGCACATGCAGGTAACCCGTCAGATTCGAATCATCAAGCCTGACCGTCAGCGGATCGAGCTTAAGCGCCCCATCGGCATACACGAATCCCAGGTCGCCACTGGCCCTGGTGAGCGCCGCCGGATCGGTCGTTTCAATCGGGGTGGCAAACATCGATGCCAATGTCTTGAGGTTGGTCTCAGCAATACGCAGCGTCCCCTTTGCGGCCGGATTGGTCTGCATGGCGCTGACAGCAATCTCACCACTGGCCGCCATTGCCGGACCACCGATCTCGAGCTGATCGAGATTCAGGGTATCCGCCTTGGTGTCGGCCTTGACATTGGCTTTCAGGGTCAGCTTGGCACCGCCAGCGGGCAGGCCCTCGCCTGCAGCATCCAGATTCAACTGCAGGTCGGCGATACGGAAAACCGCGAGATCTGCATCACTGCTGACACTCGCCGTGAGGTCCGCCTTGAGCGTCATCGCTGGCTTGCTGCTGCTGAAGTTGATACCAGCCTCTACGGGCACCGTTGCCCCCGGGGCCAATGCTCCGGTTACCACGCGCACGCCATCGAGGACGTACTTCTGTCCGGCCTGGCGATCGTCCCAGGAGATACGGGCATCTTCGATCTGGATGCCCTGCACGCTCAGGGCCAGCGGTGAAGGGGCCTCGCCAGGCTGCTTCTCGGCCTCGCTTGGTTGCTCCGGCTTTTCCTCTTCCCGGCCGGCCAGATCGTCCCAGTTGGTCTTGCCGCTGGCATCCTTTTCGAGATTAAGGCGCAGACCCTTGACCACCAGCGTGTCGACCTCGACCTTTTGACTCAGAAGCGGCATGAGTTTCACCTTGAGGCCAAGCTGGTCGATCTCGGCAAACGGCTGCTCTGCAAATCCCGCAGCGTTACCAACCCGAACACCACCGGTCTCTATACCGAGCCAGGGGAAGACGGTCAGACTCAGGTCCTGTTCGATGGCCAGATCCCTGCCGAGCTTGTCCTTTGCGGCTGCCACGATCTGCGGCTTGTAATCATTGGGGTCCACCACCATCGGCAGGATGACCGCTGCCGCCACCACCAGCAGCACCAGGAAGATAATAATGCCGAACAGCCATTTGAACAGGGAAGCCATAGACCACATCTCCGGTCGGCAGATGTCACCACCTGCAATGAATCCGAGGCGCCCCTCAGGGCACCTGTATTGTCAAAGCACGAAACTAGGCGGCTTTGTGCTCGTATACATGTACATCGCGCTGCGGATAAGGAATACCGATACCCGCTTCGTCCATACGCAGCTTCACCGCTTCGGTGGTGTCGAAGTACACACCCCAGTAATCACCGGTATTGGTCCACAGCCGCACAACCAGATTGACACTGTTGTCGGCCAGTTCAGAAACCGCGATCGTCGGTTCGGGATCGGTCTTGACCCGATCGTCCTTGCTCGCAATATCCGCCAGTATGGATTTGACCTGAACGAGATCGGCATCGTAGGAGACACCGACCGTGAGATCGACGCGGCGCGTCTCCTTGGCCGAGTAGTTGACGATGTTGTCATCCAGCAGCTTGGAGTTCGGCACGATCACCGTCTTGTTGTCACCCGTGCGCATCGTGGTGGTAAAAATATGTATCGCCTCGACGACGCCCGAGACCCCGGCCGCCTCGATGAAGTCACCGACCTTGAAGGGTCGGAACATGATCAGCAGGAACCCGGCCGCAAAGTTCGACAGAGAACCCTGCAGCGCCAGGCCGATGGCCAGACCGGCCGCACCCAGGATCGCGATAAAGCTGGTGGTCTGAATTCCAAGCTGGCCGAGGGCCGCCAGGGCCACAAATACCATCAATGCGACATAGACGATGCTGCCAACGAAACTGATGATCATCGGGTCGGCCTGGCCCTTGGTCATCATTTTCACGACGATCTTGCGCATCCATTTGGCGGCGATGCGGCCAAAGAAAAGTATCGCCAATGCGGCGAGGACCCTGAGGCCGTAAACAGCCAGCAGTTCTTGAATCTGGGCGAGTATCGCCTCTGCGTTTTCCATCTTACTTCCTTGATAAAACTTATGAAGAAATTGTCATAACTTGTTATTTTAATTGCTAAATACTTTTTTCAGGATATCCGTCGTGCGTGCCACGGGGTTTTCCCGTATTGCTTTCTCCTCGGCAGCAAGTTTCAGGAAAAGCCCGTCCAGCGTTTTGTCCGCAACATACCCGTCGAGGTCCAGCGAACCCGTGTCGACCAGTCCACCGAGGCTGCCGAACCCACCCATTAGACCATCGGCCTGGGTCTTGAGCGCCTTGTAGGCGGAGGTGGCTCCGGCACCGTCGGTAGCGCTCGAGACGATCGGAAGAATCGCCTCCCGCAACTGTGGGCCGGCATGCTCTCGCAGGTATTGGGTGGCCGCGTCGTCGCCCCCGGAAAGGATGCCACGGGCGTCCTGCAACGACATATTGCTCACCGTATTCTGGACGATATCCAGCGTCTGCGGGACAGCCTGCTCTGCCGCGCGATTCACCGCCGTCTCGAATTCATCGACGTATTGGCCCTGGCCTGCTGCACGCAGCCCCTTGGCTGCGCTGTCGAGCACGCCGGGCAAAGGAATGCGAACGCTGGCATCGTCCAAGAAGCCGCCCTGAGAGCCCAGCAGCTCGACGGCGCGACGCGCCCCCAAGCTCAAGGCCTCCTTCAGACCAGAAGTGATCTGCGAATCACTGAGTGATGAAGCCGCCCCGCTGCTCGAAACACCGGGTGCATCCTTGAGCAGGTCACCGGCCGACTTGTACAGGTCGTCAAAACCCGCATGGGCCACCCCGAGCGATACCGCAAGCGCGGCGAACAGGGTGAGGTTGGAGAGTCTGGATTTCATGGACTGGTGCCCCGCACAAATGAATTGGGGCATTGGTAACATGTTTCAGGGCGCAGGACCAAACACCTTGAGGGAATTGGTGGTGGGATCGAAGGTCAGGCAGATTCGCGCTGGCCGTGCAGCCGGACGATGAGATCGGCTTCACTTTCACTGAGGTTCAGTTCATCGATCAGACGACCGACGCCGGCACCCTGCTGCACCAGGCGGATCGCGTGACCGTAGGGCTGCTCATCGGATTGCTGATTTTCGTAGGTCTCCTGCCGCTCAGACAGGACCTTCTCACGGACTTCCAGGCGGAGCATCCTCTGATCCATTCCGACCGCGCCGGCGGTCAGTCCACTGATGCTCTGGCGCACCAGCTCCAGTTCCCGCTGCAATAGGGCATAGCGTTTGCTCGCCTCGCTCAGGCGCATGTTCGCTCTTGCCACGCCGATACATGCGACCAGGCCGAGGAACAGTGCCGGTATGGCAATCAGCAGTGACAGATCAAGTTCAGACATACTCATCCACATGGTGCGACTCACCATCCTTTGGCAGCTGGCGTCGGTTCTCCTCCCGCGGCTTCGCCGGTGGCTTGCGCGGATTCTTGCGTGCCCCCGTGTCGCGCGTGCGGGTCAACGGCGTGACCAATGGTGTATTTGCGGGTTGTCTGATCTCGTCGCTCATGAGTCTCTTTTCAGAATGCCGTCATCTCGGACCATTCTTCCTCGGTCAGCAGTTTGTTGAGATCGACCACGATCAGCAGGTCTTCGTCGCGGCTCGCCACACCCTGAATGTAACGCGAGCTGTCTTCATTACCGGTATTAGGGGCGGAATCGATCTCGGATTGCCGCAGCTCGACCACCTCGGCGACACTGTCGACCAGGATACCCACCACCTGCTGCTCGGACTCGATGATGACGATCCGGCTGGCGTCATCGAGCTCGCCGGTCGGCAGACCGAAACGGGTTCGCGTATCGATCACCGTCACGACATTGCCGCGCAGATTGATGATCCCCAGCACGTAACCGGGGGCTCCCGGCACGGGTGCGATCTCACTGACCCGCAGAACCTCCTGGACCTGCATCACGTTGATCCCGTAGGTTTCATCTTTCAACCGGAAGGTCACCAACTGGCTGACCGTGTCTCCGACCGAACTTTCTACCGCCCTGTTACTCATAGTCTGTTCTCCGTTATCGCGCTCGGCGACCCGTCAAAACATCGTCTCCGAACCCGTATGCGTACTGTTAATGCACTATCCGTGCCGGAATTCTGCACTGATCGAGTCCGCGGCCAGCAGTCCACCAGGCGCCGCGGTGGTCGTGGTCTTGCCGACCCCACCCTTCTGCTTGGCTGCGGCCCAGATCTTCAACGCAGCTCCAGTGCCGGGCCTTCTGCCCAGGGGACCTCATGATCGATGACCGGCTCGGCCTCACGTTCTCCGGTCAGGACGACGATGGTGACACGACGGTTGGCCGCCCGACCCTTCTCATCGGCATTTTCTGCGATCGGCCTGTGCTCACCCAGGCCCACCGCCGACATGCGCCAGGGCTCGATACCCGAGCGCGCGAGAAAGTGCACCACGCTTGCGGCACGCGCCGCCGACAGTTCCCAGTTGGAGGGAAAGGCCGCCGTGGCTATCGGCACGTTATCGGTATGACCTTCGATCTGAAGATGACTCGAGATTCGCGCCAGGGTCCTGGACATCTCCCTGAGCGCGCGCAGGGCATCTCGGGAAAGACGCGCCTCACCGGATGAAAACAGCATCTTCGCCTTCATCTCGATCTCAATCCGGTCACCAACCTGATTGATGCTCAGCAATTCATTTTCAATGTAGTCCTGCAGTGAAATGCTGATCTCGTCGGCGATGCGCGTGGTACCACCGTCCTTGCTGAAGCGTTCACCCATGTCCTCTTCCGGCATAGGTCCTCCCGCCTCCTCATCTTGGGTGGCAGCGGTATCGCTCTGCTTCGGCGCAAGCGGACCATCGGGCAGGGCGAAGATATCCCTGGGATGCTCACCGACCTGGATAGGCTCGTCGCTCCGCGGCGTAACCGTAAAAACGGCGTTCAACGTTTCAGACAGGACCCGGTACTTGCCCTCGTTGACCGAAGACACCGCATACATGACGACAAAGAATGCGAACAGCAGGGTGACGAAATCAGCATAAGAAACCAGCCAGCGTTCCAGGTTCTCGTGCTCTTCCTGATGTTGTCGACGTCGTCTGGCCATAGTTCACCTCAACGCAGGAACCCCTGCAGACGGGTCTCGATCTGGCGCGGATTCTCACCCTCGGAGATCGCGACCAGTCCCTCGATCACGAGTTCGCGGTAGTGACTTTCCTGCATCACGTAGGCCTTCAGCTTGTTCGCCATCGGCAACAGGAACAGGTTGGCCAGGCCAACGCCATAAATGGTTGCCACGAAAGCTGTCGCGATGCCGCTGCCGAGCTTCGACGGATCGGACAGATTCTGCATGACGTGAATCAGTCCCATGACCGCACCGATAATGCCGATGGTCGGTGAATAGCCGCCCATCCCTTCGAGTACCTTGCCCGCCTGCAGATCGAATCGTTCGCGGCTGTCGAGCTCGACTTCCAGGGTATGCCGTATCTCATCCGGCTCATTGCCGTCCACCAGCAGCTGCATACCCTTGCGGACGAACAGGTCGCTCTCGCTCTGTACCGCTGTCTCGAGGCCAAGCAGGCCGTCTTTACGAGCGACCTTGCTCCATTCCACGAGTTTGTCGATGGTATCCTCCAATGCGCGTTTGGGCGGGATGAAGACCATGCCCAGCATGCGCATTGATCGCAGGAAGACCTGCAACGGTGTCTGCAAAAGGACAGCCCCGATGCTTCCGCCGAGAACGATCACCATCGCCGGTCCATTTGCCAGCGTATCCAGGTGACCACCCTCCATCCAGTTGCCACCAAGGATGGCGGCAAAGGCGATGGCGACACCTATGAAGCTGAGCAGGTCCATGGGGCTATGCCAGTCCGGACAGCGCCGGCCCGATCTCGTCCAGCGGCATTACCCGGTCGGTATAACCTGCCTTGGCCACGGAAGACGGCATGCCGTACACCACCGAGGTGGCCTGGTCCTGACTCCAAACGGTTGAACCACGTTTCTTGAGCAGGCGTGCGCCCTCTGTACCATCTGCGCCCATACCGGTCAGCACCACGGCATGCGCGGCATCACCCAGTGCCCGGGCCACGGAGCCGAACATGATGTCTACGCTGGGCTTGTAGAGCTGATCTCCACCGGGCTTTATGCTCACCCGCAGTCCACCAGCGTGTGACTCGACGAGCGTCTGCATACCACCGGGCGCAATCAGTGCCTGGCCGGGCAAGAGCGCTGCTTTGTCCGACGCCTGTGCCACATTGACCCTGCAAATCGAATCAAGCCGTTCAGCGAAAGTCGGCGTGAACTCGGCCGGCATGTGTACCGCCACCAACACCGGACATGGATAGTCGGCCGGCAATGCTGAGAGAACGCGCTGGACCGCAACCGGCCCGCCGGTCGACGCACCGATGGCGACCAGTTCGAGGGTACCGGGACGGTGCGCTAGCGGTCTTGAAAAGGATGCTGACAACGGCCGTATCGGCGGCATGCCGTCCATCAAGGGCTTCTTGCGGACGTGTTTGGCGCGCGCGATGCTGACCACCCGGTCGCAGAGGTTTCCTCCCGAAGCCTTGACCGAACCGCCATTGATCCCGTCTTGTTTGGCCAGGAAATCAACGGCCCCCGCGTCCAGGGCATCGAGGGTGGCGCGCGCACCTTCACGCGTCAACGCCGAGAACATGATGATATCGGCAGGTCGCCTGCGCATGATCTCACGAACGGCCGAAATACCATCCATCTCGGGCATGGCGACATCCATGGTGATCAGATCGGGATTAAGCCGGCTGGCCATCTCCACAGCCTCGCGACCGTTGGCTGCCTCACCTGCCACCATAATCTCACCCGTACTTTCGAGCTCGTGCCTTATCCGTTTACGGAAGAATGAGGAATCATCAACGACAAGGACGCGGACCTTCTCCACCATGTATTACGCAGGACCGGTGTGTGCCCGTCCCGCCCCCTCCTGACTTAGCATTCAATACCGCCGCGCATATTTGCGCATCAAACCGGGCACATCGAGAATCAGCGCAATCTTTCCATCACCGGTGATAGTTGCACCCGCCATCCCTTCCAGACCCTGTAGCAGTGCTCCCAGGGGCTTGATCACCACCTCTTCCTGACCGACGAGGAAATCAACGACCAGGCCGACCTGCACACCACCGACGTTGACGACGACAACGTGTCCCTGGGGTTCCTGATCGTCACCCGCCTGCGACCTAGCACCTGATATCAACCAGCTCCTGAGATAGAACAATGGCAGCGCACGACCCCTCACCCGGATCGTCAGCTGACCATCCACCGTGTTGGTTCGCGACAGATCGAGATTGAAGATCTCGACGACACTCGCCAGCGGCAGCGCAAAAGGCTGCTGACCAAGTATCACCATCAGCGTCGGCAGGATGGCCAGGGTCAGCGGCAACTTGATCGTGATCTTGCTGCCCTTGCCCAGGGCCGAATCAACCTCTACCGATCCGTTCATCTGTGCAATGCGCGTCTTGACGACATCCATGCCGACGCCGCGTCCCGACACATCGGATATCTCGGTCTTGGTTGAGAAGCCCGGATGGAATATGAGGTTGTAGCATTCCTTGTCTTCGAGACGTGCAGCGGCATCCCCATCCATCATGCCCTTCTCGACCGCCTTCCCGCGCAACACGTCGGCATCCATTCCCCTTCCGTCGTCTTCGATCGACAGTAGAATATGGTCCCCTTCCTGCTCGGCCGACAACACGACAGACCCACGCCGGGACTTGCCGACCTTCTCGCGCTCGTCCGGCGATTCGACGCCATGGTCGACCGAGTTGCGCACCAAGTGCACCAGGGGATCAGCGAGCGCCTCGACCAGATTCTTATCGAGGTCGGTATCCTCGCCGTGCATCACCAGATCGACCTCCTTCTTCAGATTTCTCGCAAGGTCGCGTACCACACGGGGGAAACGTCCAAACACCTTTCTCACCGGTTGCATGCGCGTTTTCATGACCGACAGCTGAAGATCGGCGGTGACCACATCGAGGTTGCCGACTGCATTGGCCAGCTCTTCATCCGCCATGCTGGATTTCAGGGTCGCCAGTCGATTGCGCACCAGCACCAGTTCCCCGACCATGTTCATGATGTCGTCGAGCCGCTGGGTATCGACCCGAACCGTGGTCTCAGCCTGAGTCGCCTTGGCCACGCTGCGCGGATTTTCCGTCTGTGTCGCGGCGGCCACCGGCTCTGCGACCTTGCCTTTCGCTTCGACCTTGGCCGCCGTATCCTGCGCCTTGTTCGCAGGCTTCGGCGCCGTTTTGGCTGCAGGCTTTTTAGCTGCAGGCTTTCTGGCCGCTGACTTTCTGGCCGCCGGCTTTTTGGTTGCGGTTTTTCTGACTGCAGTTTTTTTCGCCGCGGGCTTTCTCGCTGCGGGTTTTTTGGCTACAGGCTTTGCCGTGGCAGGCGCGCCGGTATGCTTGCCCTTGCCGTGAAGCTCATCCAGTAGGTCCTCGAATTCATCATCACTGATCTCGTCGCCCGAGTCATTGTCGGCAGTCGCGGCGGGCTCTGCCGGTGACGGTTCGTCCGGGACACCCCCATGTCTACCCTTGCCGTGAAGATCATCGAGCAGGGCCTCGAACTCATCGTCGTTTATTTCATCACTCGCAGGCGACTCGACCGACTTGGCGGCACTGGAATGCTTACCCTTGCCATGCAGCTTATCCAGCAGGGCCTCGAACTCGTCCTCGGTAATGTCATCACCACCCGGTACGACGACGGCGGCCTCCGTGACCTCGGGCTCAACCGCCGGCGCCTCTTCCACGAGCTCTTCGACGGCAGCCGGTTCAGTTGCGTCGCCCTTGCCAGGCTCTGCCAAACTCTCCAGCGTTCGCAGCAGTTCCGGATCCACCGGCTCGGGCATCTCGCCGTCGCGAATCAGATCCATCTGTTCATTGACGACATCGAGCGCCTGCAGGATGGCATCCATCAGGTCCGGTGTTACCGTGCGCTGACCCTGACGGAGCACATTGAAAACATCTTCGGCCCGGTGACAGGTTTCAACCAGTGGCGTAATCGCAAGAAAGCCAGCGCCCCCTTTGACCGTATGGAATCCCCGAAAAATCGCATTGAGAAGATCACTGTCATCCGGTCGTTGCTCCAGATCTACCAGCTCCTCACCGAGCTGTTCAACGATCTCGCCCGCCTCCACCAGGAAATCCTGGAGAATCTCGTCGTCTGCATCAAGACTCATCGCTCAGAACCCCAAACTCGAAAGCAGATCGTCAACGTCATCCTGACCGCTGACCACATCCCCGTTGTCGACACCGGGGACTACTGGCCCCTGGGGCGAAGTATCTCGCTGTTCGGAAGCGCCAACCTCGGAGGGTTTAATTCGACTGCCCGAAAGACGCACCAGCTCGACCAGCTTGGCCTCGACATCGTTGACCAGATCGATCACTTTGCGGATCACCTGGCCGGTCAGGTCCTGGTAACCCTGAGCCATCAGCACCTCGGATAATTTGTGGTGCAGGGTCTCCGAGTTGGCCTGTGTGGTGGTGAGAAAACTGGAAAGCTCGACACTCAGCTCGCGGAAGTCATCCACCGACAGTTGGCGCGAATTGAACCTGCCCCACTGGTCGGCCAGGCGGAGTGCATCGTTGCGCAGCGAATCGGCCAGCGGCAGGCTCTGCTCGACAGCACTCAGGGTGGCATTGGCTGCCTGCTCCGTGGTGGATATCACGTAGCGCAGTCGCTCAGCCGCATCGGGCATCTCATGCCGCGCAATGTTTGCCAGCCTGGCATCCAATACGAAGCTGTTTATCGAATCGTGCAATTCCCGTGTCAGGCGGCCGATCTCGCGGAACAAAAGGCTGTCTCCGAAACCCGTCAGTTCGGCGATTACCGAACCCGCGTCATCGTCGTTACCGGCCTCCAGATGACTGACCAGGGACTTGGCCAGCTGCAGCTTTTCACTCACAGGGTCTGGACTTTCTGCCATTACAGAATCCATGCTCGTTTACGCCGCCATGCGTTCGAATATCTTGTTGATTTTCTCTTCCAGGGTTCCGGCCGTGAATGGTTTGACCACATAGCCATTCACCCCTGCCTGTGCAGCCTCTACGATCTGATCACGCTTCGACTCCGCGGTAACCATCAGGACCGGCAACCCGCCGAGCTGTTCATCGGACCGCACCGCTTTCAGCAGATCGATACCCTGCATGCCGGGCATGTTCCAATCGGTGATAAGGAAGTCGTACTTGCCGGTCTTCAGCATCGGCAAAGCGGTGGTGCCATCGTCTGCCTCCTGCGTGTTCGTGAACCCAAGATCCCGCAGCAGATTCTTAATGATCCGGCGCATCGTGGAGAAGTCATCCACAACGAGGATCTTCATGTTTTTGTCCAAAGCAACCTCCGAGCGTCATACAGCGGGCCTGAGGTGAGGCCCGGTTTATGCGGTTCATCGGGGATATCGGCAACAGGAAAGAAAACCGTAGGGGTTTTTTTCCTGGATTAAGGGGCTTAATACGCGTCTTCGGACAGCCACTCGGTCAGGCGCGAGCGCAGACGCAAAGCCGCCTGGCTATGGATCTGGCAGACACGCGATTCGCTGACTCCGAGCACCTGGCCGATCTCGCGCAGGTTCAGCTCTTCGTCGTAATAGAGCGCAATCACGAGGCGCTCCCGCTCCGGCAGACTGGCAATGGCATCACCCAGCGCTTCACGGAAATGGCTCTTTTCCAGGCCTCTTGCAGGACCGTCTTCCAATAGATTGCGTGGCCGGGCCAAGCTGCCTTCGGTGGGTACCACCTCGCCAACTTCGCTGAGTTCCTCGTAGCTGAAGATACGCGCACCGGATGCGTCCTTCAGTACCTGATGGTAATCCTCGATCGACATCCCCAGGGACTCGGCGACCTCCACGTCACGCGCGTCGCGACCCTCTGAGTTTTCAATCTCGCGCATTGCCTCGGCAACCATACGTGCCTTGCGGTGGACCGAACGTGGCGTCCAGTCCGAACGCCGGATTTCATCGAGCATGGCACCACGGATACGGATACCGGCATAGGTCTCAAAGCTTGCGCCCTGACTCGGGTCATAGTTCCGGCTCGCCTCGATCAGACCGATCATGCCAGCCTGTATCAGATCTTCCACCTGCACCGAGGGCGGCAATCGGTTCATCAAATGATAGGCAATCCGCTTCACCAGCGGTGCATGCCCGGTCACCATGTCATCGAAGGACTTTTTCTGTACTGCACCGTAAGTTGCAAGATTGCTCACAGCACCATCTCCCCATAGTCACTGGAATATTTAATCAGGCGTTCCACAAAGAACTGCACCTGGCCGTTGGCACCTTGTGGCTGCGGCCATGTCTCTATTTTTTTTGCCAGACTGCGAAACACTTGTGAGACCCTGCTGCGTGGAAACGCCTGCACCACGGGCCTTTGTGTCCTCACTGCCTTGCGCAGGCTCTCGTCGAAAGGAATGGCCCCCATGAAACCAAGGGTCACGTCCAGGTAGCGGTCGGTGACCCGACACATCTTGTTGAACAGTTCGCGACCCTCCTGCGCGCTGCGCACCATGTTCGCAAGCACCCGGAAGCGCTGGTGACCATAATCACGGTTGAGCAGTTTGATGATCGCGTAAGCATCGGTGATCGATGCCGGCTCGTCGCAGACCACGACCACGATTTCATGTGCTGCACGAGAGAAACTCAGAACGGTGTCGGAGATACCGGCCGCGGTGTCGACGATCAGCAGTTCGGTATCTGCGGCCAGTTCGCTGAACGCCCGGATGAGGCCGGTGTGCTCGGCGGGACTCAGCTCGGCCAGCGACTGCAGGCCTGAGGCACCCGGCACCACCTGCAATCCCGCCGGGCCCTCCACCAGGATCTCGTCCAGCGTGCGTTCACCGCGCATCACATGCGACAGGTCGTATTCGGGGTGCAGGCCAAGCACGACATCGATGTTGGCAAGGCCCAGATCGGCATCCAACAGCATGACCTTCTGCCCCATCTCGGCGGCTGCCACACCCAGGTTGACCGAGACATTGGTCTTGCCGACACCGCCCTTGCCGCCGGTCACCGCGATCGTGCGTACCGGGCGCGGATTGACCATCTGGCGCAGACCACTGGCCTGATCGATCGGAGAGTCAGCCGTTAACATGTGCATTTGCTCCACCGAAGGCCAAGGCCAGGTAGCCGGGGTCAAGGGCAATGGGATTTTCTGCAAGCAGTTCAGCGGCGCGCGCGACCAGCGGATGTGCCTTCGCCACCTGCAGATCTTCCGGGACACGCTGACCGTCAGTGACGAAGGCGGTCGCGAGCCCGGCCTGGATCAGCGCCGACAACAGGCTGCCAAGGCTGGCGGCCTCATCCAGTTTGGTAAGCACGCAGGCATCGGGTCGAAACTCGGCGAACAGTCGCATCGCCCGCTGCACCGCCGCCGGCTCAGTGGTGGCTGACAGGGTCAGCAGGGTACGCAGGCCGGGACCGGCAGCCGCCAGTGTCTCGCGCTGATCTGCCACCCGCTCATGTGCCGTGGCCATGCCCGCCGTGTCCACCAGGATAAGACGCCGGTCTCCCAACATGTTCAGCGCGTCATCCATTTCATCGCGGCTGGTCGCCGTGCGCACCGGCACGTTCAGAATGCGGGCATAGGTCTGCAACTGGTCGCGCGCGCCGATGCGAAAACTGTCGGTGGTAACCAGGGCCACGTTGCGATGACCGTGGCGCAATGCGAAACGGGCGGCCATCTTGGCGATCGTCGTAGTCTTGCCAACGCCGGTCGGGCCGACCAGCGCAACCACACCGCCCTGCTCGAGCAGATCCGAGTCGAAGATGCTCAGTTCACCGGCAAGGGTAAACAGGGCCTTGCGCCATGCCTGTTCAATATCCTCGAAGTCACTCACCCGCTCCGACAGCCGACGCGCGAGTTCAGCGTTCAGACCCAGCGCCATCAGGCGTCCAAGCAGCTCCTGCGAATGCGGCGCGCGCTGTCCAAGGTCATACCAACTCAGACCGCTCAGTTCCGCCTGCATCCAGCGCCGCAGGTTATACATCTCACGCCGCATGTCCTCGAGCGCATCGTCCTGATCCTTTGCTGTGACCGCATCATCGGGCACGGAGGCTGCCTGCACCTTGCCGGGGTGGGTGTTCGGAATCCGTTGGTCGACCGTGTCACTCGGCATTTCCTCGACCAGGTCCACCGCGGCGGTCAGTTCGATGCCCCCCTCGACCGATTTGTTCGACAGGATGACTGCGTCTTCGCCCAGTGCCTCACGCACCATGCGTAGTGCCTGCCGCATGTCCTGCGCTACAAAGCGCTTGATTTTCATGTCCAACGGCCCTCGTTACTTTGCCGGGGCCGCGGAGCGGCCCTTAGGCTTCGTTCGGATTCCGGCCGATGGTGCTGATCACCTTGATCTGCCGGTTGTCCGGAATCTCGTTGTAGGAGAGGACGCGCATCCCTGGCACACTGTGGCGGGCAAATTTGGCCATCCAGGGGCGTATTGCCGCCGCGACCAGAAGGACACTGTCCTCCCCACTCACCTCCTGCTGCCGTGCGGTGTGCTGCATCGCGTTCTGCAGCTGTTCGAGCATCCCTGGCTCGACGCCGGCACCATCCTCTCCTGCGTTCACCAGAGTCTGTTGCAAAAGCCGTTCCAATCCCGGCTCAAGAACGATTACCGGAATTTCTCCAATAGGACCAATGACTTGCTGAACAATAGAGCGTGAGAGGGCGACCCTGACGGACGCTGTCAAAGTGCCGGCATCTTGACTTTTGGTCGCCTGCTCCGCCAGTGTTTCGGCAATCGTGCGCATGTCGCGGATCGGCACGCTTTCCTGAAGCAGGTTCTGCAGAACCCGCAACACGACGGCCAGCGGCAGCAGCTTGGGCACCAGATCTTCCACCAGTTTCGGCGCCACATCGGCGAGATTGTCCAGCAGCTGTTGCACCTCGTCGTGGCCGAGCAACTCGTACGCATGCGACTGCAGCAATTCACTCAGGTGCGTCGCCACCACCGTGCTTGCATCGACCACCGTATAACCCATGGTCTGTGCCTGGTCGCGTTGACCGGCGTCGATCCACACCGCATCCAGGCCAAATGCCGGATCCGTCGTCGGCGTACCCTTCAGTTCTCCGAACACTTTGCCCGGGTTGATGGCCATCTCACGATCGACGAAGACCTCCGCCTCACCCAGGGGCACGCCGTTCAGGGTGATCCGGTAGGAGTTGGGCGCAAGATCGAGGTTGTCGCGGATATGCACCGACTGCACCAGAAAGCCAAGTTCCTGCGACAGCTTCTTGCGTACGCCCTTGATCCTGTTCATCAACTGGCCGCCCTGATCACGGTCGACCAGCGGGATCAGCCGATAGCCGACCTCCAGGCCGATGACGTCAACCGGATGCACGTCCTGCCAGGTAAGCTCGCGAATCTCGCCGCCCTCTTCCGCCTTCGCCAGCGGCTGCACTGCTTCCGGTTCCGCCTTCGGCTCCTGCTTGCGCTTGCCGATCATGTAGGCCAGTCCACCGACGGCACCACCGAGCAGCAGAAACACCAGGTGCGGCATGCCGGGAATGACGCCGAGTATCACCAGGATCGTGGCAGTGATCG
>Ga0265303_10000951_pt1 | contig 17342 bp, 14 predicted proteins | sample Helome_2_FD_192494 | JGI IMG/M metagenome (GOLD analysis project Ga0265303, IMG submission 192494) | Marine sediment microbial communities from subtidal zone of North Sea - Hel_20160317 (Illumina Assembly) | ecosystem: Environmental > Aquatic > Marine > Subtidal zone > Sediment ... | reverse complement strand
GACCTGGGGTATCTCGTAAGACGGGTGGGCATCTTCTCCTGGTCGATGATCGGGGTGCTGATCCTCACCATCGTCTTCTTTGTGATCGTCAACGAGGGCAGGATCATCCTTGCACCGCTCTTCCTCGCCGTTGTTGTGATCGTGATCCTGAATCCGTTTGTGTCGTGGCTGCAGAAGAAGGGCCTTCCGCGTCTCCTGGGGACGATCTTTGCGTTCGTGGTGTTCTTCGCTGCTGTGACGCTGGTGGCGGTGGCTGTGCTGCCGTCGGTGTTCGACCAGGCCCAGGCACTCGTCGAGGAATTCCCGCAGCTCTACGACGACACTGCGAACGATGCTGTCAACGCCCTCGACTCGCTCGGCTTCGAGAATGTAACGGTGTGGAACTACGACCAGCTTGTCGACTACCTGAATGAACCGGACAACCGGGATGCACTCTTCACCTTGGCCCTCGACAGGCTGGGATCCGTGACGTCAGGCATCTTTGAGTTCATCCTTGTGTTTCTTGTCGGCCCGGTGCTGGCGTTCTACTTCCTCATCGACCTGCCCAATGTCCAGAAGCGACTCCTCGGCGTCATCCCGGAAACCCGGCGACCGGAGGCGGCCCATGTCGGCAATCAGCTGAATGTCGCGCTTGGCGGCTTCCTTCGTGGGCAGATGCTTGTGGCATTCATCGTTGGCGTGATGCTGTCGTTCGGCTACTGGCTGATTGGACTCAACTTCTACCTCCTGATCGGCCTGATCGGTGGCCTTCTGAACATCGTGCCATTCCTCGGTCCCTGGGTCGGGGGTGCACTTGGCGTGGTGATCGCCCTCACAACCGGTGACCTCACCACTGCGTTCTGGGCGCTCGTCGTTGCAGTGGTCGTCCAGCAGATCGACAACAACTTCGTTTCCCCAACCGTGCTTCGGGCAACCGTCCAACTCCATCCGGCGGTTACGCTGCTCGTTCTCATCCTTGCTGGCACAATCGCTGGTATTTGGGGTGTCATCATCGCTGTTCCACTCACGGCCTCGATACGCATCCTTCTGGGTCATTGGTGGCGTACGCGCGTGCTCGGCCAGACATGGGACGAGGCATCGGAAGCGATGTTCCAGGAACCTGAGCCCGGCAGGCTGCGCCGTACGGGTGAGATGCCGGCCGTCTCGGTCGATGAGTCCGAAACCAGGGACCCGGACTGAGGTTGCCCCCAGATGACCTTCTATGACTGGGTGGTCATTGCGATTGCTCTTGCATTCCTGATCCGCGGCTGGCGCAGAGGCGCCGTTCGCGAGGCGATCGACATAGCGCTCCTGCTCCTTGGGACGATCATCGTGTTCAGATTGTCGCCGATGGTGGGAAGCATCGTGTCTGGCATGGCCAACGTCCCCTACGAGGTTGGCCGCGTGGTCGGTGGAGGCCTCATCTTCCTCGTCCTTGTGGTGGGTTCGATTCTGTTCGGCAGGGTGATTGCCACGGCGCTCCACGTGGTTCCCGGTGGCCGGCGTATCGACCGTTTCGGTGGGTCAGCCATCGGCCTTGGTTATGCCCTGATCGCCGTGGTACTGGGGACAACGTTGCTCTCAGCCATCCCCTTTCCCGCTTCTGCCAGGGTGGCTGTCGATGACTCGATCGCTGGGAGCCCGGTTGGGAGCGTTGTGACCGATCCAACTGGCCCGATTCAGCCTGTTGTCTCGCTGACGAGCGGTGAGACGGTGCTCACCTCGGTGATCGCAGTCCGTGAGGCCGTTGGCGACCGCCTAGTTGCAGGCACAGTCCCGATCCCATTCCCTGCATCGGACCGTTCGGAGCTCGCACCTACCCAGGCAACAGCCCAGGCGGTGTTTGACGATGTCAATCGCGAGCGAATCGCTGACGGTGTCGACCCCCTTGCGTGGTCCCCCGATCTTGCGATCGTTGCGGTGTCCCGTTCGACGACCGTCTACGCCGCTGGCCTGTTGACCCTCGACGATCAGCTACCTGACGCCCTGAGAGCAGCCGGCATCCCTGGCACCATCAGCAACGATCTCAGCGTCATGGCAGCATCGGCGGATGGTCTCACTGAGGCGATCGTCTCAACCGGTCCCTACAGGGCGATGATCACCGATCCGGCGTTTCGGAAGTCCGGTATCGGGGTCGTTGAGGGCCCATACGGCCTGGTTGCCGTTCAGGTGCTCTCGGGCTGATCGTTTGGAGGCTCTGGCTCTTCGCCCTCAGAATCGGTATCGACGCCCGCATCGGATTCGCCTGCCGCTGGCTTGTCGTCTGCACTGTCCGAGGTGTTCCTTGTGGCCACATCGTCAACCAGGCCGCTTCCGACGGTGGCGGTTTCATCCACGACCGTGTCGTCGACGGCTGACGTCGTGTCACCAACGTCCTCGGTCGGAGGGGTTGAGAGCGGTTCAACTTCCTGCGCTGCGGCATGGGATGTCGCTGCATCGTCCACCGCCGACTGCGATTGACGCCTGCTCATGACGAGCGCAGCGACTACCGCGATGACACCAATGAGGAGGAGGCCGACAAGGATGATCAAGGTCCAATTGGCTGCGCTCGTTCCGAAACTCGAAACCGCTGTGATCTGGGTTGAGCCGGTGAAGGGGACCTTCCATACGAGAGTCCCGTCTGAGCGAACCGCGTCCGCGTTGTGCTCTGTCACGTCGCCTGGCATGGTCACAACAACGTTGGCGGAGAAGAACTCGTCGGTCAGCTGGGATGGATCGATTCCGAGGTCGCCAAGACCGTCCCCACCGAACTCTCCGACGTCGGCGGCGGAAACGGCTGCATTCAGCGTCGCGCCGGAGTCATCGAACTCGTATGAGAACGAGGAGAACGTTTCGAGCTCAGTGGAGTTCTCAGCGAAATTGGAGAGGTCGGCCACGTTCGAGGCAACCCCGACATAGGTCATGTCGCCTTCGGTCCGTTCGATGGCCACGACATCATCCCCGAATGTGGGGAGGTCAGTGAACAGTTCGTCTGGCGATGCGCCTGAGTCCTCCAACAGCGCAGCAAACTCCTCATCGAAGCCGACTTCGGCGCCAATGAGCGCTGATCCGTCTTCTTCGATGTTCAGAATGACGTTGGACTCGACCCTGCAACCTGCAAGGACGATGGTGAGCAGTGCGACGAGCAGCATGAACTTGCGCATGGGGTCCCCTCCGGATCGTGCGGCGATGGTAGACGGTATCTTCTAGGAGTCGGCCCATTGGGAGCCAGCCTTGAGCGAGTCAGAATCACATCCGACGCTGCGCGACGTGTTCGTCGATGCCTATCCGATGTACGTTGCGATGCTCCTGTCGGGCCGGGGCGTGCAGATGAACGTGCTCATCGCTGATGCCATTGTCGAGGGAACTGCGGTCCTGGATGGGCTGCTCACGACGTTCGAGGTCACGTCGTTGCACGAGCAGAGGGTGAGCCCACTCGAGCTCTTTCGTGAGGCGCTCCGACCCGTCGACAGGGCGTTGGCGGTGTCGGGTCTACCCGAGCCGTCGGATTCCTGGGCGATTGCCGTTGCACCGTGGGATCGGTACTCCCTGTCGCCAGGTTCATCCCAGGTCCTGGGTTCGGAAGCCCATGAGGCCCATCTGCGGTGGGCTGTGACCAAAGCCGCTGCCGTTGCACCTGGAGTGCTCGCGCCTCGTGCCTTCGTTGCGTCAGGCGGTCAATCGCCATTGGGTGTGAACGCCGCTGTCGAGTCGGTCGGATATCGGTCCGTCCGCGAGCTCTCTGCCAACGTTTCGTTGGCGGTCGTGGCGGCCTCGCTGCCCGAAGCTCACTCCCTCATCGCCGAAGCCGCAGGGTTGGGGGTGTACACCGTGGTGTACGGAGACGATCTGGATGACTTCGCGATCACTGGTTTGCGCGCTCTTGGTGCTTCGGTGGTGGTCTCGGGGTCCACACTCATGCTTTCTCCCGAAGAGATCCTGCCAACACCTGTGTGAGCGATCAGTCTGCGTATGCGGCGGTGATGGCTGCTGATATGTACGCGGCCAGCCCTTCCCCGGACGCGTCGATGGCGTCGGCGAACCTTTGGTCTCCCGCATACATCTGGGCGAGACTGGCGTGGATCTCAGGCGTGCAGTCGTAGAACCATCGAGAGATGTGATCGCGATGCTCGCTTGCCAGCGTCCGAGCCTCTGGCGAGTCAGGATCGATGCCCTGGCGTTCAAGGGCGTGGAACCGATCGTAGATCTTGGATGCCTCGGCCTGGATCGCTTCCCAGTCCTGCGCGGTGTAACGGGACGTTCGCCGTGCGGACTGGGCAAAGGCGTCGGTATCACCCCAACGCTCCTTCGTCTCGTCCTCATGGTCTGCGGGGTCGAAATCCCCGAAGACTGAGAGCTTCTCTTCCGGTGACATGGCGGGTTCTCCTCCTCCTCTGGCAATCGTGGTGTCGAGGCTCCGGGCGATTGCGGTCAATTTCGCGATCTGAACGTCTATGCGCCTGCGTGCCAGCCGCAACGCATCCACTGAACCTTCTGGGGATACGACGGCATCGGCGATCTCGCGGAGTCCCAGGCCGAGCTCCCGATAGGTCAGAATCGCCTGGAGCCTGTCCATGTCGGTGTCGTTGTAGATTCGGTAGCCGGATGCCGAACGCTCTGATGGCACCAACAGCCCAATGTGGTGGTAGTGGTGCAGGGTGCGCACGGTCACTCCTGACACCTTGACGAGGTCTCCAACGGTCATGGTTGTCATGGGCAAACCGTACACCCTCACGTAACGTGAGGGTCAAGGGCATTCTCAACGAAGTCTCCTGGAAATGTGGACCGGACGCTGAGTCATGGGAACCTGGCCTACCCGACCCTAGGCTGGCGCTGCTATGGCAGCAGATTCACACATTCTTCGCCCACCGCTCTGGTACAAGGATGCGGTGTTTTACGAGGTTCATGTCCGGGCGTTCGCTGACTCGAACGACGATGGTATCGGCGACTTTCCAGGCCTCACGTCCCGCCTCGACTATCTGAGCAGACTGGGCGTTGACACAATCTGGCTCCTCCCGTTCTACCCATCCCCGCTCAGGGACGATGGGTATGACATCGCTGAGTACTACGACGTGCATCCGTCCTACGGCACATTGGACGACTTCAAGGTGTTCCTCGATGCGGCTCACGCACGGAACATGAGGGTCGTCACGGAGCTTGTGATCAACCACACCTCGGACCAGCATTCGTGGTTCCAGCGAGCGCGCCGCTCAGAGCCAGGCAGCTCTGAACGGGACTTCTATGTTTGGAGTGACACCCCGGACAAGTTCTCCGATGTGCGAGTCATCTTCCAGGACACTGAGTCGTCGAACTGGGCGTGGGATCCCGTTGCCGACGCCTATTACTGGCATCGGTTCTTTGCCCATCAGCCAGACCTGAACTACGACAACCCTGCTGTTCGCGAGGCGGTTACCGACGTGCTCAGGTTCTGGCTCGACCTCGGGGTGGATGGCCTGAGGCTCGATGCCGTCCCGTACCTTTTCGAGCGCGAGGGCACCAATGGCGAGAACCTCCCTGAGACACACGAAGAGCTGAAGCGTCTGCGCTCCTTCATCGACGACAACTATGAGAACCGGATGCTGATTGCTGAGGCAAACCAGTGGCCGGAGGATGCCGTCGAGTACTTCGGAGACGGCGATGAATGCCACATGGCCTTCCACTTCCCTCTCATGCCGCGTCTGTACCTGGCGCTTCAACGCGAGAATCGCCTTCCGATCATCGACATCCTCGAGCAGACGCCGCCCATCCCAGAGGACGCCCAGTGGGCGATCTTCCTACGAAACCACGACGAGCTCACCCTTGAGATGGTGTCCGAGGAAGAGCGGGACTTCATGTGGCGGGTCTACTCGCCGGATCGTCGAGCGCGTCTGAACCTGGGTATCCGACGCCGGCTCGCATCCCTCCTCGAGGGCGACCGGAGGCGCATCGAGCTGCTCTTCAACCTGCTGCTCTCGCTGCCTGGCACACCCGTCATCTACTACGGCGATGAGATCGGCATGGGAGACAACATCTTCCTGGCGGACCGCGACGGCGTGCGCACTCCGATGCAGTGGAGCAACGATCGCAACGCCGGGTTCTCCATGGCAAACGCGCAGTCGTTGTACCTGCCGGTTGTCGTGGATCCCCAGTTCCACTACGAGACCGTGAATGTCGAGGCCCAGCATGCCAACCCTAATTCACTTCTGTGGTGGGTTCGTGACATGATTCGCAGGCGCCAACGACACCCGGTATTCGGGCGAGGCGACATCGAGTTCCTGTCGCCAGACAACGAACAAGTGCTTGCCTACCTGAGGGAAGGCGAAGGCGAGACGATTCTCATCGTTGCCAACCTCAGCCATCACGCGCAGTTCGTTGAACTTGATCTCGACCGCTTCGCAGGGCTCCAACCGATCGAGATGCTCGGGAGGACCGAATTTCCCATCATCGGCGACCACGGATATCCGCTGTCGCTGGGTCCGTATGGGTTCTATTGGCTGTCGATCGATGGCGCCAACGAGGACGAAGGTCTCGATGACGATGTGATCGAGATCTCTGGCCCGCTCGAAGCTGCCTTTGGAACCGATGGCCCGCTCGTGGAGGCGATTCGGCGGTACATCGTGCTCCAGCCCTGGTTCAGCGGTCGGTTTCCGCGCAGGGCCCAGACGAGCGTGCTGGACCTGATCCCGGTCACACCGGGCGAGCAGGACGCAAACCTGTGGATGGCCTTTGTCAAGGTGGAGCATGCATCGGGGACCGACGACCTGTACGTTGTTCCGGTTGCGATCTCGTTCGAGCAGGACAGGGTTTCCCTCGAGAACGGAAACCTGATCTCGCGTGTCCGTCGGGAGGGCATGGAGGGTGTTCTCTACGACGGCCTTTCGGATGACCGATTTCGGACGCGCATGCTCAACGCCATTCTCGTGGGTGAGACGCTGTTGGGCGAGGCGGGATCGCTGTTCTGCACCACCGGCTTCACCCAGCTCGATCTTGAGCCGTCCCTTGACGTGGATTCCACGGTGACAACGAACGATCGCGGCGAGACCTATATCAACTACCACAACGGCCCGGTGATCAAGCTCTTCCGCCACATCGAAGCTGGCATCAACCCTGACCTTGAACTCAGACGGTTCCTCACGGAGCGTTCAGGTTTCGAGAGCCTCTCCGCCGTCTACGGGGCGCTCGAATATCAGTCGGGGGAGTCGTACACCGTTGCGGTTCTGCAGGAGTCCTTTGCAGGCGCCTCCAACGCCATGACTGCGTTCGGTGAACTCTGCGGTACGTGGCTCGATGCGGTGCAGGCCGAGGGACCGGATGCTGAGCCCGAGGACGGGTACTGGTCATCAACCGCCGTTGTGGCCAACGGCCTTCCGCGTGGTGACGAACTCTCCGAGGCGTTGGATCTTGCGGCACGGCTCGGCGAGACAACGGCACAGCTGCACCTGGCGCTGGGATCCTTGAGCGAGGACCCAGACATTCGCCCTGAGGCGTTTTCACAGCACTACCAGCAGTCGCTGTACCAGTCCCTTCGTGCTGGCGTTCGCCAGGAGCTCAGGGCCATCAACCGGCAGGCCGGGAATTCGGGGCCGACGATCGAGGCATCGGTGAGGGACATCGTCCTCGCCGAGAGCGACATCCTGGCATGGCTCGATCCCATCAGGAGGGAGACCGTCACCGGTTCCCGAATCAGGCTCCATGGGGACTATCGGCTTGACGAGGTCTACATGATTGATGGCGAGTTCGTCATTGAGGACTTCTCTGGCGACCACACGAGACCGGTCAGCGAGCGCCGACTCCGCGGGTCCGCCCTGCGCGACGTTGCCCAAATGCTTCGATCGCTCGACTATCTCGCGATGTCTACGGCCCTTGAGGGTTCGAAGGCGAGGAAGGCGTGGGCGGCATGGTGGTCGCGAGCTGTGGGTGGCGCCTTCGTCACCAGCTACCTCTCCACGATGGAGGACTCGCCGCTGCTTCCGGACGAATCAGCGGCCACCGACGCACTCCTGAACGCATTTGCTGTTGCCAGGTCGCTCAGGGAAATGCATTGGGACCTTGTGAATCGACCGTGGCTTGCGTCTGTGCCCCTTGCCGGCATTCGCAGTACGTTGGGCCGACGTCCATCGTTGATCGACTGAGGAGAGTCTTCCCGCTGTCAGTCCGGCAGGGTCCTGGCCGCGATGAGCATCTCGATGGCCTCGACCACAGCTGCCGGATCCGCAACGCGGAACTGTGCCGCTGATGGGCCGGTACCGACCTTCACGCTGATGTCGTTGGGCCCCATCATCTCGAAGACATCCTCATCGGTGATGTCGTCCCCAAAGAACACGATCGTGGCTGATCCCGTCGCGGAGCGAACACCCGCTATCGCAGTTCCCTTGTTTCCTTCGCCGACGACAAGCTCCACGACTTCCTTGCCCTTGAGCACACGGGTTCCGAAGCGCTCACCAACCCTGATGGCTGCCTCGGCAGCGCCAGCGCGATCGTCGGCATTGCGGTAGTGCAACGCAGCGCCAGCTGGCTTGGGTTCGAGGAACGCTCCATCGAACTCATCAGCAACTGCGGCGAGTGCGCGGGTCATCGAGACCACCTCGGTCCGGATGCTGTCTGGCAACGGTTCGCCCTCTTGTTGTGCCCCATGGGTTCCGATGAGCCGGACGCCTTGCGGGCCGCCGGTGAGCTCGCCGAGCATCTCAATGGAACGGCCTGAGACGATGACTACCTCAACTCCGTCGAGCCCTGCGGCCACCGAGACCGCCTCCATGGCGCCTGGCTGTGGCGCGGCGGCCAAGGGGTCGCCCACGAGCGGGGAGAGCGTTCCGTCGAAGTCTGAAGCCAACAGCAGGCGCTCGGCCGCCGCTGAGACAATCAGGGCATCTGCAAGGTCGGGGCTGATCACACATCCTCCAGGATCGCAAGGCAGTCGCGTGCCCATCCAAACACATCGGAACGTCGGACCTCGCGCCTGAGGCGACGCATTCGTCGTTTTTGCTCCGGAACTGGCATCTCTGTGGCGTACTCGAGTGTCGCGGTCACCGAGTTCACATCGTAGGGGTTGACGATGAGCGCTGCCTTCAGCTGTTCCGCTGCACCCGCGAATTCGCTGAGGACGAGAACACCGGTGTCGTCAAGCCTGCATGCTGCGTACTCCTTGGCAACGAGGTTCATGCCATCTCTCAGGGGTGTTACGAGCATCACATCCGCAGCGACATAGAGGGCAATGACCTCCTCGAATGGCAGCGTCCGGTACAGATAGGACACCGGTGTCCATCCAGGGTCGCCGAAGTCACCGTTGATCCTTCCGACGAGCTGTTCGATGTCGCTCCTGAGCTGCTGGTAGGCCGGCACCTGCTCGCGGCTCGGTACCGCGACCTGGATGAAGCCGTACGTGTGTCGGTCGGACGGTGCGTCCTCGAGGAGCCCAGCGAAGGCCTTCAGGCGGAAGTCGATTCCCTTCGTGTAGTCGAGGCGATCCATGCCCAAAATGACGTGGTCAGGGTCACCGAGCTCCTCTCGAATCTCTGCTGCTCGTTGCTGCACGGGTTCGGATCTGGCCATGCGCTCGAACTCGGCCGTGTCGATGGCAATGGGTGCTGGCTGGAGGTGAACGGGTCGACCATTCCACCGAAGGTCTCTCCGGCCGATTGCTTCTGCACCAGCGATGCGCCGAGCGGCGCGTGCGAAGTTGTCTGCGCTCTGGCGAGTCTGGAAGGCAATGACGTCGGCGCCGAGAAGGCCCTCGATGATCTGTCGTCGCCAGGGGAGCCTGGCGAAGATCTCGATCGGGGGGAAGGGGATGTGGAGGTAGAAACCGACGGTGAGATCGGGCACGCTCTTGCGAAGCATTGCAGGGACAAGTTGGAGTTGGTAGTCCTGAACCCAGGCGATATCGCCTGGTTCCACGACTTCGGCAGTCTCATCTGCGTAGCGTTGGTTCACGTCGACATACGGCTTCCAGGTGTGGCGGTGGAACTCAGGTGCGACGACCGCGTCGTGATACAGCGGCCACAGTGTGCCGTTGCAGAAGCCGTAGTAGAAGCTGTCGACCTCCTCCTCGCTCAGCGGAACCGGCTTCTGATAGATCCCGTCGTGAACGAACGTTGGAGGGTCGAGGTCAGGGATTCCGGGCCATCCGACCCACGCTCCCTCGGCGTTCTGGAGGACCGGTCGGAGCGCACGAACGAGCCCACCGGGGCTCGTGACCCATTGTTCGCCGTCCCATGAGACGGGAAGGCGATTGGCTACGACAATTATTCGTTGGACGGCTTCATCCCCCGGTTCATGCGTTCGAGCCTACCCGGCAAACGCCTGGTGCAATGCTCACACTCACTTTCGGCCGACGAACCTCCGCAGCACGAAGAGCGCCACCCCAAGGCCGGCCCCAAAGGCTGCGGCGACCCTGGCATCGACCTTGACCTTGGGCGCTCCCTCAATGGTGCCTGCGAACAAGAATCCGATGGTCGTATTGTCATCGGCGACGAGCGTGTCAGCGATGGCCACTGCTGCGCCTGCCGACTTCATGTCCACCCTGTCGGCGCTCAGCAGTCCAGCTCCGGACATCGACAGGTCGGCCGTTTCCGCCTCCACGATCATTGCCCCACCCTGGTTGATGCTCAGGCTGCCAGTCTGGGCTGCCTGGATGCCGCCCTGGGTGATCTCGACCGACTCAGCCTCGACCATCGCAGCGCCCCCTTGGGTGATCGTCACATGGTCAGCCTTGACCTCGTCAAGGACCTCATAGTTCCCCGTGCCGTCCGAATCCACGATCCCTCCGATTGTGTGCACCCCCAACAGTAAACGGTTGGGAGACACCGCGTGCCGTCGCTGACGAACTCGGCGAGGAGCCTGACAGGCGCTAATGTCTGCTGCTCACGCAGCGTGTGCTCGTTGCGGTAGAAGGGGCATGGAGCGATGAGCAAGTGGACAGACACACGCGACGTGGTCATCACCACGCGTCAGTCGGTCTATCTGTCATGGGCCACCGACGTGCTGATCTACACGATCGTTCTGAACCTCTTCGTTGAGTACGTAGACGCAGTCGTCATCGACTCGTTCACGATTTCGATCCTGACGGCGGTGCTCCTGAAGATCCTGCTCGACATCGTCCTGGGATTCGAGCACAGGGTCCACGGTTACTTCGCTTCAAAGGAGGGCACCGTCTTCAAGGTGCTCGGAACGGTCTCGCTGTTTGCGATTCTGTTCATCGGGAAGCTCTTCATCCTCGAGGTCGTCAATTTCGTGTTCGGCGACCACGTCGAGCTTGGGCACCTCATCGAGGTCATCGCCCTCGTGCTCGCCCTGATGATTACTCGGGAGTTCTTCCACCGGTTCTACCTCTGGCTGGGTGATCCGGACACGGATGCAGATTCGAGCCTGCTCACTGACGACTGAGCCTCGGCCGGACCACCCGGCCGTGACCGATCGAACCGAAACCGATCGATCAGCTAGGAAGCATCTATGCGGGCGTTGAACGCCTCGATCATGTCGTCAATCGGGTCTGCCATTGCCTGAATTCCCGTCCAGTAGTCCGGGTCGTACCACTGGGCCTGGATTTCGTCGTACGTCTTGCCCTGTTGCTCGACCCACGTGTAGTACTTCAGGTTGTGCACGCGCTTGCGGTCGTAATAGTCGAGTTCCTGGACGTGATCGATTCCCTGGCCCATGAGATGCTGGTGATAGACGCCCGACGCATCGAGGCTGGTGAACTCGCCGCGCTCTGCGTTGAGCCCGTCGAGTCTTGACCCATACATCTCCATCGAATCTGTTCCGAGAGTGACGATGACGTCGTTGCCCGTCATCTCGTACCACTTCGCAAACTTCACGGCCATCAGGACGTTGGCGACGCCCGAGATTCCGAGGAGGGGGAGCCTCTCGATGAAGTCCGCTGAAACACCCTGGTCGGCAAGGTATTCCTTGCCGGCTGGCTCGTTGAACAACCTGATGAGGTTGATGGTCGACTCGTCGTCGATGCCCATGGCAAGGTCGGTGTTGCGCACGTTGTGGATCCAGGGGATGTGCTTGTCGCCGATGCCCTCGATCCGGTGCTCGCCGAAGCCGTTGTACAACATGGTTGGGCATTCGGCCGCTTCGCCAGCCACGATCTTCGACGTGGGGAACTGCTGTTTGAGGTAGTCGCCAGATCCGATGGTTCCGGCGGAGCCGGTTGTCAAGGTCACGCCTGCGAAACGGTCGTTTGGGCCCATGACCTGACCGAGAACCTCTGCCATTGCTGGTCCCGTCACCGAATAGTGCCAGAGGTAGTTCCCGAACTCGTCGAACTGGTTGAAGATCACAAGATCCTCGCCGGATGCCCGGAGCTCGTTGCACTTGTCGAAGATTTCCTTGACGTTCGATTCGCTGCCAGGCGTCTTGATGATTTCGCCTGCGACACTCTCAAGCCAATCGAAGCGCTCAGCGCTCATGCCTTCCGGCAGGATGGCTATCGACTCACAGCCGAGGAGGTTGGAGTCGTATGCCCCTCCTCTGCAGTAGTTCCCGGTCGATGGCCACACGGCCTTCTGCGCGACCGGATCGAATTGGCCTGTGACGAGCCTGGGTGCGAGGCATCCGAAGGCAGCTCCGACCTTGTGGGCACCGGTTGGGAACCACTTGCCCTCAAGAACGATGATCCGTGCGTCCACACCGCTGATTTCTGAGGGTATCTCGAGGTAGTTGACACCCCCGAACCCTCCGCCAGATGGCGTCGGCTCGTTGTGCCACGTGATGCGGAACAGGTTGAGCGGGTTGAGGTCCCACAAGCCCACATCTCCGAGTTTTGCCTGTATGTCGGCAGGAATGAGGCTTGGGTCACGCATCTGCTTGAACGTGGGGATGCGGAAGTCCCTCGCCCTGGCTTGTTCGACGGCGTTCGCGAGTACGGATTCGTTGACGGTGAGATCGATCATGCCGCCTGTCCTTTCAGTGGTTGAGTGCTGATCTGAGAGATTCGAGGTCAGGGTCTATGCGGAGCGGCTCAGTGCCTGCAGCTGTTACTGCCTTGAGAGCGGAAGCGACGTCCTTGAGTCCGTTGCCGGTCGCCACAAGGACGACCTCGTCGTCAGGGCCGATGAGTCCCTGATCGACCGCAGCAACGAGACCGGCATACGATGCTGCTCCCGCGGGTTCCGCGAACACGCCAGATCCGCGAGCCAGGACGGGAATCGCGGCAAGGATGTCGTCGTCCGTTACGCGGATGTACGCGCCGTTGGTTTCTGTGACGGCCGCCATCGCCTTGATGCGGTCGCGTGGGAGGTCTGCACTGATGGAGTCGGCAACCGTGCTGGCCGAGATCGGCGCCTTGGTGAGCACGTCCTCACCGCTCTCGTAGGCCTGGACGAGGTAGTCACTCCCTTCGGATTGGATGCCAAAAACGCGGGGGGGCGTGTTGATCCACCCAAGGGCGAGTGCGTCCTTGATCGCCTTGTGGATTCCTCCGATGATCGACCCGTCTCCGACACTCACGAAGATTGCATCCGGTGGCGTCCAATCGAGGTCCTCGAGTATCTCGAGTCCTGCCGTCTTCTTGCCTTCAGTCATGAACGGGTTGTATCCGGTGTTGCGGTTGTACCAGCCGTACTCGGCAGCGGCTTCCATACACAGCTCGAATGCGTCGTTGTAGGTGCCGTTCACCAGCACCACGGTGGAGCCAAACGTAAGGAGCTGTGCGATCTTCGCCTCTGGGGCGGATACTGGGACGAAGATCACGTTCTTCTGACCAACGCTGGCTGACAGGCCCGAGAGCGCAGCAGCTGCGTTGCCCGTCGATGCGGTGGTGATGACATCTGCGTTGCGTTCCTGGGCCTTGACGATCGCCATCGCCGATGCCCTGTCCTTGAGAGATGCCGTGGGCTGCCTGCCCTCATCCTTGACCCATACCTTGCCAACGCCTACGGAAGCTGCAAGGGATGGTGCGTTGTACATCGGGGTGCCTCCGACCGTGAGGGGAGGGATTCTGGCATCCTCGGATATCGGCATGAGGGGCCGATACCGCCACATGGTGCGATCGGTGTCAGCCGCGAGGGTCTCCTTGGTGAAGTGCCTACCGATGGCGTCGTAGTCGTAGGTGACGTCGAGGATCCCCTCATTGCCGTGGTCAGGGCAGACGTATCCGGCGTAGTCCGCCGGATACGTCGTGCCGCACACCACACAGGTGAGCCCTGTGACGTTATCCATGAACGATCCGAGTTCCCGTCTCGCCGAGCATCGCAGGTTCGAGGTTCTGGGGGTTGGTGATCAAGGCTTCCTTGCCGCCAGCCTCCATGTACTGCACGACTGCACGCATCTTCGGGGCCATCGACCCCTCTGCGAAATGCCCGCCCTCAGCGAGGTACTCCTTGACCTCAGCGAGGGTGAACTGGCTGACCCATTCTTCGTTCTCTTTGCCGAAGTTGAGGGCAACCTGCTCGACCGCAGTCGAGATCAGCAGCAGGTCGGCGTCGATCTGGCTGGCCAGCAGAGCCGACGCCAGGTCCTTGTCGATCACGGCGGCAATGCCTTCGAGATCGCCAGCATCGTTGGTGACGACGGGGATTCCGCCGCCGCCGACGGCGATGGTGACGACGCCCGCGTTGAGCAACTGCTTGATGACCTCGAGTTCGACTATCCGCATCGGTGCCGGCGAAGCGACAACGCGACGCCAACCACGGCCGGCATCTTCCTTGATGTCCCAGCCCTCTTCGTCTCGACGACGCTTGGCCTCAGCCTCATCCATAAACGAACCAATTGGCTTGCTCGGGGTCTTGAACGCTGGGTCGTTGGCGTCGACCTCGACCTGGGTGACCACCGTGGCGACACTCTTGTCGATGCCGCGCTGGCGGAGGTCATTGATCAGGTTCTGTTGGAGCATGTAGCCGATTGCGCCCTGCGTGTCTGCGCCGCAGTAGTCGAGCGGAATCTCGTGAAGCTCGCTGCTCGACATCTCGGAGCGGCGCAGGATGAATCCGACCTGGGGGCCGTTTCCATGCGAGATGGCCACATCCCATCCCTGTTCGATCAGGGATGCGATGTGGTCGTCGGTCTCGGCAGCAGCGGCATACTGGTCCTGGACCGACTTGTGGTCGGCGTCGGGGATCAGCGAGTTGCCGCCAATGGCGATAACGACTTTGGGCATTACTCCCACGCTCCGAGAACTGAGGACAGGAGGGCCATGCGCATCACGACACCGTTGTAGGCCTCCTGCCAGTAGCGGGCATGCTTGAGGTCATCGACCTCGGCAAGCAACTCGTCCATGCGAGGCAGTGAGTGGAGGATGATCGAGTCGCCCTTGGCCCTGGACATCACTTCTTGGGTTATCTTGTAGTTCGCAGGTGTCAGGCCGTACTCATCCGGCTTCTCATCCACAGACTTCGTGTAGTCCGGCTGGACCACAGGCTCCATGTAGATGACGTCTGCTTCGGCGATGACTTCGTCGATGTGGTCAACGATCCGGTAGTTGGTGCCCTTGTCGTCGAGTTCCGCGAGGAACTCGGGGAGCGGAGCCATGTCCTCAGGCGACAGGATGACCAATTCGGCGTCGAACTGGCTGAGGGCGTAGCCAATGGAGTGCATCGTGCGCATGCGGTGGTCACCGATCGCAACGAACGTCAAACCGTCGAGTGTGCCCTTTTCCTTGTACGTCGTGTAGAGGTCGGTAAGGACCTGGGTAGGGTGCTCGCCCCAACCGTCACCGGCGTTGATGACGGGGATCGATGCCCACTTGGCGGCCTCGGCGGGTGCGCCCTGCTGGAAGTGGCGCATCACGATGACGTCGCCGTAGTACTCGAGCATGTGGACGGTGTCCTTGATTGACTCCTGATAGAAGTCGCCTGCCCTTGTCATCTTTGCGTCGGAGAATCCTGTGACGCCGCCGCCGAGCCGAAGCATGGCTGCTTCATGAGCGAGGCGTGTGCGGGTCGATGGCTGGTAGAAGGCCGTGACGAGTGTCTTGGCTGCGAGGAGATCGGTGTTCTGACGGTTTCGTGCAATCGGTTCGAGGCGATCTGCGATCTCGAACAGGTGCATGAATTCGTTCCGCTCAAAGTCCTTGAGCGAGAGGATGTCGCGTCCGGCGAAGCTGCGCATAGTTTTTGCCCTCCTGGGCTAGTCTCGGGACATTGGTCATACTATACTACAACATGATGACCCGACGCTACCAAGAATGTGATCGATGATCACTCGAAGTCCTTCGCTCACCGATCAGGTGAAATCCCACATTCGTCAGCGGATTCTGGATGGTGGGTTCGAGGACGGCCGCATACCGCCGGAGACCGAACTTGCAGGCGAACTCGGTGTCAGCCGCACCACCGTGCGCGATGCATTGAGCCGCCTTGAGAACGAGGGTGCCATCTATCGACGCCAGGGCGCAGGCACATTCGTCAACGAACATGGTCTGAGGATCAAGTCCAGACTCGAGGAGATCTGGTCGTATGAGCAGGTGCTCGACGACCACGGGTACGAGCCGTCGGTGAGGGTGCTGTCCGAGTCGTCGGGTCCTGCCGACGGCGTGACGGCCGAGCAGCTTGGTCTGGCTCCATCAGATGAGGTCCTTGCGATTGAGAAGCTGTTTCTCGAGGACGACGAGCCCGTCATCATGACCATCAATCGGATCCCAACGGCGATGCTCGTTGACTCCGACTACGTGGACGACGAGGCAGCGCCTCTCTTCCAGTTCGTCGAGGAGCACTGCGACCGCGTCCTCGAGTACTACCTCTCCGAGATCATCCCCGTCGTCCTCGATGCCGAGACAGCAGCCACGCTTGGTGTCGCCGAGGGCACGCCGGCGATCTGTTTCGATGAGATCGGCTTCGACCAGAGCAATGAGCCGATCGTTCGGGCGACTTCCTTCTTCCGGGACGATCTGCTGCGATTCCGGATGATGCGACGCAGGACGAGAACATGACCACGACCAACCTGACCGACCAGTAAGGAGACGGGATGCAGACCTATTTGCGCGGACGCGACATGATCACGACGCAGGAGTGGACCAAGGACGAACTCGACACGATCATGGACGTTGCCTTCGACCTCAAACGGAGACGAGCGCTGGGTGAGGACCACGCACTGCTGCGGGACAAGGTCCTCGAGATGCTGTTCTTCTTCTCGAGCACCCGGACGAGGGCCAGCTTCGAGGCAGGGATGGCCCAGCTTGGTGGACACGCGATGTTCCTCGACTCTTCAAGCACGCAGATCGGCCACGGTGATACGTGGAGGGAGATCGGTGAGATTCTCGGCCGTTACGGCGACGGCATCGCCATTCGCCAGGTCGACTGGGAGATCGGGAACAAGTACATCCGTGCAGTTGCGGAGGCGAGTCGTGTGCCCGTCCTCAACATGCAGTGCGACGTCTACCACCCGCACCAGGCCCTTGCCGACCTCCAGACGATCATTGAGCAGAAGGGTGATCCCAGCAAGCTCACGATCAACATGAGCTATGC
>Ga0265303_10000950_pt1 | contig 17345 bp, 11 predicted proteins | sample Helome_2_FD_192494 | JGI IMG/M metagenome (GOLD analysis project Ga0265303, IMG submission 192494) | Marine sediment microbial communities from subtidal zone of North Sea - Hel_20160317 (Illumina Assembly) | ecosystem: Environmental > Aquatic > Marine > Subtidal zone > Sediment ... | reverse complement strand
CAATCTGGCCCAGGCGGTTATGGTCACTTGCTATGAGCTGTTTCGCTTTAGCCTGGATAAGCCCGGTGAATTTGCTCCGCGACTGGCTAACCAGCATGAGCTCGAAGCCATGTATGACCAGTTAAAAGATGTGCTGATGCGAGTCAGCTTTATCAACTCGGATAATCCCGATTATTTTATGAACAACTTGCGCCATTTTTTCACCCGCATGCAGCTCAGGGCCAAAGAGGTGCAGATAATCCGGGGGATATGCCGCCAGGTTAACTGGTACGGGGAAAAGCGATACAGGGACGGATTGGGGGAAAAGAAAGCGGGCTCCGGTGATTGATGGGTCTATTTGAAATCTAACCATCTGAAAGTTATCAGTTATTCGCTAATAGTATAAATGGAATGAAACTATTTTTTTTAACAGGTCCGGAATTAATAAATGGTAGCTCTTCACATTCTATTAACGAATAACCATTCACCCGTAACCCCTGATTGAGCCTTATCGCTCAATCAGGTCCACCAGCGCATCTCCCATCGCGGCGGTTCCGATGACCTTATTCTTATCCACGGCGATATCCACGGTATGAATGCCGGCATCAAGCACCCCGGCAACCGCCCGCTCAATGGCAAGGGCGGCATCCTCATAGCCAAAGCTGTATCTCAACATCATGGCGGCGGACAGAATTTGAGCAATCGGGTTGGCGATTCCCTTTCCGGCAATGTCAGGAGCAGAGCCTCCCGCCGGTTCAAACAGCCCGAAGCTGTTTTCGTTGATGCTGGCCGACGGCAACAGCCCCATCGATCCGGTCAGCATGGCGCATTCATCCGAGATGATGTCTCCGAACATATTACCGCATAACAAAACATCAAACTGGTGGGGATCCTTCACCAGTTGCATGGTGGCGTTGTCGATATATAAGTGGTTTAGTTCTACATCACGGTATTTATCCCCGACCTCGGTGACAACATCGCGCCATAGCACCATGGAGGTCAGCACATTGGCCTTGTCTACTGATGTGACTCGTTTGCGCCTGATTCGGGCGGAAGCAAAGGCCACTTCAGCAATTTTTTCGATCTCCTGCCGGGTGTAAACCATGGTGTCAAAGGCCTTTTCTTGTGCTCCCTGACCCTCCCGGCCCTTGGGCTGGCCGAAGTATATACCACCGGTCAGCTCCCTGACACAGAGAATGTCGAATCCGCTGCCCACGATATCTGAACGCAGGGGACAGGATTGCAACAGGGCTTTGAAGACTTTGGCCGGTCTCAGATTGCAAAAGAGTTGGAAATGTTTGCGCAGCGGAAGCAGAGCGGCCCGTTCGGGTTGTTCTGCGGGAGGCAGCGCTTCCCATCGGGGTCCACCGACAGAGCCGAACAATATCGCATCACTGGTTTCACACAGCTTTAAGGTCTGATTCGGAAGGGCCGTACCGTGCTTATCGTAGGCCATTCCACCCACATCACCAAATTGATATTCCAACTCAAGGTTAAATTTTTGGCGAACCGCATCAAGTATTTTGATCGCTTCAGCCATGATTTCCGGACCGATGCCGTCACCGGGAAGAATTGCAATTCGTTTCATAATGTCTGATCCATTTCTGTGAGTTGCGCGTTGCGGGTTGGGTGGTGCTGCCCGACCAATCCGAAATCCCCAATTATTTTCTTCTGTCCTCTGTTTTTGGTCCCCTGCCATCTGACATCTGAAACCGTTTCCTTTTCTAGATTCCCCACTCTGCCTTTTCGAAATTCTGCATTCCGCATTCCGAATTCCACATTCAATTAATCCGTATCTGTCTTCAAGACTGCCAGAAAAGCGGATTGGGGGATCATGACCTGTCCGACCATCTTCATCCGTTTTTTGCCTTTTTTCTGTTTTTCCAGCAGTTTTCGTTTGCGCGTCACGTCTCCGCCGTAACACTTGGCGGTAACATCTTTTCGAAAGGCCGATACGGTTTTGCGGGCGATAATATTGCCGCCGATGGCACCCTGAATGGCAATTTTAAACATCTGCCTGGGAATTTCGTCACGCAGTTTTTCGCAGGCCATGCGTGCTCTTGTCACGGCACCCTCCCTGTGTACCAGCTGCGACAGGGCATCCACCCGTTCTCCATTGATCAGAATATCCATCTTAACCAGGTCGGTCTCCCTAAAATCGATGATATCGTAATCAAAAGAACCGTATCCCTGGGTGACGGATTTAAGCTTGTCATAGAAATCATAGATAACTTCCGCCAGCGGTATTTCAAAGATCATTTCAAGCCGGTCACTGGTCAGATACTGATAATTCTTGTTAACACCTCGCCGATCAAGGCATAATTTCATCACAGCACCCATGTAGCGGTCCGGCACGATGATGGCGGCACGAATAAAGGGTTCCCGGGTCGATACGATCAGGGTCGGGTCAGGATACAGCGCCGGGTTGTCGATGATCGACACCGTACCATCGCTCATGGTCAATTCATACTGAACCGAAGGGGCGGTGAGGATCAAAGAAAGACCGTATTCGCGCTCAAGCCTTTCCTGGACGACTTCCAGGTGCAACAGACCCAGAAAGCCGCAGCGAAAACCAAACCCCAGTGCCACCGAGGTATCTTTTTCATAGATTAAGGCGGCATCGTTTAGCTTTAGTTTTTCAAGGGCGATAACCAGATCTTCGTATCCATCTGAGGCCACAGGGTAGATGGATGAGAAGACGACCGGCTTGGCTTCCTTGAAGCCAGGCTTGGGCGCGTCACAGGGCTGGTTTTTTGAGGTAATCGTGTCACCGCAGCGGGTGTCGCTGACAGTCTTGATTCCGGCCGTCATATATCCTACCTGCCCGGCCGAAAGCTGTTTTTGCTTGATCATTTCGAGCTGGAATATTCCAACCTCCTCCACTTTATAGACCGCGTTGTTGGACATAAAGGTGATGACGTCCCCTGCGCTGATTTTTCCATTAAAAACTCGAAAGTACACGATGGTGCCCCGATAGGGATCATAGTGCGAATCAAAAATCAGCGCCTTGAGCGGGCTGGATGGCTCCCCGGTCGGGGGCGGCAATTTATTTACAACCGCCTCCAGTACATCCCCGATACCAATCCCTTCTTTGGCGGATATTTGAATGGCGTCTTCCGGATCGAGGCCCAGGTCCTCTTCGATCTGTTTTTTTACCCGATCAATATCGGCCGATGGCAGGTCAATTTTATTGATGACGGGGATAATCTCCAGATCATGTTCCATGGCAAGGTAAAGGTTTGCAAGGGTTTGGGCTTCAACCCCCTGACTGGCATCGATGACCAGCAGGGCGCCCTCACAGGAAGCCAGGGACCGGGACACTTCGTAAGTAAAGTCCACATGGCCGGGGGTGTCGATGAGATTTAAAGAATAGGTCTGGCCGTTTTCAGCGGTATAAGGCAGGCATACGGTCTGGCTTTTAATGGTGATGCCCCGCTCTCTTTCAATATCCATGGTGTCGAGAATTTGATCCTGGAATTCCCGATCTGATATGATATCCGCGCTTTGAATCAGGCGGTCTGAAAGGGTTGATTTTCCATGATCGATATGGGCGATAATACTGAAGTTTCTTATGTTTTGCATAGGTTTGTGGCCGTTTCAAGGTTCACGCTTGACAATTTCGTAAAAAATCTGAATTTCGAATTTTGTTGACTGTAACACATTGAAATTACAAGCCCTGAAATTTGATTTTGTGTTTTTTGCGCCTTTTTGCGGCTATATCGTGCTTCAACGTTCAACGCTCTGGGTTTAATGATTCAAGACCGTTGAGCCTTAGGGTTACAGGAAATACATTTTAATATAACACAGCATGGAGAGTCCGGCAGGCTAACCCAGAACCCATGGATTTAAGCTACCTGAATCCTGAAACCCAGATACTCATGTTCGTTAGTGCGAATGCGCTTTTTGCTATCACAAAAGACGGTTGACACCGGGGCTAATTCCAGATATACTTAACCAATATAATCAATAAATTTAATATATTATCAAATTTTTGAAGTTGCTGTCAAGACTGCCTTCATCTCGGATAATTCAAATCGGAATTTCAAATGGCTTTAGCGAAGACCAAAGCTCAAATCCTGATCGTCGATGACGATGTTGCCGTGCGCAACACCATGAATGAATATATAAGCACTGCAGGTTATCAGTCCGATACCGTTTCCTGCGCCGAAGAAGCCCTCGAACTGCTGGAAAAGAAATCATTTCATGTCGTTATCACGGACATCATCCTGCCCGCCATGGGCGGTTTGGACTTGACCAAAATTATCAAAAGGGACAAGAAGTCCGATGTCATCGTAATGACCGGTTACGGCGACGAGTATTCCTATGAAGAGGCGATTAATATTGGCGCCAGCGATTTTATCATAAAACCGGTTCGTCTCGAAGAACTTTTGCTGCGATTAAAGCGCGTTCTAAAAGAGCGCGATCTCACCAAAGAACGAGTCCGAATGATGGAAAAGTTGCAAAAGCTTGCTGTTACCGACGGTCTTACCAAACTTTACAACTCAAGATCGTTTTACTCCCAGTTGGAAACAGAAGTTGATCGCTTCAATCGCTATAAACATCCTCTCGCACTGTTACTGCTGGATCTCGATCACTTCAAAGAGTACAACGATAGTTTCGGGCATCTTGAAGGGGATAAAGTCCTGGTCCGTTTCAGCCAGATAATAAAATCCTGCCTGCGGGCCAACGATACCGCTTACCGTTACGGAGGCGAAGAGTTTACGGTGATATTGCCCGAAACCGGCGGTGAGGAAGCCGGAACAGTTGCCCAGCGTATTCGAGCTGCACTGGAGGCCGAGCGGTTTACGCCGAAAGACGGTAAAAAGGTTACCATTACCATCAGTATCGGTGTCACCGAATGTCAGCCCAAGGAAGAACTATCCGCCTTCATTCAGCGGGCCGACAGAGCCATGTATCGCTCCAAACAAAAAGGCCGCAACATGGTTTCCATGCTATATCCAGAGGCGCCCTCGGATTCAACCGCCCCTTCAAAATGACGAATGACGAAGGACAAATTAAGGAATTTAATATGGATGCAGGGTACCTTGCACCCCGCACCCCCGTAACCCGCTCTACCCCTCCACTTCTTTTATCTTGTCCAGATTCGCCTGAATTTTCTGTTGTTTTTCAAGTATTGCGCCTTGCTTCTGCCTTACTTTTTCGATTATATCCGCCGGCGCTTTGCTTAAGAATTTCTCATTTCCCAATTTTTTGGCCACAACTGTCAACTCGGCGGCCAACTTTTGGATTTCTTTTTCCAGGCGCGTGGCTTCTTTGCCAAAATCGATGATGCCCTCCAGGGAAACAAAAATCGAGGCGCTCTTGACCACCGCTGTGGCCGATGATTTGGGTTTCTGCCCGACATTCTCAATTGCCAGCGAGTTGAGCCGTGCCAGGTTGATGATCAGATCCTGGTGGCTCGCGATAATCTGCCTGGTTTGATCATCTTCGGATTGGACCTGTACCTGCAGGGCTAAAGACGGTGCAATGTTCATCTCACCCCGCACATTCCTGATTCCGGTAATTACTTCCATCAAAAGGGCCATTTCAGCCTCTGAATCCGGGTTTTGGAAGCTCTCAGAGGCATCCGCCGGATGCGCGGCTACCATGATCGAGCCGTCGGTACCGGGCATATGATGCCAGATTTCTTCGGTCACAAACGGGATGAAAGGGTGCAGGAGCACGAGGGTGTCACGCAATACCCGCCAGAGCACAGCGCGGGTTGCCGCTGATGTTTCCGGTCCCTCTTTATCGTAAAGGGCTGGTTTGATGGCTTCCAGGTACCAGTCACAAAATTCATGCCACACAAAGCTGTAGATTGCTCCGGCGGCTTCATTGAAGCGATAGCTGTCCAGGGCCGCTGTGACATCGGCGGTGGCTTTCTGCAGACGGGATAAAATCCAATTGTCCGGCAGGGAGAGGTTTTGAAGATCGATCTCATTGTACCCACGATCCAGATGCATTAAGGCGAACCGGGCGGCATTCCAGAGTTTGTTGATAAAATGCCGGTAACCGTCCACGCGTTTTTCAGACATCTTGATATCCCGCCCCTGGGCGGCAAAAGCTGCCAGCGTAAAGCGGAAAGCATCCGTACCATAGCGCTCGATTACGCTCAAGGGATCGATCACGTTGCCCTTTGATTTACTCATCTTCTTGCCGGCCTCATCCCGCACCAGGGCATGCACGTAGACGTCTTTAAACGGAACTTCCTTCATGAAATGGATGCCCATCATCATCATACGGGCCACCCAGAAAAACAGGATGTCGAAACCGGTAACCAGCACCGATGTAGGATAAAAGGTTTTCAGCAGCGTCGTTTCTTCCGGCCAGCCCATGGTCGAAAACGGCCATAGTGCTGAACTAAACCAGGTGTCCAGCACATCGGTTTCCTGTACCAGATTTTTGCTGTCGCATGCCTGGCAAGCCTGTGGGGCTTCCGTGGCCACCATGATTTTACCGCAGTCACTGCAGGTCCAGGCCGGAATCTGGTGACCCCACCAAATCTGGCGTGATACACACCAGTCCCGGATGTTATTCATCCAGTCATAATAGGTATGGGTCCACATCTCCGGTATGATTCTGGTCTCCCCGCTCTCAACCGCAGCGATGGCTTTTTCCGCCAGGGGTTTAACGCACACAAACCATTGCTTGGAAAGGTTGGGTTCAACAACTGTCTTGCACCGGTAGCAATGGCCGACGCTATGCTGATAGGGTTCAATTTTTACAAGCAGTCCTTGTTGTTCGAGGTCTTTTACCACTGCCGTGCGGCATTCAAATCGATCCAGCCCCTCATAGGAGCCGGCTTCAGCGGTCATATCGCCGTTGTCGCTGATAACTTTTACGCTGGCAAGGTTGTGGCGGGCGCCGATTTCAAAGTCGTTGGGATCATGCGCCGGGGTAATTTTCAGTCCCCCGGTGCCGAAGGCCATGTCAACATAGCTGTCTTTAATGATGGGAATTTCTCGATTCATCAGAGGCAGGATGACCGTATCGGCCTCAATGTTTTGGTATCGTTCATCCTCGGGGTGAACCGCCACCGCGGTATCACCTAACATGGTTTCCGGTCGGGTCGTCGCCACCACGATGCCGTCGGACTCCCCCGGATAAGGATAACGTATATGATACAGGTGCCCGTCATGATCTTCATGTTCAACTTCAAGGTCCGCCAGTGCCGTATGACACCGATGACACCAGTTGATGATATAATTTCCGCGATAGATAAGGCCTTCGTCGTAAAGCTGGACAAACACCTTGCGAACAGCCTGGGACAGGCCCTTATCCATGGTGAAGCGTTCCCGCTTCCAGTCGCACGAAGCCCCCAGGCGCTTTAACTGATTGATGATGGCACTGCCGTATTTTTCCCGCCATTGCCATACGGCTTCAATAAATTTTTTCCGGCCCAGTTGATGACGATCGGTGCCGTCTTGGGCCAACTTTTTTTCAACAACGTTTTGGGTTGCAATTCCGGCATGGTCCGTACCCGGCATCCACAGGACGTTATCACCTCTCAGCCGCCGGTAGCGGCATAAAATGTCCTGCATCGTGTTATTCAATGCATGTCCCATGTGCAGGACACCGGTAACATTCGGCGGCGGAATAACAATGGAATAGCTCGCCTGGGGGCCTGGGTCTTGGGCGGCAAACAGGTGTTCGTCTTCCCAGTACTCATACCAGCGCTTTTCGACCTCGTGCGGTTCATAACCTTTGTCAAATTGCTTGTTACTCATTTACCTAATGCTCCTTCGTCCCCTTTTTTATCTTAAACCTGTGGTCCTTTATCTCAGCAACGGCTCATCTTTTTTATCGTCAGCCCAAAATAAAAAAGGGGATTATAAACAAATCCCCTGAATATTACCAGTGCTATTTAGGATTTAAACCAATATTTCAAAACCAATCAATAATTGCCCCTTTTCAACGACCCTTTCAAGAAGCCATTTCTATTCATCGTTACCGGGGCCGATACTATCAAGCAGGGTCCCTTTCAGCCGGTCAATTTCTTTTGAAACCGCTTTTTCAATCACCTCATAGATGATGGTTTCGATATTCCCGTCGAATTTATCTTTGATGACGCGTTCAAGAATCGAATAGATTTGATCGGGTGTTACCGGCAAAGATTCGGATGCAAATTCAACCGCTGACCGAACATCTTCCGCAGTTTCAGTCTCAGCGGGCGGCTCTTCAGGCAGCAACGCAGCATCAGGATCTGTGGCTGAATCTTTAGATAAAAACGAGTCCAGCCGATCGACCTGATCTGATATTTCACTGGAACCAAACCTAAAGTCAAATTCCTCGTTTTTGTCTGCAGGCAGTGCGCTTGGCATTGCCATATCGGTGCTTATTGCCGGTGTTTCTTCGGCGGGTTCAATCTCATCATTTTCAAATACAGGCTCATCCTCCACAGTTTCGCGGAAGAAGTTATCAATCTCATCATCGTTGATCTGTTCGTCGGAGTTGTTGAATTCTAGTACTTCGTCATTTACGGCCGGATTGTCTTCTTCTACTTCAATCAGTTCCAGAAAATCGTCTTCATCGGGATCTGATGCATCCCAAACACCGGCACGCTCGAATTCTTTTTCATCTTCCTCTGCAAAATGCTCATCAAATTCAGTGATTTCAATTATGTCGTCCTCTTCTTCGATCGCGCTGTCATCTAAAACGTCAAGGGGGAGGATTTCATCTTCAGTCTCAAGATCGTTGAGATCATCGATGCCGGGAGAACCTTCTTTGTCTTCAAATTCCAGGACCATATCGTCGTCAATACCCGGCAGAGCATCTTCTTCTGCCAGTTCCCGAATTTCTTCCAGCGTTTTTGCCGCCAGATCCTCTGCCTTTGACTGCTCATCATCTTCTGCCATGATGCCGGTATCTTCGGTGAATTCCATCTCCAGTTCGTCAGTCAAGTCGGGCAGGTCGTCACTTTCCTTAAATTCCAGGGTTTCTTCATCATCAAAAGCCATAAGGTCTGGCCTGTTTTGGGGATCGTCATTCATGGCAATGATGTCATCGTCTTTCTCGGGGCTAAGGTCGAGATTGGCCACCGGGTCAAAGAGGATATCTTCATCCACGCTCTCATCCGGATCTTCGTCATCCATGGTGATGATTTCCAACTCCTCCATGGTCTTCATGTCATTCAGGTCAAAAGTATCATATTCGTCTTCATCACCTTTGTATTCAAGCCTAATTTCTTCTTCGCTATCAAAAACCTCCTCATCGTTTTCCGTTAGCGGTTCGGCACGGTTGGATACGGCCGTAGGATCATCATCATCATTCAATATGATAATATCGTCATCTTGTTCGAAGCTGATTTCGGATTCGTCGCTTAGGTTGCTCCGATCTTCTTGGAGATTATCATCGTCAACGTCCAATGAGTCCACAACTGCCGAGGCAATAATGTCGTCTTCTCCCATAGTGCTCTCATCATCCTCAACCGCTTCATCCAGGTCGATAATGTCATCCTTTCTTGCCGGAATGTCAGAGGGTTTTTGGGGGATAGCCGTGTCGGTGGCCTGTAGATCAATAATTTCGTCATCGCCTTGGGGTTCTGTGATGATCTCATCGGTGAGTTCGATGATATCGTCATCATAATCGACCGGGCTGATTTTCTGATGGGGATCTTTTTTCTCGGGCATGTTCACCACCATGGGATAAAAGGGAAGCTTTTGGTAAGGCCGAAATGATTTTCAAATTATTATTATCTTTAGAAAAATTATCATATGGCACCCGCAGTGTCAAGGAGTTTGAAGTCGGTCTGCGACGAGCTGCCCCTGGGTTATTCAGGCGTTGAGCGGGTGGCAAGCGGCCATTTCGAATTTAGATCTGCCCTGTATCTGTGGTAATTGGGTGCACCCAGAATTGCGGCAGCCTGAATTTTGAGGCGATATGAGTTGATTTGAATCTTTTAAAAAAACATTTGCAGGATTTTATATATCGGTTATAAAAAAGCGTATGCACTATTTTTTCATTGAGCCCTCTTCAGTGGCGGGTCCGGTGGTACTGATCACCGGCACGGAGGTCCATCACATAAAAAACGTGCTGCGCCTGAAACCGGGTGACGGCCTTAAGCTGTTTGACGGCACCGGTTTTGAGTATGACGCGGTTATCATCAGTGTGTCTGCCAAGGACGTAGCAGTTGAGATCCAGCGCAAGCTCAAGGCAGCATTCCAACCCGGCCCCCAGATCATTGTGGCCCAGGCCTTTTTAAAAGAAAAAAAGATGGATGATCTGGTGCGCAAGCTCTGTGAGTTGGGTGTGGCCCAATGGATTCCTTTTTTTTCGCAGCGCTCCATCGCAAGACCCGACGCCCAGCGATTGACAGTCCGGTCCCAGAGGTGGCAGCGAATCGCGACCGAGGCCGTTAAGCAGTGCCGGCGAATCGACACGCCCAGGATCGAGGATGCGCTTTCTTTTCATGAGGTCCTGGATTTTAGCAACAGTTGTGATTTGAAACTCGTTTTCTGGGAAAATGAAACCAGCCGGCTTACCGGTGAATATGCCTCTGAGGAAAATCTCCCCAAAAAAATCATGGTGATGCTGGGACCTGAAGGTGGGTTCGCCGATCAGGAGATAAGTATGGTCCGGGACTGCGGATTTATATGCGCCGGATTGGGCCCGCGGATTTTACGGGCCGAAACCGCGACCATCACCGCCGTTGCCCTGGTTCAATATTTGTTCGGTGATATGGGGCAAAAAAATCTTGACAAAGGTTTAGGCTTGGAATAGTAAGCTTGATTTTAAACTGAGACCAAGTGTCACCCGCCGAGGTAGCTCAGTCGGTAGAGCAGGGGACTGAAAATCCCCGTGTCGGCAGTTCGATTCTGTCCCTCGGCACCATAAATATAGAATAAACTAAGGGGGTTAAGTAGAATTACTTAAGCCCCTTGTTTTTTATCTATTTAAAAATCAACTCTCTGTCCCTTCTCTGTCCCTATCTTTCAAATTTCCCGTTTGTAGTGAACACGCTTACTTCATTTCTTTGAAGGCACTACCGAATTGTCCAGCTACTTACGATTTATCGAACTACTGCTGATCTTTTTGGGGAGCTCACTGCATTATTTGGAAGTTTGATTGGCAGCGTTTTGGCATCAGATGGGTTCAAATGCGAAACTATTTCGCTTTCTAAAAAGTTTGGAAAGTTCGGAAGGATGAATGCGCGCTTTATGCGCATTTTCATCCGTAGTTATTTCATTTGCTAATCTGCAATTTATAAAAATTGAATCTTACATCAGCACATCTAACAAATTTTAGGACCTTCCAAATTTTCGATTTAGGCACGAAGTCCAAAATAAATTAAGGCTCAAAAAAGTGTGTATTTGCCCTGACTAATCTGCAAACTCATTATTACGATCGAAGCTCCGCATTTTTTTTGGCGTATCAGAACAAACCTCAGCATTGTGCAGGACCACTTGCGATATCACTTTGAAGCATGTACTTTCGACAGGGTTGAATATATGCTAAAAAGTGGCTAAAAAAGTTAACCCAAATTAATTCTTTTTAGGATGATATCACAACAATAGCCGAACCTTTTATTATCTCAATATATGTCATGTTCGGCGACCCTGTATGATGCATTTATGCGATAGGTTCTATTTAAAAAAGATTAGATAGCGATTATTATAGGTCATTGCCGAATCAGGATGACGGATGGATCTGTTTTTGTGCAGCACATAGGAACATGGAAGGAGATTAAAGATGAAATACAAACAACTTGGAAGAACCGGATTGCTCGTCTCGGAATTGTGTTTCGGAACCATGACATTCGGCGGCAGAGGATTTTGGAGTGCGATCGGTCAACAGCCCCAGGACGCAGCGGACAACCTTGTCGACCGTGTGCTCGAAGCGGGGGTCAACTTTATCGATACGGCCGATGTGTACTCCGAAGGAGAATCCGAGAAGATGCTGAGCAAAGCCCTGGGAAATCACCGCAAAGATGTGGTGCTGGCAACGAAAGTATTCGGCCGCATGGGGCCCGGACCCAACCAAACCGGTCTGTCACGCAGTCATATCATGCAGGCGGTTGAAGACAGCCTAACCCGGTTGGGGACCGATTACATCGACCTGTATCAGATTCACGGGTTCGACGCCGTCACCCCCATGGAAGAGACCCTTCGTGCCCTGGACGACCTGGTGCATGCGGGAAAGGTCCGCTACATCGGCTGTTCCAATCTGGCCGCCTGGCAATTGATGAAATCACTGTGGCTCTCCGACAAATACAACCTTTACCGCTTTGAGAGCTTGCAAGCCTACTACACCATCGCTGGCCGGGATCTCGAGCGGGATATCGTGCCGGTCTTGCAGGATCAGAACCTGGGACTGATGGTCTGGAGTCCCCTGGCCGGCGGCCTGCTGTCCGGCAAATTCGACCGCGAAGGAAAGGGGCCGGCAGGTGCTCGTCGTGTTGATTTCGATTTTCCGCCGGTGAGTAGGGAACGCGCCTTCAACACCGTCGATGTGATGCGGGAAATCGCTCGCGAAAAGAATGTGTCCGTGGCCCAGATCGCCTTGGCATGGCTGCTGCATCAGCCGGTGGTCACCAGCGTGATCATCGGAGCCAAAACCCCGGAACAGCTGGCTGATAACCTTGCCGCTTCGGATGTGACGCTGTCCGACGCTGACCTGGATCGCTTGCAAAAGGTCAGCGAACTGCCCGCAGAATATCCCGACTGGATGATCAAAACCCAATCCATGAACCGTTTTCCGGAACCGCCGGAAAACGCTTGACCGCATCTGCCGAGCGTTATTCAGATTCTAAGAGACATTCTTGAATATATTTAGATTTTTGTAGTGCAGTCGCTAACGTTGAGATAAGTCCGATTTATCACTGAAAATCAAATGCCATAGATTTCTTTGATACCAACTAATAAAAGCTTTTCGAGGTCTTCAGGAATTTGTGATATCATAATTTTGATATAGGACTGCACAGGTTCAGATCACTACCGCAATTTCGTGAGGATTCGTGGCAAAATCATTTTGGATATTAGTTTGTAATCACAACTCAAAAGGGGTGAATCTGGAACATTGATTTGCCCATTTTGATTATCGGAGGCCATATTTTCCGGGACTTTGATTTGGCAGCGACTGAAAAAGGGCGATGGGTTGCATATATCACTTTTATTTCTGAAATAATTTGAAAGATTTCAATATGTTGTATATTCTCAATATACGTCAGCTTGGCGCAAAACTGCGATACTGGCAGGAAAGCCCAACTTTTGGTTTGCCTAAAACCCCTACCTACATTGATCTAATCTAACATTTCTAAAATTTCAAATTTTATCTGGATCCCAAAGAATTTTTCACTGCAATATTCCATAATCGGCATCCGATATCTAATTCGAAATTGGTTTAAATTTTTAAGTTGGCTGATCAAAACCGAAAAAGAAATGACTCCCTCTTAGATGGGTTATCATTCCCGTATTTCGCATTTTCCTTGACATATTGTGTTATCTTTGACATAGAATTGTATCATCCGTAAAACTGTGAAATGATCAAGAAACTTGCCTTACTCACTTGGTATTTTTATCTGTAATCATTGAATTGCGAAGTACCATATTCATATCGTTTTTTTAACTTTCGTACTTTCGACGAAAATTAGTACCTCGACTCTCAAATTCTAAGCGCTATCCATTCTAAATTATTCTCGTATTGTTGCATTTCCATCAACCAAGGAGGAAAACATGAAGGGAAAATGTTTAGCAATCATTTTCATCCTGGGCCTCATTGGGTTGATATTGTCGGGCTGCGGACAACAGCCGCCGATTGATATCGACAAGGTGTTATCCCAAGATAAGACCTACGTAGGGTCAGATACCTGTAAAATGTGTCACCTCGAACATTACGATTCCTGGAAAATGACTCAGCACAGCCGGATGATTCAGGATGCTCAAAAAAATCGGGATGTGATCATCGTTCCGATTGAGGAAAAACGCATCCGTGAGGATCTGGCTAAATTAGGCAAAAAGCTCAAGGTCCCGGCCGATGAGATTTACGTTCCGAAAATTGATGAAATCCTTTACACCATCGGCAGTCAATGGAAGCAACGCTTCATTGTAAAGAAAGACGATACGCTTTTTATCTCCCCAATTCAATACAACGCGGAAACCCATCGCTGGGTAAATTACCACGAGAATGATTGGGACAAACGCCCGTGGCTGCTCAAATGCGGCGGTTGCCATACGACCGGTGTAGATTTGGAAAAACAGACCTTCAACGAACCGGGTGTATCCTGTGAAGCCTGCCATGGCAGAGGCTCCTGGCATGCGGCTCTGCCCAAGACCGCCGTATTCGAAAAACGACAGACCATCGTCAACCCGGCCAAATTGCCGTCGGGGGTTGCCCAGCAGATCTGCGGCTCCTGCCACAATCGCGGCAAAGCCAAGAAGATGAAGGGCGCCGGTTGGCCGGTCGGCTACGAGCCCGGCAAATCGCTGGAAGCGTTTTACGTATCGACTTCCTATGCCGGCGGTGACAAGAAACATCTGTATTCCAATGAATTTTCAAAAGGCCACCATCAGCAACACATCGACTGGTCCCAATCCCCGCATGCCAAGGAAGGGGTCACCTGCACCTCATGCCATTATGTGCATCAGATCGGGATACCGCCGACACGGTCTCAGACACGGGCTGCCGGTTCCAAACAATGCAGCGAATGCCACGAAAAAACCGCCAACGTGGGTGCACATTCCATCCATTCCTTTGGCAATTGTGTGGGCTGCCACATGCCCAGAATTGCCAAAAGTGCTGAAATTGGCGACATTCGCAGCCATACTTTCATCGCTTTGCTGCCGAAGGAAACCATAGCGGATCCGACGATCCCCAACTCCTGCACCACCTGTCACAGACATAAGGATGCGGATTTACAAAAACTGCAGGAAACTTACGATCTGCTGACAAAACGGCCGAAACCGGTAGGCGAACAGATTGGTTCGGTGCCTTACCAATAAGGTGAGTTGAAGGAGACGATAAATGGACCGCACTCGCCCATTGCAATTATGGCTGGCAGGCGTCCTCTGTTTTGGGCTGATCCTCTCCGGCAGCATGGCATCTGCCCAGGAGGAGGTCGCCTCGGCCATCCGGCGCTACAAAGCCTACGAGGCCAGCACCGGCTATTACGAGGAGTATGAAGTCCGGCCGCGTCATCAGCGGCCCCTGATCGGTGTTCCCAATATCCGCGAGGGAATTTTTCCCTACAGCCCAACGATAGCCAAAGTGCGCAGCCGCACTCATCTGGCGGATTCTCATCAGGGAATCCGCTTTTACGCGGGCCGGCAATGTGCAGATTGCCACCCGGCGGCAGCTTTAGATATCCACACGACGCGTGCTAATCTAACCTGCCGCCAATGTCACGGCGATGAGCCGATTGCCAGTATCAACTTTTACTGGTCTCCGCTAAATCCAATTCGACGCCATGCTTACGTGTGTGCCAAATGCCATGAAGGCGCCAATGCGTCTTATGCCGCTTACGTGGTGCACGCACCTAATCCAGCCCTGGCCAAAACTTTTGACGAATTTCCGGTGTTGGCCTGGGCATTTTGGATTATGGTGGTCATCGCGGTGGGCAGCTTTGTGCTATTTTTGCCGCATACCATTTTGTGGGGCATCCGCGAACTTTTTGTAAAAAAGAAAACAAAGGAGAAAAAGACCATTGAACCCGACAGTAAAAACGCGGATTAAACGGTTTACGCCGCTACAGCGGATTTTTCATTTGTTTTTAATGTTCACCTTTCTGATACAGGGTGCCACCGGACTGGCTCGCATGTTTGTCGAGACGTCGTGGGGTAAAAATATAGGCTATGTCTTCGGCGGCTACGAGGGTGCCCGCACAGTTCATATATATGTGGGGATCATTATGCTCTGCGGGTTAACCCTGCATATTATTTATTTGATGGTCAAGGTTAACTGGAGAAGGTTCCCGTCCAGTCTCTACGGTCCGGATTCGCTTATATTTAGTCCCAAGGACGCGAAAGACTTTTTCCAACACATCGCCTGGTTTTTTGGCGCCAAAAAGGCACCCCATTTTGATCGCTGGGGCTATTGGGAAAAATTTGATTACTGGGCTGTATTCTGGGGAATGATAATATTGGGCGGCACAGGGCTTCTTTTGACCTACCAAATGGCGGCCAGCCGTATTATGCCCGGGTGGGGGTTAAATGTCGCGCTTTGGGTACACCGCATCGAAGCCATTCTGGCCATGGCGCACGTGTTTTTGATCCACTTTTTTGTAGGCCATCTGCGCCGCCATAATTTCCCGATGGACAGAGCCATGTTTGAAGGCAGTGTGAATCTGGAAGAAGCCCGGCATGAGAGGCCCGCCTGGATTGCGCGGCTCGAGCAAAGTGGCGAGATAGACGGTGTTTTGGTTTCCGAGGCCATGACGGCTCAACGCGTAATCTATTATGTGTTAGGGTTTGCTGCCGTGGCCGCTGGATTATTTTTGCTGATTGGTGCCCTGATTAACGTTCGCTATATACACTGGTAGTAGATATAAAGAGAGCGGTTAAATAAAAAACTAAAACCAATTTTCTCTTTAGTTAAAAAAAGGCGGATCATCACTGATTCTGCCTTTTTTATTATGTCAAATCGAATGATACGGATCAGGATTCCCGTGGGCGTGGCGTATGGTTCCGACGTGCCTTTGTGACAGAGATTCCTCATGACCGTTCTCGTGACAAAGCTTCGGCGATGTCTTCCCTTGAATTTCAATTGGTGGCAATGGGGTTTGGAAAGAGATCGCTTGACTTCTATCTTTGGATTTTTGCATCGAACATTGACCACCGCCTTACTGCACAGGCAAGCCTCTTCAATACATAGACCAGCAGTATTGTATGAACAACATAACGATTCCAAACCCCGTACGGGATCTGTATCTGCGCAGAGTGTATGAGGCGGTCATTTTGCAAGTCTTAAAAGTAACAAAATATCCTTCTTTCGCGGGTCGACAGATATATTAGGCCTCAAAGAAAAAATTGCGATGGAAAAAGTGAATGCATACTTTTGATTTGGTGTCGAAACCCACACTTTGGCCGAGTTGTACATTGCGGCTATACTGGTAAACTTTTAAAAGGCCAATATTTTTTACATTAGCGAAAGAAACCACATAGAAGAAAGACGAAATTATAAAACCGGCATCAGATTCGCTTATTCGATGCCGGTTTTTATATTTTTTGGTAATTTCAAGATTCAACCTGGAAATCTTAGGATTGGTGAACGAAATGTGCAATAATTTTAAAGAGGTTTCAAAGATTCGATACAGGCACGACATATCTAATTTTAGGCAAGCCATAATTTGTTACATTAGCTGACGAAATATACAGTTGGAAGTTTTGCGAACTGTAGAATGCGGTAGGCGGTTTTGGTATATGTAATGTATTCGA
>Ga0265303_10000949_pt1 | contig 17369 bp, 12 predicted proteins | sample Helome_2_FD_192494 | JGI IMG/M metagenome (GOLD analysis project Ga0265303, IMG submission 192494) | Marine sediment microbial communities from subtidal zone of North Sea - Hel_20160317 (Illumina Assembly) | ecosystem: Environmental > Aquatic > Marine > Subtidal zone > Sediment ... | reverse complement strand
CAAATACCGATTTCACTCCATTTCTAGACAACTGGCCATCGTCCTGGCAATTGGTCTGAGCCATATCCAATGCTCATGGACTCCAGATGTCGAAACGCCCTTATATCAAAGTGAAGAGGGAACTATTGCCCTCCAGACCACCAAAAACTTTATAGTTGCCCCAAAACATCCCGCATGGATTTCTGACTCTCTTATTCAAGAAATGTTAGGAGGGCTCACCCAAACTCAGGAGAGCGGCCTTCTCCAAGAGATCTTTTCAGGATCTCCTCCCCAACTTCCAGTCTTTTCACCCTCTCAAATTCGTTTTTTAGGGCCTCAACTAGCTTCGGCATTGTCCAAAGCCACTCCAGAAGAACTTGTCTCCTTTATTTGCATAGATACCAATGAAAACTCCTCGGTTATTAAAGGAACAGTGGCGATTTTCCATCCTACTACTCTTCTCATAAATTTGAAAAATTATCGAAAATCTATGTTTGATCAAGGAAAAGGTAAGAATTCACGAGGAGACTTACAACGCTATACAACCATTCATTTTTCCCAGGAAGAAGCACTCATCGACCCAAAGGCATCACAACCTTTAATGGAAATTCCAGCCAACTCTCATTGGGTTATGATTAACTATAGTCTTTTAAAGACATCAAATTTGAAAGAACCACATGTTCTCACTTCCACATCAGGTGGAATGACAAATGTTGGGATGAAAGAGCAAAACACTCAGGAGATCAACTCCTTGAACGAAATGAACGAACAGCTTCTAGATTTACGACGGAAAGTTGATGAACAAAATGAGGAAATTAAACGTCTTCAACAAACAGAACCTTAAAATTTGAGTTCAATCAGTCTAAGTGAATGTATTGAGGCATTCGACGAACGTCCTCTCGACTGTGGAGTTTTTGAAATACCATCCGAAAATAGCAGTCATAGGTCACAAAGGTAACTTGTAGACAATATTCTCCCACAACCTTTTTCTTCCCATTCGCCCATATTTCAGCCCCTTGAGCCACACTCCACGAATTTGTTTCGACCTTCAGAGCTTCCACCAACACATCTACCTTGACCTACCTCTGAATATACCAGTTACTCCAAATAGCCATCGTATCATATCCACCTTACCAAGCCATGGCCCATTGAGGGTTCATCGAATCCCAAAATGCCAGGCCCCCAATCACCACAATACGGCTAAAGGTCTCATCAAAAGCAGATGGTTAATATTGCTCATTCTCATTGTGCAGCTGTTCTTCATATTCGGGATACGAAAATAAATCCATTTTGTCTTTAGATGAAGCCCTTGGCAAGGATGCCAATTCAATCCCCCGAACTCTAGTCCATTCCAACCGAGGGACTTAAACCGTTTCAATATCAAGTACAATTTTCATCGACAACAAAGGATTTAGAAAAAAGGTTCTTCCTCCAACTACCCTTGCAGGATTTTCCTCAATACTGGCCGATCAGCGGCCGGAAACTCATAAAATGCTAATTTTCCCATAGGCACCCAGGCCATTTCTATACTTCCAAGAGGCTTGGGGTCTCCTTGAAAAATTGAACAGGTAAAAAAATGTAATTCTACTTCCTTTTCAGGATAGCGATGACAAAGAGTATAGAAGTGTTGTAAGCCATTTACTTCAATATCGATTTCCTCTTTCAGCTCTCTCCGCAAACATTGCTCCAATGTCTCTCCTAGCTCTTGCTTGCCACCAGGAAATTCCCACAGTCCCCCCTGATGAGCATCAAGCTTTCTTCTCGTCAATAAAATTTTTCCTTCACGCTGAAGAATAGCCGCAGCCACGACAACATACGGTAACTCTCGAAGGCCTTGGTCATTCATGAGAAGAAACGGTATGGCAAATATCTCGCATAGGGCAGAGCAAACAGAAGGGTTTTCGTGCCGTACACACCATGGCCCCGAAATCCATTAAGGCTTGATTGAAATCATAGCCTTTCCCCTTGGGAATCAGTTTTTCCGAAAGCATCCACAATACCGATTTTTGTTTTTTAGGATCACCCGTTCCAATAAATATCCGATGTAAGACACGCATAACATTGGTATCAAGAATGGCCGCATCCTTCTGAAAAGCAAATGATTGAATGGCCCCCGCCGTATACCGACCAATCCCCTTCATGGACAACAACTCTTCCTCTTTGCTGGGTATGTTTCCTCCATATCGCTCCATGGCCTCACAAGCAATTCCATGAAGACGATACGGACGGATGTTATATCCCAAGGGATACCAGGTTTTTCGAACCTCCTCTGGCCGGGCTTCAGCAAGGTCTTGCATAGTAGGATATTTTTGCAAAAACTCGTGAAATTTAGGAATCACACGATCAACTTGTGTCTGCTGTAACATCACCTCAGAAACTAAAATCTTATAAGGATCCTCAGTCCTCCTCCAGGGAAGGTCGCGACCACATTCCCCGTACCATATCAATAACCGTTTCTGAAATTTCCGTTTTTTTGAAAGAGGAATATCCTGAATTTCAAGCTGTCCAACCTTCGACTTTATCTTCTTTCTTAATTTTTTAGGAGAAGGCATAAGATAAGGACCTTTCAACCCACACTCTCATTCGCTCTCACCAAATGGCAATAGAAAAGAAACGACCTAGCTTAAACAAAAAGCTCACGCATATCTTTATATTTCAAAAATTAACACCAAACAGAAATACCCCTAGCTAGACATTCTTATCATTTTTCGTTAATGTTCCGTTTTTTAGGTAGGGTCATTTTTATTCCTTTCTAATGAGAGCAGCCCCCCACGTGTTTTTTTCTCACCCCCAATTTGGAAGAATACATGATGATCCTTGATTCTTCGTAACTTTTCAACAACAATCAAACCGCAAAATTCCGGGGTCTTTGTCCTATCATGTGGGCGAAATCCGGTTCAAGGGCTTCCTATCCTCTTTTCCATTTTTGTGGAAACTTCCGAGTTTGTCCTCTTCTCAAAACAAATTCACACACAACATCCTCTCAGTTAAATAGACCCCATTTCTCTTTCCTGGCTTTTGTCTCTTTAATCATCGTCCTTGTCCTCTTTCGCCATTACAATTCAGGAGGTGTTCTATGTACAGTTAACCAATTCCCCTCTCTCCTTTTATTCCTCCCATCTTCTGGGAATCAATCTCTTCAACCAAACTCACGGCTTCAGTGCCTACACGCAGATCCCTTGTTTTTACACAATTTAAGTTTCTTGTATTCAATTTCACTTTAAGGGTGCTTTCACACCAAAAGGAGGCTTTTTATGTCCATTTATCTTCCAAGCAACTTATCCGTTTCGCGCAACAAAACATTCGACCTTAGTCACCAGGATTCAGCAGCAAATTTAACCGTCGAATACCTTAAAGCATTATCTCAAAAAGGTGGCCCAGTTCCTTCGGAATATGTAGATGTGAACTTAGCCATGAATATTTTAGCTCAGCTACATCATTCCGGTGGTATCTCCAATCAGGACCTGGAAGTCATCCGCGAAGAATTAGGAGAGGCGATGACACCAAAAACCATTCAAGGATTTGCTTATAAACAACCACATGGATATGCTGGAGATTTTGAAATTATTGAAAAAATCTACAATAACCATGTGGCATCAGAACCACACCTTGCAAATTGGGATAGATTTTTCCAATCCCACTCCGCAGCCCAAGCCGTAAGAAATCGCGTCTCATTTTTTCTTGATCAAGTCTGGAAGGTAAAAGATCAGTCTGGCGGCAAAGCTCGTATTTTAAATGTGGCAAGTGGTCCTGGCCGGGACCTGCATGAATGCCTGAAGATCATGGGGCAAACCGGCCTTCACTTTGATTGCGTGGATCAAGATCCCAATGCCATTCAACATGCAACGCAACTTTGCCAAAATTTTACGTCCAATATTACATTTTTCCATCAAAATGTTTTTAAGTTTGTAGCTAATAAAACTTATGACCTCATCTGGTCAGCTGGGCTTTTCGATTATTTCTCGGACAGTTTGTTTAAACGAGTCCTCAAACGCCTATTACCCTTTCTGGAGAAAACAGGGAAGTTAGTCATTGGCAACTTCTCGGAACAGAATCCCAGTCAAGACTACATGGAGTTTTTCAATTGGCTCCTCCATCATCGAAGCGCGCAAAAATTACAACAGTTAGCCCAAGAATGTGGTATAGCTTCACACAATATTCAAGTTAAAAAAGAACCGGAGAGCGTTAACTTATTTTTAATTATTTCGGCAAATGGTTAGCCTCCCACTTACTGTGGACCTCTCACCCAACCTGTGAGGAAGAAAATAGGGTTGAAGTTGCAGTAAGAGATTGGCTGTAAAATGAGCCTAGACCAAAGAAAGTCATAGCCACGCAATGTTTGAAGGGTTGAGAATTAGTTTTTCAATCTAATTCTCAACCCTTCAAGTTTCTGAAGATTCATTGGGATGTTGTTTCCAAAAGAGGGGTATAAGATCAAAGAAACCCAAAACAAAAAAACACCAATCCCTGCAGGCTTTATTTCTGTAAAACAGAACTTAAAACAGCACTTAAATTGACTAAATTGAAAGGCTTTGCAACCATACCTTTAAACCCATAGTCCTGGTAATTTGCCAAAACTGGATCATTCGAATAGCCACTAACGACGATGGCTCGCAAACACGGATCAAGAGAAAGCATGTCTTTGATCACCTCTTTTCCTCCGAGGCCTCCGGGGATCGTGAGATCCAATATAACAGCAGAAAAGGGGTCCCCACTATTTTGGGCTTGGCGAAACACGTTGAGGGCTTGCTCTGCATCAGAAACTGCTTGAAAATGATAGCCGCAAGTCTGAACCATATCCCCGAGCACTTTCCGAATCTGAACTTCATCATCCATGATGAGTATATGCCCATGACCAAATATAATTTCTTTCTCGGTAGAGGGGGGAGCAATTTTTTCCGGTGAAAGAGCGGGAAGCAGGAACGAAAACCGACTGCCAACCCCTATTTCAGATTCTGCCCACAACACTCCACCATGATTCCGAATGATTGAGTATGACGTTGCCAAGCCCAAACCAGATCCAGTGGACTTTGTCGTAAAATATGGATCAAAAATTTTGACCAAATTTTCTTTGGAGATCCCTATTCCTTGATCTTGGATGGTGATCTGTATCCATTGAGCCTCCGAAGACACCAATTGATGGATATGGCTCAGCCTTTCACCCTCCTCTTTACTGACATTGTGGGCCTCTATAAGACATTCACCACCGCTTTCCATCGCCTGCCGTGCATTGATGACAAGGTTATGAAGCACCTGACAGATTTGGCCTAGATCAACATTTACCGCCCACAGATCCTGTATATCACGAAAAACGGGGCGAACCTTCGAACCGGCCAAGACTAATCGAACATTTTCCTCCAAAACACTTTCTAAGGACACGACATTTTTAACTGGATCTCCCCCTTTAGAAAATGTCAGGAGTTGTTGTGCAATGTCTTGTGCGCGCAAGGAAGCATGTTCAGCTTCAGCAAGACGAGAAAAGAGGGGATGCGCAGTATCTACTTCATATTTTGCTAAGGACAATTGCCCCAAAATAGCTGTAAGCAAATTATTAAAATCATGAGCCAACCCCCCCGCTAACAGTCCCAAGGATTCTAGTTTCGCTCCACGCACACGCTCTTCTTCCCACTTTTTTCGTTCCGTGACATCCTGGGCAAGACCAATGATCCGAGAGATCTCACCCGACGGCTCCTTTACCGGAAAGGTTCGATTGTGGACCCACCGTACTTCATGATTTTTGGCAATTATTCGGTATTCAATATCTTGGCTCTTCGCATCTAAGCGCTTCAAAAAAAGATTTTCGACCCGCGCCCGATCTTCAGGTGACACAATGCTCAGCCAATCAAATGGATTGTTCATAAGCTTTTGAGCATTTCCTCCCCACAGACGTTCATAAGCCGGGCTGACGTAGACTATGCGATGCGATTGGATATCCCATATCCAAAAGACACTATCGATTGCCTCTGCTAGTTGCCGAAACTTTTCGTCACTATCCTTAAAAGCCAATTCCGCCATCCTGGCGTCAGTGACATCTCGACACACAAACAAGACAGTAGGCATTGGCTTGATCGAATTGGGCTCTGGACAAAACCGTACATCAAATATTCGCATACCTTTAGGAGTGGGATACGAAATTTCTATTGACTCCAATGTTTCTCGCAGGAAAACTAATTGAACTTTTTCTTCGAAAATTTTAGAGACTTTTGGAGATAAATCTAAATCGGGAAGTTGCTTTCCAAGATAGCGCTCTGGAGGGATCGGCTCTGCACTATCCCACCATCGATTCAAATACAATAATTGATTTCGGCGATCGACCCTGCCAATAATATCGGGAAGATTGTTGGTTAATGAGTGAAGCTCGCGGTCCCACCGATGCAATTCATCTGTGATCAATTGTGAATTAGGGTTTTGCAGCAACACCCCATGACAGACTATTTCCGCATTCGCACGATCTCGTGATATCCAGCAATGTTCTTGTACGTCAATAACACGATCATCCCCAACTATCATCCGGTAATCGAGACTCACCGTTGTTGGGAATGAATTTTGAGCAGCCCAAACCTGTAAAAATTTATTTCGATCATCAGAGTGAATCCGTCGAAAAAACGCTCGGGAATCTCGAAGCATTTCCTCAGCTGTCAGATCCAAAAAATCCCGAATATTAGGGGTAACAAATTGAAATTGCCGCTCAAGACCTTTTTGAATACACCGATAGCCCACAACCGGAAGATGCGTCATAAAAGACGAAATAAATTGCTCAGAACCATCCATTAAGCAAGACAATCTTTCTTCTATTTGGACTGTAGAGCCAATCCAAAACGTACGTATTGTATCAATTTTCTCTTCGAAGAAAAGAGGTGAAAGGGCTTTAGGGAATCAAATATCTCGAACCGGGATAGCAGAGAGGGGAGCTTCAGAAATCATTCTCTGGCTCATACGGGGGGAATGGACCGGAAATTGAATACGGATGCCAAAAATTTGCTCTTGAATATTCGTCTGTAGTTCCAAAGATCCAGAATAGCGTTGAACAATTTGGCTTGCGAGAAACAGCCCTCGTTTTTCACAACCATCCAATGAGGCAAACACTGGCGGTTCTAGGTCCTCCTTTCCTAGAGTGAGGAATTTGACATAGCGAGAATTTTCTTGAGTTATCCAAGAAAAATAAAGAACTACCCAACATTGGCCTGAAGCCCTTCTATCAGCCTCAGCCCTAATTTGCAAGACTTGTCCCGAACGATCGGTATCTTTAAGAAGAAATAACAGCGCATTAAACATCACTTGCATAAAGCCCTGACGATCGATCGGAAGACTAGGAAGGGAGGAAAAATACTGCGTATCAAACTGAATGTCTTTGTAAATAGGGTTATTGGAGAAGAACAACAAACAGGCCTTAATGGTTTCATCAATATCAACCTGGTCAAATTCCGTTTCAGATAGCGGTTTTACATATTCTCGAATTTCTTGCGTTAATTGCTCAATATTAGCAAGATCATCTCCAACCACACGATGAAGAGTATCCATGAATTTTTTGTCATGGCGTCTCAATTGAGCTAATTGAACAAACGCCTTAATGGACATCACCGGGTTATGAAGTTCTTGGGTTAACCCTTCAGTCATCGCTCCAACGGAGCGCAACCGATCTATTTGCTGTAGACTATTTTCAGATCGTAAAAGTTCTTTACGAAGAATAGCATTCTCTAAAACCAAAATAGACTCTTGAATCAGGGTATCTCTAACCAGGGCCCCACCTAATACTCGACGTAATTCTCTTGCTACAGGTCCAAGCGCAAGAATCCCAACTAATTGGTAATTACTAAATACTGGATAACATACCTTAAAACCCAGGTATTCCATAGTTGTCGCCACTCTATCATCCCATGGGTCAAAAGGCGCAACTCGTAATTCATTAAGAGAAACCTTAGATTGTGTATATGAGAGCAGTTGAGGCAAATCATCAGAAAGTTTTATGCCATCTCGATAAATCGGATGCTCAGGAGAGAATCCGGACATCGAAACCACCCGGTATGCATTTTCTCCTCGATTAAAGACGAAAATAGCCGATTTTGAGACGCTAATTCCATGCTTCAAGGCCTCCAGAATAGCTTGTCCAACTTCTGAAACACCTTGTACCTGAGAAACTTTAGAAGTCAATTGATTGAGCGTTTTGAAACGATACTCACGGCCTTTTAAAATCGTCCTCGCCACAGCCCCTCTTGTGCCCATTTTCATTTGATAGGCTCCCGCCACGGTCAATAAATGCACAACCAATTGAACCACAGAATATCGAAGGGAAATGGAACCAAAAACGGATTTTTGTGCGATTAACAAAACAGGATAGACAGGCTGAGAAACTAAAAGGAGAAGAGAAAAATACGAAAGTCCTTTCTCAACAAATACCGAAAATCCCATCAGATGGTAACGTAAAAACGTGTATCCCACGATGGCAACATAAAGAGTAACGAAAATATTTCCATACGGCGGAACCTCGATTCCGTACCACAATGGGAAGTTGGTTGCCCCACCGAGGAATCCAATAGCTGAAGCAATCAAGAGATATCGATATTGTTTCCGATGAACGCCTTTTTCATGCCGATACGCCTGGACTAATTGCCAATGCGCATAGAGGATGACAAGACTCCACCATATAAGGGAGACATGAAATACAGCCCCAGGTATCGGCCAGTAAGGAAATCCTGCAACAGGAGCAACGCCCTGAATGTAATAAGGCGTCCAAACCAACAACGAAAAAATTGCGCCAACATAATATTGAACTTTCAGAAATCTTTGAAAACGATGACGAGTTCTAAGAAGGCTTACAATATGATGGAAAAAAGCTACAGGAATGAAAGTTGCCCCAGTCATTAAGAGCCTTGAGAAAAACAAGGCGGGGCCAGGTGAATGAGAACTTAACCAGAAGAAGTACCCAAAACTCCAGACGGCTATGGTAGACCAAAAAAGAGCATAGGTCCAATAACGAGGATCCTTAGGAGAGCGATTATAAATTAAAAGGGCAAGGCCAGTAGCAGCAATTCCGTTCAAGAGCCCACTAATTGCAAAAAAATCCATAGCCGTCGCCTTAACGAAGGAGATTAATTATTGCAAAATACCGGGTTGGAAAAATCAGCATGCCAAAAAGGCCGCACCAGCCTTGAGGGGGCTCAATTTTGAACTGTTGACATTACCCTGAATAGCCCAAATGGTCAAGCCCTACAAGTCATTTTCCTAATAATACCCCCCGACGTGACAAAAATCACGCAACAGAAGCTAAAGGATTCAACACGTATTCTGAGTAAGGAATATTTAGGAATATGAGGGACGGAGAAGGGGTAGCTCAAGTAATGGCATTAAACTCAAAAGGGTTTGATTGTCATACAAAGCCGCCCCAGAACGATCAATTAACACGGCATGAAGCCCAGCTTCCTGAGCTCCTTCTAAATCCTCGGTTCTATGATCGCCGACGTGGAGAACCTCATCGGGATGGAGCATGTGTTGTTCCAGCGCATAAGAAAAAATTTTGGAAGCGGGCTTGGCAGCTCTAGCTAAACTGGAGATCGTCACGGAATCAAAGTATTGATTAATTTCAAGTGCACGAACCACTTGGAAAAATCGGCTATCAAAATTGGAAATTATCCCAAGCTCAAAACCCCGTTCCTTTAACTTGGTCAAAACTTCAAGTGTTTCTGGAAATAGTTCCCAATGTGTGGCTTGCCCAAACGCGTCAAAGACTTCATCGAAAAAATCATCAAACCCTTCAAACATTCCCACTCGATAAAAAACGGCATGCACAACATCAAACCACCATAACCGCTCACATTGCTTCAATTTCTCTGGACGTTCTACTGAAAAAATTGGCGCAGGCATAGTCTTCATCGTTTCCTTAAATGCCATATTCAGAGATGTGGCCATTTCAACGGTATCAGGAATCCCATATTTCTTGGCATAGGTCACGTAGACTTGCCCCACAGAACCCTTGATATCAAACAACGTTCCAACCGCATCGAAAAATATGGCTTTAATGGGAGATGGTGTCATAGACATCGTTCAAAATCAGCATAAATACATGCCGCAAAAACGAATTGAATAGAATTTCAGAGTGAGAGAAATGACAGGGTGGTTAGAAATGTGGCAGGAGACAACACGCGAGAAAACAGAATCTATTCCCACGGAACCGGAAAACGCTTACTTCTTTTTGCCTTTTTCACGTCGAGCTGTATCTAGACTTTTCACACGACGTTGATTTTTTCGATGTTTTCTACGCATTTCACGATCTTTTTCACGACCACGGGGCATAGGAACTCTCCTTGTCAGCGAATAAGGTTAATGAGATTAGTCTATACCATAGGGTTCCTCAAGGGAACAAGAGTCTATATTGCAGGGCCTCAGGTCCCATGCTAACATCCAGCCGCCTTAAATCCTGATGCCCCATTTATATGTCATCTCCGCAATTAGACAAAACCTATAACCCAACGGCAGTCGAGCAAAAATGGGCTGCTTATTGGGCTGAGCAGACGCTTTTCCGACCCCGTCACACTGAAAAGGCTGAGTCATATTGTATCGTCATTCCGCCCCCAAACGTCACGGGTTCTCTCCATATCGGCCATGCCCTCAATAATACCCTGCAAGATATCCTCATTCGGTGGAAACGCATGCAAGGCGTGCAAACCCTCTGGATACCGGGAACCGATCATGCCGGAATCGCCACGCAAAATGTCGTTGAACGCCAACTCAAAGAAGAAGGCCTGTCTCGAGAGCATCTTGGCCGTCAGGCATTTATTGAGCGAGTGTGGAACTGGAGACAGCAATCAGGTGACACCATTATTGGACAACTCCAACAGTTGGGAGCCTCCTGCGATTGGGATCGTCTACGATTCACAATGGACGAGGGGCTCTCTCTTGCCGTCAAAGAAGTTTTTGTCCATTTATATGATGAAGGATTAATTTATCGCGGCGAACGACTTATTAATTGGTGTCCTCGCTGTCTCACAGCTCTTTCCGACATTGAGGTTGAACACGAGGACATCAAAGGCACGCTCTACCACATACGCTATACCCTCGCTGATAGCCCTGAAACTTTCCTCACTGTCGCGACGACACGCCCGGAAACCTTATTGGGCGATACCGCTGTCGCCGTTCATCCAGAAGACCCCCGCTACCAACATTTCATCGGCAAGCAAGTCAAACTTCCCTTAACCACACGCACCATTCCTATCGTGGCTGACCCAATTTTGGTGGATCGTGAATTTGGTACAGGTGCAGTCAAAATTACACCAGCACATGATTTTAACGATTTCGAAGCTGGCGAACGCCATCAGCTTAAACGCTTTTCGCTTTTAAACCATCATGCCAGAATGAATCCCATAGTCTTGAAAGAGGCTCAAGTCGACCTTCAGTTACAAAAAGATCTCTATGAGCAGTCCGTCCAACAAGCCAGACTGATGGTCATCGAAGCCCTAACACAGAAGGATCTTCTCATCAAAGAAGAAGAACATTCTATGGCGTTGGGCAAATGCTACCGCTGTAAAACAGTCGTCGAACCCTATTTATCTCCCCAATGGTTTGTGAAAACAGAGCCCTTAGCCATTCCGGCGATCGAAGCAGTGGAAACGGGAAAAATTCGTATCATTCCTGAGGGTTGGAAAAATAACTACCTGGGCTGGATGCGCAACATTAAGGATTGGTGTATTTCCCGCCAAATCTGGTGGGGGCATCAAATCCCCGCCTGGTACTGTCGAACCTGCAACAAGGACCATCTTCTTGAAACGGGTCATGCAGTCGGGGCAACAACAGAGGGAGGTACACTCCCTGAGCAAATAAAAATGAGCTGCTTCATCACATCCGATGCACAACCCATCGTGTCAAAAACGGACCCCAAAATATGCCCTCACTGCGGGGGGGCTGATTTATTTCAAGACCCTGACGTCTTAGATACGTGGTTTTCCTCTGCGTTGTGGCCGTTTTCTACGCTTGGGTGGCCAGAACAGACCCAAGACTTGAAAACATTCTATCCCACTTCCACGTTAGTCACCGGCCTGGACATTCTGTTTTTTTGGGTAGCCAGAATGATCATGATGGGAATCAAGCTGACAGGACAAATCCCATTCCGAGATGTCTATATCCATGCCTTGGTTCGAGATGCGGAAGGACAGAAAATGAGTAAGTCCAAAGGCAATGTCATTGACCCCCTCACCAAGATGAGCCAATACGGAACTGATGCCTTACGATTTACCTTGGCATCTATGGCCTCGCCGGGGCGGGATATGAAATTAGCTGAGGAACGCATTGAAGGCTATCGAAACTTTGTCACCAAGATTTGGAATGCCGCGCGCTTTATTCAACTCCATGCCGATGGACCCAAGGCCGCAGAGCCGGAGGCCCGTCCATTTCCAGATAGATGGATATTCAGTCGTTTAAACTATGCTATCCGTGAGGTCACCAAGGCTTTAGACGACTATCGCTTTGACCAAGCCACTTATCACCTCTATCAATTTATCTGGCATGAATATTGTGATTGGTTTATTGAGCTGGCAAAGCCCAGCCTTCAACAAGACAATCATCCAGATGCCGCCGCCACTCGTTACACGCTTTTAAAATCGTTCGAAATCATTCAACGTCTTCTGCATCCCATAATGCCATTTATCACCGAAGAAATTTGGCAATCCTTCCCGCATGACGGCCTTTCGATTATGATCCAACCGTTTCCTACTGAGCAGCAGGATTGGACCAATAGCCAAGCTGAGCAGGAATTTGCTTTGCTACAAACTGCTGTGTCGACAACCCGAACGGGTCGCGCTCTTTTGAATATTCCAGCAAATCAATCACTCACCATCTTTGGTACGACAACCAACCAGGACGAGGCAGTAAGCCTTAAAAACTTACAACCGTATATTCAGGCCATACTCCGCTCAACGTTGACTCTTACTCAAACCACAGATTGGCCTTCTGACCGTATCTTGCAACTGGTGACCGGGAATCTGACAGTCGGCATCCCCGTTGAAACAAAGCTTGATCTTCAACAAGTCGTCAAAAAAGTTAAAAAACAAATTGAAGCCAAGCAAAAAGAATGCAGCAGGCTTCAGGACCGTGTAGCTTCCCCATCATTCCGAGAAAAAGCAGAGGTTTCGGTCATTCAAGAATCCGAAGAACGGGTGACCAGTCTCAGGCAAGAGCTAACCCTGCTCACAAGCAGCGAACAACAACTCGCCACTATGTTGAACTAATGGGCACTAAATTGCCGGTGGCTCTTCCGCCGCTTTCCCATATTCGAAAGATCGTCCAAATAGCCTTAGAGGAAGACCTTGGATTTGGGGATCTGACCTCCAATACTCTTCTCTCCAAGAACATGTCCGCCAACGCAGAAATCGTGGCAAAAGAAGCAATGGTTGTTGCAGGACTAGCGGTTGCGCAGGAAGTCTTTCATCAAATAGATGGCACCCTCACAGTAAAATGTCATCAACGCGATGGAGCCTGGGTTGGCGCAAACACTCAACTTCTTACCATTTCCGGGAATGCCCAATCACTGCTTCAAGCCGAGCGGGTCGCACTCAATTTCCTACAACGTCTCTCCGGGATAAGCACCATCACCCGTCAATTTTGTCGTGCCGTTGAGGAGCATTCGGTCAAGATCGCCGATACCCGAAAAACCACTCCTGGACTCCGTACCTTGGAAAAATGGGCGGTCCGACTTGGAGGAGGTTACAACCACAGATTTGCCCTTCACGATGGCATTCTGATTAAAGATAATCATCTCATGGTCCTAGCAGCTCACAAGACGTCCCTAAGCCAAGCATGCCGGTTAGCAAAACAACTGGCCCCTCATGGACTTCGAATAAGCGTTGAGGTCGAAACCCTGGCACAGGTTCGCCAAGCCCTTCAAGGCAAGGCCGATGTCATTCTGTTAGATAATTTGTCCCCATCAAAAATTCAGCAGGCAGTGGGAATCATCAAAAGTAAAGCGTTGGTTGAAGTTTCTGGAGGCATCAAGCTGGATAATATTCGCGACATGGCCAAAACAGGGGTAGACATCATTTCGATCGGTGCACTTACCCATTCCGCTCCAGCGATGGACTTAGCAATGGACATCATTCCGCTTGCCTCCCAACGGAAGCAAACAAGACGGCAAGCCCGCAGTTAAATTTTCCTCAATCAAAATCTTCCATTATTTTCCGTGTTATCTTCAGAAACCCTAGCGGCCTTATTCCCCTCAAAAACCCTAAACCACTCGCTTTTTGTCTTTGAAGAGCTCACTTCGACAAATACCTTTGCCTTAGAAGTCGCCAAAAACCCTATATCGCAGGGTACAGTGGTACTGGCTGACAGACAAACGGCAGGAAGGGGACGAATTCAACGATTATGGTTTTCCCCACCAGAAACCAATATTTATGGGTCTCTTATTTTTTCATTCAACTCGCCATTTCATACCATGGGATGGATTCCCTTGATGGCCGGCGTTGCTATCGCCCAAGGCATTGAAGATCACGCCAAAATTGGCATCACTCTCAAATGGCCTAATGACATTTTGATTGATGAACGCAAGGTGGGAGGAATTTTATGCGAATCCTTCAAGAAGAGCTCAACAGAAACCTGTGTGGTGATTGGATTTGGAATTAATGTCAATCTCTCAGAATCAGCATTTCCGAAAGAACTTGAACGAATTGCCACTTCCCTCCAAATTCAATCTAACCACCCTCTGGATCGCCATCATCTACTCAAATCAATCATCACGACACTAGAACAGGGCTGGGAAGCACTCATCTCACAAGGTCCACAAGCCTGTCAGCTTGGGTACAGCTCGCGTTGCAGCACGTTGGGGAAACAGATTCAGGTTCAATTTCCTGATGGCAGCGAACTGGAGGGTATGGCACAATCCATCGGTGAACAGGGTCAATTACAAATGATACCCTCCCCTTCCGACGCAAAGGGACAATCCGCTAGGATATTGGATGTTCATGCTGGAGATATTCGTCAAATCCGAAAATCGGCCCTTTAATAAACATTAAATATAAAGTAACGCCTTAGGTATTACGGCCACCATGCTACTCGCTATCGACATTGGAAATACCCAGATCGTGTGCGGTGTATTCCAAAAGAACGCATTAATAGCCGACTGGAGGCTATCGACCAACCACACCAAAACATCAGATGAATACGACATGATTCTTCGATCTTTACTTGAAATTCACAAGGTCGATCTTGGCAAGATAGACGGCTGCATCATGACGAGTGTGGTCCCTCCCCTCACTCACGCTTTTGAGGCGTTACTTCATTCACTCGTGGGACAAGCTCCAATTATCGTAACCTCCTCATGCCCACATGGGCTCATTCTTCGTTATGACAACCCTGAGGAAATTGGAACGGACCGCCTGGTCAATGCCGCCGCTGCGTTTTCCCACTATCAACAAGGCCTTATCATCGTCGATTTTGGGACAGCCACGACATTCTGCACCATTACCCAACAAGGAGAATATCTTGGTGGGGCTATTGCTCCAGGCCTGAAGGCGGCAGCTGACTCCCTCCATCTCAAGACCGCAAAGCTCCCTAAGGTCGACCTGGCCATTCCAGACTCGGTCATTGGACGTGATACGGCAACCAGCATGCAATCTGGCATCATGTTCGGCTATGCCGGCTTGGTAGATGCCATCGTCAAAAGAATTCAAAAGGATATTGGTCAATCGACCTACGTCCTCGCCACCGGAGGCCTGGCCTCCACAATCATCCCAATTTCCCAGACGATTCAAGAAGTTAGGTCACACCTCACCCTCGAAGGGCTCGCACTCATTTACTCACGCATGAAGCCTGCTTGTGGATAACTTACCTGGCATCTAATCTCCTAATTATCTACCTCAAAAACAAGATGAATTTTCAGAGGATGGGTTGACTTGCCAACCTCAGTGACTATCTGAGCAAGGAGTGCGGAAATCCATGTTAACGCCCATAAAATGAGCATCTATGTCCACATTTTCTGAAGAAAGTCTTCCCACATCGACATCTGAGAACAAACTAGAGGAATCCCTTTCTGAAGCCGACCTTTTTCAACAGGATGAAGCAGCGGATCCCACTTCAGCTGACTCTCAAGAAAAACAGGCTCAGGAAGAACTTCAGATTTACCAGGATAAATACATCCGACTGTCGGCTGAATTTGAAAACTACAAACGACGCGCAAAACGAGACCAAAGCGATGCCATTCGCTATGCCAACGAATCGTTATTAAAAAATTTGCTTTCTACACTTGATAATCTTGAACGGGCCATCCAATGCGGAAAAGATGCTGGGGCAACTGGGTCTTTATTGGAAGGTGTGGAACTCACGCATAAGCAATTTCTCGAAACCGTCGGAAAATTAGGCGTACGTCAAGTTTCGAGCACTGGAAGTCTCTTTGACCCCAACATGCATCAAGCCGTAGCTCAGGTAGAATCTGAGACGGTAGAGCCCAATATGGTCGTCGAAGAATTTCAAAAGGGATATTTTTTACACGACCGAATTTTGCGTCCGGCTATGGTCACGGTGGCAAAAGAAAAATCTGATCAGACCGAAACAATATCTACACAAGACACGGGCGAAGAGGGAGGAATACAAACATGAGCAAAATTATCGGAATTGATTTAGGAACGACAAATTCTTGTGTGGCGGTGATGAGCGGGGGAGAACCTAGTGTCATTGCCAATTCAGAAGGCGCACGGACGACTCCTTCCGTGGTAGCCATCACCGACAAAGAGGAACGATTGATTGGACAAATTGCAAAGCGGCAAGCCATCACCAACCCCGAGAATACCATCTTCTCGGTCAAACGACTGATGGGAAGAAAAATGTCTTCTCGTGAAGTCCAAGATGCCAAAAAACATCTTCCGTATAAGATCATTGAAGGAAACAATGGGGATGCCCACGTGGTAATCCGAGGCAAGAACTATAGCCCTGCCGAAGTCTCCGCCATGATTCTTCAAAAAATGAAACAAACAGCTGAAGATTATTTAGGTGAAAAAGTCACCGATGCCGTCATTACCGTTCCCGCTTACTTTGATGATAGCCAACGACAAGCCACAAAAGATGCCGGACAAATCGCAGGCCTCAATGTACTGCGTATCATCAATGAGCCCACCGCGGCCTCATTGGCCTATGGCCTCGACAAGAAAAAAGACGAACGGATTGCAGTCTATGATTTAGGAGGTGGCACATTCGATGTGTCCATTCTGGAAATCGGCGAAGGGGTCTTTGAGGTCAAATCAACCAACGGAGACACCTTCTTAGGTGGAGACGATTTCGATCTGCGGGTGATTGATTGGCTGGTTGATGAATTCAAAAAAGACCAAGGCATTAATCTACGTAACGACCGGATGGCCCTTCAACGGCTCAAAGAAGCTGCCGAACGTGCCAAAATTGAATTATCCAGTTCCCAG
>Ga0265303_10000947_pt1 | contig 17383 bp, 7 predicted proteins | sample Helome_2_FD_192494 | JGI IMG/M metagenome (GOLD analysis project Ga0265303, IMG submission 192494) | Marine sediment microbial communities from subtidal zone of North Sea - Hel_20160317 (Illumina Assembly) | ecosystem: Environmental > Aquatic > Marine > Subtidal zone > Sediment ... | reverse complement strand
GTTTCCGGCGGCTACCGAGGCAAATTGATCACGGTCACCCAGCAGGATTAGCCGCGCCTGCGCTGGCAACGCGTCAAGCAGGTGAAACATCAGTTTCAAATCGATCATCGAAGCCTCGTCTATGACAACGCAGTCGACCGGAAGAGGATTACTTGCATCGTGATTAAAGCCATTACGCCGATAACCGAGCAGCCGATGCAGCGTGGTAGCTTCGCCTGGCAGGTTCATCCTGGCGCTGTCGTCGATGCCAACCTGATCCAGGCGTTGGCAAATTGAATCCGTCATGCGCGCCGCGGCTTTACCGGTCGGTGCGGCCAGCGCAATACGGCATGCGGGATCCAGCGCCAGCAATATAGCGAGTATACGAACCACGGTCGATGTCTTGCCGCTACCCGGTCCTCCCGAAATAACGCTGAAAGATTTGCTGGCGGCTGACACAACGGCGTCTTGCTGATCTTGATCGGCAACCTTCTCGGTGGCGAACAACGCATCGACCCGGTCGATAATCTCCTGCGTCTCGGCAGCATTTTTGAAGTCAAGCTTTGCGCGGATTTTTCTGGCTACGAAGTCTTCATAAAACCAGAAGCGGCCCAGGTACAGACGATTACCATCGAGCACCAGAGGGGCATTCTCATTGGGTCCGCCGACACAGGAGCATTGTTGTAAACGGGTACACCATTCGATATCGTCGAGATTACCCGGAATCAATGCCGCGTCGACCGACGCGGAGTCAAATAGTGGGCGCGCGCGGTAACGGTCAAGCTCGACGCAGACATTTCCGGCAAGATTTGCCTCGCTGACGAGTGCGGCACTAAGGCCAGGGAGATCATCGATGGTGCATTGAGCCCGTTGAGAAATAAACTCGGCAAAATAATAACTTAACCAGCTGATATCGCCGTTACGCGCGAGATTGTAGAGCAGGCTGGTCATGCGCTTGCCATCGCCAGCGGCGTAAACCGCATCAACCGATCAAGGGTTTGTATGGTATGTAGCGCCGGACGCTCGAAATGGACGCCATAACGGCCACCATGCTCTGGCCTTAAAGCGCGCAGGAACAGGTAGTAAGCGCCACCAAAGTGTTGCTCGAAGTTATAGTCGCTTAAGCGCTGTTTGAGAAAACGATGGAGTGCCACCGAATAAAGCAGAGATTGCAGATCATAACGTCGCTCCAGCATCGTACGCTGAAGCTGCTCGGGGCCATAGTCTTCGAGCCTGGTACCGAGGAGGTTGCTTTTATAATCGGCAAGGTAGTAGCGACCCCGGCACACAAAAACAAGATCGATTACGCCGGTCATCAAACCACAGAATTCGGGGCTGCTCACGGCTTTCAGCGGCAGCGGGGACAGGGACTGCATGAACTGATTCAGGGCTTCGATATCAAGTTGATCCAGTGCAAAATCAAATGACAGTTCGTTAAGCCTTTGCTCGTTAGGCAGGTCGTGTAAAGTCAGCCCAGCGTCGTTGATGGGCGCCAGGACCAGGTTTTCCAGCCACCTGACCAGTGTCGGTTCATTTTCGGTGGTTAGGCCTGAGCGGGGCAGGAAGCGAGGGAAAAGCCGGGCACACTGCTGCCCGATATCCTGCTGGAAATCCAGATTTTCCAGCAGTGAATGGATTAGTAATCCAATATGACTTCCCGCTGGAAAATTCAGGATAGCGTCATTTGTACTGCGCATGGGCCCCGGGCTCACGGGTTGATGTATGTCTCGTGTCAGGCTGCTGAAACTGTTTAGTCGCCATGGGGTCATGTTAGCGCGCGTAAATCTGGCAAGTTGAGACGGTTGCTGCGGTTCTTCGCCGGGGCGAAACCCGGACGCGGCGCTTTTCTGCGGCAACGGAACAAGCTCAATGTTTGAGTCGCTCCTGTCTACCAGCGCTTGCAGATCGGCCGCAATGTCCAGGTCATCGGGGAATCCATCGGGCGCCACCGATTCGAGGTCATCCGCTGTTTGCCTCGAATGCAGCAGGTAAGCGAGCGCGGTCTGCTTTGCGTAACCCGGTTTGCCGGGGTCGCCGGCAGTGCCCCAGGCCAGGTACACTTTCGAGCGCGCGCGGGTAAGCGCCACGTATAACAGGCGCATATCCTCGGCGAGGCGTTCTTTTTCCGCAATCAGCCAGTTGGTTTCTAATTCCGCGGACCCAAGGTCGATACAGGGAGCCATCCCGGCATCATGAAAGTAGACAGCCCTGGCCGGGTCAACTGGCTTACAGGACCACAGGAAAGGTGCAAATACAATGGGGTACTGCAAGCCCTTGGATTTATGAACGGTTACAATCTTGACCAACGCCTCGTCGTCTTCCAGGCGCAGCTCGGCATCCTCGTTACCCTGTTCTGCAAACTGATCGTTGAACCAGCCAAGCATTGGCGACATGCCGGCAGTGATCGTGGACTGCTGCTGTAGCAATTCAGCCAGATGCAGCAAGTTGGTAATACGCCTTTCTTTATTGTCCTTTTGCGCCAGGGATCGAGTGATCTCCAATCGATGCAGCAAAGACTGGAACATCGCAATGAACCCGTGCCGTTGCCATAGCTGTTGCAGGTAGCCCAGGTCCTCAATCCAGCGCTGCCAGGCAGTATCGCTATCGACGATTGCGGCGATTTGCCGGTAATCGAAATTGAGCAGGTTGGAGGTTAACGAGAGCGTGGCCATGGTTTGATCCTGGTACTGGGAAATCGCCAACAGTAAAACATAAAGACCCCTGGCCTCGTCGCTGCTGAAAACAGAATCCCGCCCGATACTGACCGAGCGGATGCCGTAACGATTCAGGACATGGCTCAAGGCATGACCCTCCGCAGCCTGTCGCACCAGGATGGCGATATCGCCACTTTGCAGGGGACGATCGTTGATGGTAGTGGTTTGCTCGGCGGCGCTTTCAAGCAACCTGATGATTTCGCCCGCGATGGCTTCGTTGATCGTGTCACGCATGGCCTGGCGGGTGTGGTTGCGTTGGGGTTCGTTTTCAGGAAGCTGCCACAAGGTCATTGCCGGAACGTCCTGGCCTCCCAGTCGAAGCGTGTGGTTGGTATTCTGCGGAATCGATTCGGCCGGTGAAAATCTAATCGAGTCGCCGTAAATAAAAGCGTCCGGTCGATGTGAAAACAGCGTGTTGACCGCGCCCACCAGCTTGGGCTGAGAACGCCAGTTCGTTTGCAGGCTGTACAGGTCTATCCCCGCTAACTGTCGGGCCTGCATATAGGTGAAGATATCACCACCACGGAAACTGTAAATTGCCTGCTTGGGATCGCCAATCAGCGTCAGGCTGATGTTACTCGTTGACAGGTAAATATGGTTGAAAATCTTATATTGAATGCTGTCGGTGTCCTGGAATTCATCGATCATTGCGACCGGGTACTGTCGCCGCAGGCTCTCTGCAAGGGCTTCGCCGCGACTGGATTCAAGAGCCTCCAGCAGCAGCGTCAATTGATCCTGAAAGGCGAGGGCGGTCATTTCACGCTTGCTCGCCCGTACCGCGCATGACGCGAAATAATAGGCATCGGCGCGCAATAGTGGCCCCAACGCGCTGCAAAACTGAAGCCAGTCGTCGGCAATAGGGCTTACCTTTTTGAAGAACGCGTGATCCAGATCTGGATCCTGTCCCTGTTTGCTGGGTTTCGAGTTCCGGTGCAACCAGTCTGTGCCCAGATACTGAAAATTTGGCAACAGGCCGGCAGGCCCGGGTGCGCCGAAAAATTGATCAGCGGATTCCAGAAACAGCGGCAGATTGTTCGGGTGATAAGGTAACTGTAAGGTTCTGCGAAGAGCCGGTGATGTCGAAATAATCTCGCCGATTGCGGAGCGATGTTGAATCCATAGCGGGGCCAACTGGTGTAATCTCGCAGCGATCTTTTTCGGCCGCTCGAGAAGCTCCGACAGGCTGTCGGGGTTTTCCGGCAAGAGCCGTGCTGACGGCTTGTTTCGAAGATCTAGCAGCGTCGCGATCAGGGTGTCGAGATCGGGTAACTGGTGATGAATTAATCGCCAGCTATCGCGGTCAAGTGCATAGGTCCGTTTGCGCCACCAGTCTTTAATTGCGGATTCCCAGATCTGGTTATCATCGGCCAGCAGCTCGTTGTCGAACAGCTGGTTACCCGATAGTGCGTGTTCTTTCAGGCTGCGCTGGCAGAAACTGTGAATCGTCGAGATTGCGGCCTCATCCATGCTGCGTAATGCCAGTTGTAGTCGTGTGATTCGGGCGGTTTGCGAATCTTGGTCGAGATTTCCCGATTGATCCCGCAGCAATATCAGCAACTCGTCATCGCGGCTACCCGCGTTTTCGAGCAAATCCAGTGTGTCATAGAGCCGTTTACGTATGCGTCCACGCAATTCTTCGGTTGCAGCGTTGGTATAGGTCACGATCAGGATCTCTGACGGGTGTCGGCCGGCAAGAATATGGCGCAGGTAGAGGTCGGCGATGGTGTGCGTCTTACCCGTGCCGGCGCTGGCCTCGATAAGTTTGATGCCCTCGAGATCGAGCTTCATTATTGCCGCAGCGTCCAGATTGGATGGGGCCGCAGGCTCAGGCACTAGCAGCACCGTGTTCGATCGCCGGCAAATAAATTCGCTGCGCAAGATCCTGAAACAACGAATCATCGAGTGGCCTGGTTGCATTTTGCTGCAGCGCTAACCGGATGAACCTATCCTCGCATTCGCCGGGGGGCGCGTCCCGGTAGCGGCCCCCATGCCAGCAAGCGAGCGCCTTGCTCATGGCGACCTCCGGGTCGGCATGGGATGCCCAGGTGTAACTGGTATCGGGAAAAACCGGCAGCGGGTAGACCAGGCCCTGATGGAATAGCGCCACGTAGCTGGTCAGAATCTCCCTGGCACGCGCGGCATCGAGATGCTCGAAACGCAGTCCTTTTGCCAGCGGGGCCAGCAATTGACTGTATTCTTGGCGGTCCAGCTGCCCGCTCGCAGATAAAGCCAGGTGATCGATCCATAGCGACATCGTAGCCCTGCTTTTAATTGTTTTGCTGGCACTGTAGTGCATCAATCCGATGCCGGGATAGCAGGCGCCTACCTCGCCAAACAGCGTCAGTCCCTGGTCTAATTCGCACTCGACCGACCTGGTTTCGGATGGTTCATCGCGAAAACGCGCTAGCTGGTCAAGTAAATATTGATACTCTGCACGCATAGCGGACCATTCCCCGACCGCGGCGCTACCATGTGGCAACAACCCCAGCGCCGAAAATTTCTCGGCGTCATTTTGCCGTCCTGTCAAACAGTCATCGGCGAGACGTTTGGCCAGCTCCCACTTTTGCAATCCCTTCAGGGAAAAGTTCTCTTCGTCGTCGCTGTCCTGTTCTGCCGGCATACTGATACCGAGCCGCGAGTTGAAGAAAAAGCGAATCGGATGGTTGAAGAATCGTTTCAGTATTTCGAGCTCGATGCGAGACCCGAAGCTCAGTGTTGGCGTAATTGCTTGCTGACACCAGGACCGGCTTTGATCGGGGGCTGCGCCGGATTGGAGATGTCGCGAGGTGTCAAACCAGTGCCGGTCATAGCCGGACGCCCCGGGCTGAAAGTTTCTCGCCGAGAAGGCCTGCATTGGATGAATCTGCGTCAGCTGTTCACTAGCGCCAGGTTCGTTGTCGTCGCTTTCAAAGCAGGTGTCGATATAATCGAGCAGTTCCTGTAGCAGCACCGAAGGCTGACACTCGCTATTGTCTTTAAGACTGCGGCCGCAATAACTGAAATACAGGTAACGGCGCGCGCACAACAGGGTTTCGAGCATCAGGTAACGGTCCTCATCAGCTCTGAGGGGATCGCCCGGGCGCCAGTCGCGGTGCATCAGGTCGAATTCGGATGGATACTCGCGGCGCGGGAAGGCATTGTCCTGCATGCCCATTACGCAGATAACCGGAAACGGAATATTACGCATCGGTTGCATGCCGCAAAAAGTAATGCCACCCGAGTAGAGTCGGCCCGGTTGTTGGTTGATCTCCAGTTGTTCCTCCATCCAGTAACAGACCAGCGCGGGGCTTAATTCGGTCGCTCCGGATTGACCGATTTCACTGATCGCGTTGCGCAGTGGCAGCAGCAAGTCATCCGTGACAACCCGCGGTGAGAAAAACTCATCTACGAGTTGATGCAGTCGTCGCTGCCAGGTATTGCCGCTCGCGGTAGAGCCGAGATTTTTGTGCCAGTAAGCCAGGCAATCGAATAGATGTTTTAATTGTGCAATGGCGACCCCGGCCTCGGTGTCAACCTCGGTGAGCGGAGAAATTCCCTGCCAGAGGTCGTCATTCATCATTGCATAGCCCGCGAAAAAACGTTCCCAGGCCTGTTGCCAGGTATTCTCGTGAACCGCGGGGAGACCCAGGGACCGTCGTTGATCGGCGTCAATTCCCCAGCGTACCTGGCCCGATTCAAGCAGGCGATATATGTGCTTGAGCATTTGCTGATCAATGCCGAATCGATGGCGAATTTCTGTACACTCGAGTAAAGCCAGGATCTCGGAACGGGTAAACCTGCTACCCGGCAACTTCAATAATTGCAGGAAACTCTTTACCAGCGGATGGCCGTCACTCACGCTGATATCCGAGATATTCCAGGCCAGGTTGGGGCGCCCGTTGCTCGCATCGTGCTGGAAGACTGCCTCGATGTAAGGCGCGTAACGACTGATTTCGGGAACCATCACTAGGATATCCTCAGTCGACAGTTCCGGGTGACGATCAAGCAGTTTCAGCAGGCGGTTATGCAGTACCTGGCATTCTCGCATCGGGCTGTGACATATCTGAACCGAGATGGAATCATCGACAATCGTTCCGGGTGCCGGCGGTTCCAGGTTAAAAAGGCTGGTCTGCAAACATTGCAGTGTGCTGGAATTACCGGGCGGCAGATTATCTTCAATTTCACTGCCGGTAACCGACCCCAGGTCAAGCAATAAATCCTGCATCGCCTGGCCCTGTCTGCCCCAGGAAGCCAGCAAACTGTTACTGGAATCGAGATATTCGGCGTCGGCGGGGTTTTGCAAGCGCTGCTTCACCTTTGCTTTCTCGGTCACCAGGTCGGCCCAGTATTGATCCGTGGGGTTATGTTGATAGAGAAAGATTTCGGCGCGGCGCGCGAGTGCGTGAATGAACTCAATGGCCAGCGGCGCCAGGCTGGACATTGCGAATAGGCTGGTACGACTGGGAAGCTTGATCCTGGTGGCGCTGTTGGCCAGGCGTTCGATGGCACTGGTCATAATATCGACCCGGTGCGCCTCATTTTTAGTGGCGGTAATTTTTCGCCACAGCCTTGCCTGCCATTGGCTGTCGGTTCCAGCGGACCACTTGCGAATTAAATCCGGTCGATAGGTCTGGTAGCGATCAAAGCCAACAGCGATTCGTTGCGCCAGCTGCCACCGCTTGATACCGGTTTGGTCGTCATCGAGGTATCGGCGTAATGACGCAAAAGCTGCCTGGCCGAGCATTTCGGGCAAGGCAACAAAAATTTGCCAACCGAGATCGTCCCGCGAATAAGGGTCCCTGTGCGGCAGATCATCGAGGATGGTTGCAGCCATCTCCCAGATCCATTCGCTTACCTGGGGATAATAAATATTTGCCGCGATACCCTGTTGCTGCGCGATACGCAGATTGAGCCAGCGTGACATCGCGTAGGTTGGTACCACGATCACTTCTTGCGCGAATGGATTGTCCAATGGCTCTGCCGCCAGACGCTCTGTCAGTCGCGACTGCAGGGTTTCAATGCGGTTGGAACTCAGGATGGTTAACGCCATTACGGAAAGATTATCTTGCAGAGCCGGGTAATTATAAGATAGAGGCGGCTCACGGGATGAGCCATATTTCGCCCCGGCATTTTACTGTATTTAAAATTTTAATTGATTACCCCCGCAGATGGCATAACATTGTATCTGGATTTATTTATGATTGTCAGTTAACGAAATGACAGTAACCACAAGCGGGCCTCATGGAAACCGCATCTGAAAGTAATCCCGCTCCGGAAAATGGTGATCGCCGAGTTATCGATAATATCGAGTATGTTTTTTTCGATGGCTACTGGATTCGATACTATGCGCCGCTGCAGGATACGCTGGCCAATCGCAAGCGTTTGATCGACAGCCTTACCCGGCGTGCATTTCATCATACGGAGGCCGGCATCAATACGCCCGGTCACAGCCTGGAACTTGCCCGCCAGGCCTATGCTAATGAAACCGATCCGCAGCGTAAACGCGTAAATGCGGCGATGTTGGCAGGCGCGCTTTTCAACCGGGCCACGGATTTGTTCACCGCGATTGTGGGCCTCGAGGAGCTCGGGGTCCATGTTAGTCAAAATAATGAATTGATGCGCCAGTGCAGCGATTGTTTTCAGGAAGCGCTAACCCTGGGTCTGCAGGTCAAGCATCACAGCGGTTGCGAGGGAATCGACGAGGTCTGGGGCGAACCGTTTAAAGCCTTCACGATGCCAATCGACGATTTTTATCAATCGCGGTTTATAAAAATCGCGCAGGGAATGCGTGAAATCGACCTGGTTGCCGAATGCATCATCGAAGTGTTTTGTAGCCATCCTTTGTTTGCGGAGCTGGAAGACCTGATTGTTGATTACGCCACGGCGGCCAAGCATGCTGCCGAAACGATGAAAAAAGATCCGCTTAATTTCAAGGTATGGCCAATTTTCGTGTCGCTTGGCGAGCGAATCGATGCCTTCAGACCCAGGCTGCCCAATGATGCAGATCAAATGCTACGCATGCGCATGGCTTACGGGCGTAACCTGGTTCAGGAAGGCAGACGATTGATCAACTATATCGCCAGTGCGCGCGTACCGATGCCGCAAAGTACCCGGACTTATCTTGCAGAAAGCCGTCGCTACGGCGAGACGCCTTTACTCTAGACTACTGGTCTTTTGTGCTGACTGGAACACGATAAACAATTATGGCGAAAAAACCCAAAGCAACCGGTAATCCGAATATTATCACCCTGTGGCCGACTACCTTGCTGGCGAAGCGTTTTGCACATCATCAAAAAGTGAATCCGGCTTTACTTGAATTGTTTTACAAGCATTGTGAGCGTGAGCGGCACGGTCCGCTGCAGGCTTATGCCAGTAAAGACGATCTACTGAGTAAATATCCCCTGCACGAGGAATTGAACGAACTCGCAGAATTCATCGCCGAGGGGATCGTCGAGGTCGCCAGGGAAGCCAACGCGGGATTGTGGGATCCACGAGAAAAGGTGCGCGTTAATATCACCGGCCTCTGGTTCCAGATTTCAAACAACCATGCCTTCCACGAAATGCATGTGCACGGCAACTGCTCCTGGTCGGGTGTGTACTACGTGCGCGCGGGTGACTGCAGCAAGTCTCCGGAATCACACCGCGGTCAACAGCCGAACGGGATAACCCGGTTTTACGGCCCGCATATGGAGCATATGGCGGGCGGCTTCGGTGATTACGGCAATTACTATCTGCACAACAGCAGTTGGGATTCTTACCCGGAAGACGGCAAACTGTGCGTGTTTCCCTCGCATATAAAACATATGCCCTTTCCCTACAATGGCGAGGAGGATCGCGTCATCGTCTCTTTTCATGCCCAGGTATTCAATTCCAGCGGCACCCAGGATTACGACTACGGCTTCAATAACTAGCGGCAATCTCCAATCGGGCCGTCGGGCCCAGCGGTGGTAATCGCGAAAGCTGGGAGCGATACAGTCGCAGCGCTATTTTAAGACCGGCATGGTAAATTCCGCGTCGAGGCCGCTATCGAGCCAGCGGGAGGTTACGGTTTTTACCTTGGTATAGAATCGCAATGCTTCCATACCGTACTGGTTGTGGTCACCGAAAGCCGAAGATTTCCAGCCGCCAAAACTGTGAAACGCCAGGGGTACCGGAATAGGGACATTGATGCCGACCATGCCGACCTCGACTTTATCCGCAAACGTACGCGCCGCGGCGCCATTCTTGGTAAATATGGAAGTCCCGTTGCCGTAAGGGTGGTCTGTTGCCAGCGCAGCGCCTTCCTCAAACGAACCCACCCGCATTATTTGCAATACCGGGCCGAAGATTTCTTCCTGGTAGGACTGCATCTCAGGGGTAACGTTATCGATCAGCGAGCCGCCGAGAAAGAAGCCGTCTTCGTGGCCGTCGCAAACGAAATCACGGCCGTCGACAACCAGGCGCGAGCCTTCATCCTGGGCCATCTGGATATAGTTCATGACCTTTTCGCGGTGTTCTTTGGTCACCAGTGGGCCCATTTCAAGATTGGTATCCAGGCTTGCACCGATGCGCAGTGCCTCGACGCGCGGCTTCAGGATATCGATCAACTGATCGGCAACCCCATCACCGACACAGACCCCAACCGAAATCGCCATACAGCGTTCCCCGGCAGAGCCGTAGGCAGCACCCATGAGTGCGTTGGCGACATCTTCGAGATCCGCATCGGGCAGGATCAGCATGTGATTCTTGGCGCCACCCATGGCCTGGCAGCGCTTGCCGTTCGCGGTAGCGGTGGCGTAGACATACCGGGCAATGGGAGTAGAGCCAACAAAGCTCACGGCCTTGACACGGTCGTCGTTAAGCAGCGTGTCGACGGCTTCCTTGTCGCCGTTGACGACGTTGAATACCCCGGGGGGTGCGCCGGCTTCGATGAAAAGTTCGGCTAGCCGGAGCGGGCAGGATGGATCCTTTTCCGAGGGTTTCAGCAGCACGGTGTTACCGGTAATCAGCGCCATCCCGGCCATCCATAAAGGGATCATTGCCGGAAAATTAAACGGGGTGATACCGGCTACGACACCGAGGGGCTTGCGCATTGAATAGATATCGATCCCGCGTGCCACGTTGTCGGAAAACTCACCTTTCTGAGCATGCGGTGCGCCGCAGGCAAATTCGGCGACTTCGATCCCGCGCAACACCGAACCCATGGCATCTTCGATGACCTTGCCGTGTTCTGTCGAAACCAGTGTGGCCAGTTCATGCTGGTGTTTGTAGAGTAACTGCACATAGCGCGCCATGATGCGAGAGCGCTGCAACACCGAAGTCGCAGCCCACTCGGGGAATGCCGCCTGGGCAACTTCGATCGCCGCCTCGACTTCGGATTTCGAAGCCAGGGGTACTTCGCTGATTTTTACGCCCTTGCTGGGATTGAAAATATCACCGAAACGCCCGCTGGTGCCCGCGACCCGTTCGCCATTAACGTAGTGGTTCAATCGGGTAATGTCTGAGGATACGGCTTCGGCTGGCTGGCTCATGTTAGTTCCTGTAGGGGCATAAACGAGAAAAGGCAGACATTATAGACAAGATGCTTATGCAAAAAAATAGTTTTATCCGCACTCGGCTGGCGCGCAAATGTAGTGTCCGGCACTGGCTGGCCACGCGCGTCGATGCCTTATACAGGTTTTTGATGCGGTAATCCGTAACGAAACAGCCAGTGATTGATATGCGATTAAAGACGCTCGCCGCGCAGGGTTGCGACACGCTGTCGCAACAGGTCGAGCGACGCCTCGCTGGCGTTGATGGCATTACCTGCAACCAACTCGATGCGACTCAACATGCCGCGCGGAAGCAGCCGCGACATCGCTTTGCCATAGGCCCGACTGAAAAAACTGCCCCACAGGCCGCGCAACGCCAACGGTATCACCGTAACAGGGTCGCGCTGCAGGATGCGACTGATGCCGGGCCTGAAAGGCTCCAGTTCGCCGCTTTCGGTGATTTTTCCTTCCGGAAAAATGCAGACCAGTTCACCCTGTCGCAGCGCGGCACTGATTTGATCGAAGGCGCCCTCCATCATCTCCTTGTCCTCGTGTTCAGCCGCTATCGGAATCGCGTTTGCGGTGCGGAATATAAATGATAGAACCGGCAGCTGGAAAATCCGGTAATATATGATGAAACGGATTGGACGCCGGATGCATCCCGCCAGTACCAGGGCATCGACAAAGCTCACATGATTACAGATCAGCACCGCAGGCCCTTCATCGGGAATGTGATCCAATCCCTTTTTATCAACCCGATATATCGTGTGCACCAGCAGCCATATCAAAAGGCGCATGATGAACTCGGGCACCAGCATAAAGATGAACAAGGCGACCGCCGCATTCATTAATGCCAGGATTAGAAACAATAGCGGAATCGAGACACCGGCAGACAGTGCAAACAGGCCATACAGCGAAGCAATGACCATAAACAGTGCGTTCAGGATATTGTTCGCGGCAATAATGCGGGAACGCTTTTCGGGTCGGCTGCGCTGCTGTACCAGCGCGTAGAGTGGCACGATGTAAACACCGCCGGAGACGCCCAGCATGATGATGTCAAAGCACACCCGCAGGCTTGTGCCCTGCGCCAGGAAGTCTGCGGGACCAATCAACTCACCGCCGGGGGACAGGTCCTGGTTGAAGTAAAGATCGATGCCAAAAAGCGTCAGTCCAAGTGCTCCGAGCGGCACCAGGCCAATCTCGACAACGCGGCCCGAAAGGCGCTCGCACAAAAACGAGCCGGCACCGATACCGATGGAAAACATCGCCAGCAGCAATATGTACACCTGCTCGTTGGCACCCAGCTCATAACGGACGAAGTTGGGTAACTGGGTAATATAGGTAATACCGATAAACCAGAACCAGGAAATACCCATTACCGAGTAAAACACGGTTAAATTTTCGCGCGCGTCGCGCAGAATATTGGCGGTTTGTTTTGGTAAATTGAAACTGATTTTCAGTTCAGGATCACCCGCGGCCAGCACCGGTATGCCGCGGCTAGCCCAGTAACCGAGACAGGCGGTAACGACTATGCCGATGGCCATCGCCAGGTAACCCAGCCCAATCACGAAGACGCTAGCTATCAGCCCCATCAGGATGGCGATAAAGGTGCCGAACCCGACCATGGCGTTTCCGCCCACCAATTCCTCGGGCTTTAGCGCCTGGGGCAGCAAGCTGTATTTCACGGGTCCGAACAGGGCAGACTGGGTCCCCATTAAAAACAGAATCGCCACCAGCAGTTCGGGGCTCTGCATCAGGAAAGCGATCCCGCCAAGCAGCATGATCATGATTTCCAGAATCTTGATACGCCGGATCAGCATCGACTTTTCATGTTTGTCAGCCAGTTGCCCGGCAATTGGTGAAAACAGGAAGAAGGGCAGAATGAACAAGCCGGCCGCAATATTGACCAGGCTGTTGCTTTCCTGCTGGGAAATGTTTGCCGCCTGGAATGCAATAAATATCGTTAACCCGTTTTTATAAAGGTTATCGTTGAAGGCACCCAGCAATTGGGTCAGAAAGAATGGTCGAAAGCGCCGGGTTGACAGCAGCTTGATTGAATCAGGCATCACGAGCTCACATCGAGCCTAGAAGGCTAAAAGAATGTGCCCATCAGCGCAATTAATTCTTCGGTGGATGTATCCCTGGAGCGACCTGAGTTATCACCGGAAGTGCGGCTTTGACTGACAAAATCATGCTCGCAAGCCGCGAAAACTTTCTCGAGCCTGCGCAGTAGTTTCGATTAGACCACAAATTGATTGCAGCATTGAGGAAAAGTGCCGATTCGTCTGCTATTACCAGTTCAGGCACCAAAATGCACCGGGTATTGTGGCAATGCTGGCGGGGTGGGCAGAGACAGCCTTAATTTGACTGTCTCTGACAGCGTCTCTGCCTGTCCGGCCGCTGTCATTCGATATGCAATCGGGGCGGAAAATCCTGTGCGAATGGACTATAAGACAACAAACAGCTGGGTAGTTAAAAAATAGCGTAACTTGAATGCCTTCAATTAAGATCCTTTTGCGCCGTGACTGGTTTATCGGACTGGTCATTACCATCTTGTTTCTGAGCCTTGCAGAAACAGGCTGGTTTGCTGCGCTCGATCGGCAGGCCTACAATTTCGGGGTCAAGTTTTCAGCGTCGAAGGAACCTCACGAAGACGTCGTGGTTGTCGCCATCGACGATAAATCGATACAGTCCCTCGGAGCGTGGCCCTGGTCGCGAGATATCCTCGCCAGGACCACACGCTTACTGACGATCGCCAAGCCCAGCGTCGTCGGTTTCGTGATGCCCTTCGATACACCGCAGTACGAAGCGGGTAAGTCCTCGTTGGCCCGACTGCGCGCTATCCTGAGTAAAGAGAAGAAATTAAGTCGCCGTGTTAACAAGGCATTAGGTAAAGCAGAATCGACATTGCTGGGTGACGAAAGCCTGGCCGGCAGTTTCAAATCAGGTGGTCGTATTGTGCTCGCGATGCCCTATATCCCGACCGAGAAGCCTCCGGCAGGCCTGAGCGCCTCGCTGCCTGGCCACATTCAAAAATTTACCTTGCCCGGGGTCAGCGTGAACGGTAATGCCGGTCGTGGTTTCGGCTGGCCGACGCCGAAAGTTACGCGGGCAGCGGAACTCTTTCCTCCGATCGAAATTCTGGCAAAACAGTCAGGGGGTGTCGGCGTTATTAGTAATGCCGAGCACTTCAACAACGAACCCCTGATCGTGCAGTATGGCAGTGATTTTCTGCCGTCGTTTGCGTTGATGCTTGCGGTCCGCAGCAAGGGCATGTCGATGGAGCATATTGAATCCAGGGCGAGCACCACCCCGATGCTGGGAGGAAAAGATCTCGGCACGGACATCGACTTTAAAATTTATCCGCGTTTTTATGAAGACCGTAACGGGAAGTCGGCTTTCAAGGTTTATTCGCTTAGCGATGTGCTCGATGGCAGCGTCGCCCACAGCGTTTTCAAGGACAAGATCGTTATCGTCGGATTGACTTCACCGCGCTACACGCAGCCACGACTGACACCGGTCGGGCAGACGATTTCACCGGCCCTCGCAACCGCTCATACGGTCTCAAGTCTGCTGAACAACGAACAATACCTGTTACCCGAATGGGCTGCCTGGGCACAACGTGGACTCATCGTTGTAATCGGACTGTATTTGATGTTTGTGCTGGGGCGTTTCCGCGCCAACACCGCATTTTTTCTAAGCCTGTTTATTATGCTGATGATATTCAATGCGCACTTTGTGCTGATGAGTTCGCAGTCCATGTGGTTGCCGATGATGGCCGCGGTTGTCATGTTAATCATCGGGCACCTGGTTCTCGGTGCCCGTCAGTCCGTCAACGCGCGATTAGGTAAGGCGCGGGGCGAACTTTCAGTCGCCAATCGTTTACTCGGCCAATCACTGCACGCACAGGGAAACCTGGACCAGGCCTTTGTCAAGTATCGTAGTTGCGAGGTAGATGAGCCTCTGCTCAGCCAGGTCTACGGCCTCGGGCTCGACTACGAGCGCAAGCGCCAGTTCAACAAGGCGGCGGCAGTGTTCAAGTTTGTCCATGAGCACAATGAAAAATTCAATGACGTCAGCGAACGCATTCTGCAAAATGAAAATGCCGCAAATGCCGTGGTTCTTGGTAGCCGAGATCCTACCGGCCCGGGCCCCAACCTGATTTCCGGCGCGGATACACTTGAAAAGCCCAAGCTCGGGCGCTACAGGATCGACAGCGAAATCGGACGCGGCGCGATGGGTATGGTTTACCTGGGCCAGGATGACAAGATAGGTCGTACCGTCGCGATCAAGACCATGATGTTAACGGACGAAATCGAAGACGATATGCGCGATGAAGTACGTAATCGTTTCTTTCGTGAAGCCGAGGCCGCGGGTCGGCTTGACCACCCCAACATCGTTACCGTTTACGATGTCGGTGAAGAGCAGGATCTCGCCTATATCGCGATGGATTATCTCAAGGGCAAGGACTTGTCGGCTTACTGTAACTCCAAGACCCTGTTGCCGGTAAGCGAGGTTTTCAACATCATCATTAATGTCGCCCTGGCGCTTGATTATGCCCACCAGCAACACGTCGTGCATCGTGATATCAAGCCGGCAAATATCATTTATGATGACGAAAAACGCATTGCCAAGATTACCGATTTCGGCGTTGCCTGTCTCACCGATGCGAGTAAGACGAAGACCGGTACCGTTATTGGCAGCCCTTACTATATGTCACCGGAACAGCTCGCAGGTAAGAAAGTCGACGGGCGCGCAGATCTTTTTTCGCTGGGTGTGATGATGTACCAGATGCTATCCGGCGAATTGCCGTTCAAGGGTGACTCCATCGCCAACCTGATGTACAACATCGCCAATGAGCAGCACCCCGATATCCGACGTTTCCGTTCCGGCCTGCCGAACTGTGTCAACAATTTGATCGACAAGGTACTGGCCAAGGAAGCCCAGCAGCGTTTCGCAAGCGGCGCCGAAATGGCGGAAACGATGAAACTCTGCCAGGAGCATATCCGTGAAATGGAAGCCGCCTGAGGCTGTCCGCTTCAGGCGAGTGCCTTGAACCGCGCCAGAGCACGTTCGCGAGTTGTCTTCAAATCGAGCATCGGTAGCGGATAGTCCTCCCCGAGTTTTATGCTCGCAGCCTGTAAAAGTTCCTCGCTCGCCTCCCACGGCTTGTGGCGGTACCTGGCCGGCAGACCCGAAAGTTCGGGACAGTAGCGCAGCAGGTATTCACCCTCGGGATCAAATTTTTCACTTTGCAGGACCGGGTTGAAAATTCGGAAGTAGGGCGCTGCGTCGGCACCCGACCCGGCGCACCACTGCCAGCTGGCGGCGTTACTGGCGAGATCGGCGTCCACCAGGCAATCCCAGAACCAGTTTTCACCGATACGCCAGTGAACGAGCATATTCTTGATCAGAAATGAAGCCACGATCATCCTGACGCGGTTATGCATGTACCCGGTGTGCCAGAGCTCGCGCATGCCGGCGTCGATAATCGGAAACCCGGTGCGGCCCTCGCGCCAGGCCTGTAAGCCTGCCGGCTCGTCAAGCCACTCAAAACGGTCAAACTTGCGATTGAAGTTCTGTTCAGGTAATTCAGGAAAGTGGTATAGCAGGTGGTATGAAAATTCACGCCAGGCGATTTCGCGCAAAAAATGTGCCGGCCCATCGCTGCGATCCTGCAGGCTGGCAATATCGATCTGGTGCCAGAGCTGGTGAGGGGATATCTCGCCGAAGTGCAGGTGTGGCGAGAGCCTTGAAGTCGCATCCAGTGCCGGGAAATCGCGCCCGCGTTTGTAATTAATGAGGCTAGCCTGCCAGAAGGTTTCGAATTTCTGTGCCGCCGCCGCTTCGCCGATTTGCCAATGTTGGCACAGTGACTGGTGCCAGCAGGCGGTCGGTAACAGCTCGAGATCTTCGACTGACAGGCTGCCGTCGATCGCAGAGGTATGCCAGTCAATGTGCTTCGGTGGCGCCAGCGGCTGGCGTGGCGTTGGCAATGACAGGCAGCCTTTCTGGTAAAACGGGGTGAACACCCGGTATGGGGTGCCATCATTCTTACTGACGCTCCAGGGCTCCCATAGCAGGCTCGCATTGAAGCTGCGGGTATCGATACCGCGCTCCAGCAGGTCAGCCTTGACCCGGGCATCACGATTAATGCGCCAGGGTTCATAGCATCGGTTCCAGAAAACCGATCCCACCGGT
>Ga0265303_10000946_pt1 | contig 17392 bp, 12 predicted proteins | sample Helome_2_FD_192494 | JGI IMG/M metagenome (GOLD analysis project Ga0265303, IMG submission 192494) | Marine sediment microbial communities from subtidal zone of North Sea - Hel_20160317 (Illumina Assembly) | ecosystem: Environmental > Aquatic > Marine > Subtidal zone > Sediment ... | reverse complement strand
AATGCCTACAATGAGCCAGTCACCGGCTTCGACGGATTCGCAGTAATGAAATGGCGGTGCGTCCAGCGCCTCGCGCATCAGTGCGCGAACATCGTGATTACCCGGGACGCAGTACACGGGCGCGCCGATCGATCCAAGGATCTCGCAGAAACGATCGTACGCGCGGCTGCTATCGTCATGAATCAGGTCACCGGTAACGATGATGAGGTCGGCGCGCCAGTCGCTGTCATGATAGTGATCGAGAACCGCGCAAAGCGACGAATGCGTCGCAACGCCGCGCAGATCTCCCGCGGTGTCGGCAAACAGATGAGGATCGGTTAGGTGCAGAATCCTCAATGAATCACCTGCGCTATCGATAGGGCCAAGCCTCGCGCTGTATCAGTACCTGTAGTGCTCCGGCTTGTAAGGACCTTCCTTGGCAACACCAATGTACCTGGCCTGCTCGTCGGAAAGTTCCGTCAGCTTCGCACCGATACGGCCAAGATGCAGTCGTGCGACCTTCTCGTCAAGGTGCTTCGGCAATACATAGACCTCATTGTTGTAGTTGTCCCCATTTGTCCACAGTTCGATCTGGGCGAGCACCTGGTTGGTGAAGGAATTCGACATGACAAAACTCGGGTGACCCGTGGCGCAACCGAGGTTCACCAATCGGCCTTCAGCCAGCAGGATGATGCGTTTGCCATCCGGGAAAATAATATGGTCAACCTGCGGCTTGATGTTTTCCCACTCGAACTGCTGCAGATGGGCAACGTCGATTTCGTTGTCGAAATGGCCAATGTTGCAGACGATGGCCTGGTCCTTCATGCGCTCCAGTTGCGAGCCCGTTACGACATGGTAATTGCCGGTGGCGGTGACAATGATGTCCGCCTGATCGCAAACGTCATCGAAGCGGACAACACGGTAGCCTTCCATCGCGGCTTGCAGGGCGTTGATTGGATCGATTTCGGTAATCCAGACCGTAGCGCCGAGGCCGCGTAGTGACTGTGCGCAGCCTTTGCCAACGTCACCATAGCCGCACACGATCGCAATCTTGCCGGCGATCATGACATCTGTTGCGCGTTTGATGCCGTCGACCAGCGATTCCCGACAACCATAGAGATTGTCGAATTTGGACTTGGTCACCGAATCATTGACGTTGAACGCAGGGCAGGCCAGGGAGCCATCAGCCATCATGTCGTACAGGCGCTTCACGCCGGTCGTAGTCTCTTCCGACAAGCCCTTCACTTCTTTCATTAGCTCCGGAAATTTGTCGTGCATGACGAGCGTCAGGTCGCCGCCGTCATCGAGGATCATATTGGGCGTCCAGTCGTCTGGACCGTTGATGGTCTGCTCGACGCACCACCAGTACTCATCTTCGGATTCACCTTTCCAGGCGAACACGGGAACTCCCGATGCAGCGATAGCGGCCGCAGCGTGGTCCTGCGTGGAGAAGATATTGCACGAAGACCAGCGAATGTCCGCACCCAGCTCTTTGAGAGTCTCAATTAGGACGGCGGTCTGAATTGTCATGTGCAGGCAGCCAGTAAGGCGCACGCCAGCAAGCGGCTTCGAGTCGCCGAATTCCTCGCGCAGCGCCATCAGGCCAGGCATTTCGGTCTCTGCGATCGCAATTTCCCTGCGACCGAACTCGGCCAGCGAGATGTCGGCGACTTTGTAGTCGTTTTGCTGAATGGCAACGGGTTCGCTGCTCATAGGTATTCTCCTGGTGTTATTCGGTTCAGGCTGCGACAGAGCCGGCCAGCGCTTCGGCCTTGTCGGTCTTTTCCCAGCTTACGTCGAGGTCCTCACGGCCAAAGTGGCCGTACGCCGCAGTTTGCTGATAAATAGGCCGCAGCAGGTCGAGCATCTGCATGATGCCGTAGGGTGTCAGGTCAAAGTTCTTACGAATCAGGTCGGTCATCTGGCTATTGGATATCTTGCCCGTGCCAAATGTCTCGACGCTGATCGATGTCGGCTGAGCGACACCAATGGCATAAGAAACCTGGATTTCGCAGCGGTCTGCAAGGCCGGCGGCGACAATGTTCTTCGCGACGTAGCGGCAGGCATACGCAGCCGAGCGGTCGACTTTTGACGGATCCTTGCCCGAGAATGCGCCACCGCCGTGGCGTGCTGACCCACCATAGGTGTCAACAATAATTTTGCGGCCGGTCAGGCCGCAGTCGCCCATCGGGCCGCCAATCTCGAATCGTCCGGTCGGGTTGATGTGGTATTTGGTGTCTTTGCTGATCCATTCCGCGGGCAGCACGGGCTTGATGATCTCCTCCATGACACCTTCTTCAAGGTGAGACATCTTGACGTCTGCATGGTGTTGCGTCGACAGCACGACAGCGTCGATGGCCGCCGGCTTGCCGTCTTCATAGATGAAGGTCACCTGGCTCTTGGCGTCGGGCCGCAGGAACGGCAACTTGCCGGACTTCCGGACCTCGGCCTGCATCTGGACGAGTCGATGCGAGAAAGTGATCGGTGCTGGCATCAGGACGTCGGTCTCATTGGTTGCGTAACCGAACATCAGCCCCTGGTCACCGGCACCCTGTTGTTCGGCGGCTTCGCGATCCACGCCCTGGGCAATATCCGGTGATTGTTTGCCGATGGCGTTCAGAACGGCACATGAATGACCGTCATAGCCCATGCTGGAATCTGTATAGCCAATATCGACGATCGTGCCACGCACGATGTCCTCGAGATCGACCCACGCGGACGTAGTGACCTCGCCAGCGACAATCGCCATGCCGGTTTTCACCATGGTCTCTACGGCGACCCGCGCACTCTTGTCCTGCTCAAGCATGGCGTCGAGCACGGCGTCGGAAATCTGGTCGGCAACCTTGTCTGGATGCCCCTCGGAAACCGATTCCGAGGTGAATAAAAATGCGTCACTCATGTTTTTTTTCTGTCGTGGCCAGTGTAGCGGCGCATTGTACCTTGCGGCCTTCCTGTGAAACAGGGAAAATGCGCCGCTCGCGGGGACTAATTCCCGCCTATTCACCATAAGAATCAAATCAATGTCACTAGAAGCAACGAGAGCCGGCCAGCCCGACCGGCGTAAACTCGCGAATGCTGTCCGGGCGCTTTCCATGGATGCCGTGCAGGCCGCCAACTCAGGACATCCCGGCGCCCCGATGGGCATGGCCGACATCGCAGAAGTCCTCTGGAACGACTACCTGAAGCACAATCCGGGAAACGCTCACTGGGTGGATCGCGACCGGTTTGTATTGTCGAATGGCCACGGCTCAATGCTGCTGTACAGCCTCCTGCACCTGACGGGTTACGACCTGTCTATCGATGAGATTCGCAATTTCCGCCAGTTCGGCTACCGGACGGCCGGACACCCTGAATATGATCCCGATCTGTCGATCGAGACAACGACCGGGCCGCTGGGGCAGGGCATCACCAATGCCGTGGGCATGGCGCTGACCGAGAAAATGCTGGCTGCGGAGTTCAACCGACCGGGGCTGGACATTGTCGATCACAAAACCTGGGTGTTCCTCGGCGATGGCTGTCTGATGGAAGGTATTTCGCACGAGGCGTGCTCGCTGGCCGGAACGCTCAGACTCGGCAAGCTGATCGCCCTGTACGATGACAACAATATTTCGATTGATGGTGAAGTCGGTGGCTGGTTCACCGACGACACGGTCAAACGTTTCGAGGCTTACGGCTGGCAGGTCATCGCCGACGTCGATGGTCATGACAGCGCTGCTGTCGCCGCGGCAATCGAGCAAGCCACTGCCGACATAGAGCGACCTTCACTGATCTGTTGCAAGACAATCATCGGTTTCGGTTCACCCGGCAAGCAGGGCACGGCATCGACGCATGGTGCGCCGCTCGGCGATGAAGAAATCGCCGCCACGCGTATAGAACTGGGGTGGGAGTCTGCGCCTTTCGAGATACCCGCCGATGTTGCCGCCGCATGGGACGGTCGGTCCCGTGGTGCCGCAGATGAACTGGCGTGGCAGAAAGTCTTCGATGAGTACTCGTCGACGCATCCGGATCTCGCCGCTGAGTACCTGCGCCGCATGAATCGTGAATTGCCGACGGGCTGGAGCGAATTTGCGGACAAGGCGATCGCCGACATTGATGCCGCCGCTGAGAACATGGCGACGCGCAAGGCTTCACTGGTTGCTTTGAACGCATTTGCACCGATGCTGCCCGAGCTGGCTGGCGGGTCGGCTGACCTGACCGGGTCCAACCTGACAAGGCACAGCGGTTCGACCGTCATCACGGGCGACGACGCATCAGGCAACTATATCTACTTCGGTGTGCGTGAATTCGGTATGTCGGCGCTTTGTAACGGCATGTCGTTGCACGGCGGTGTTATTCCGTACTCGGGCACCTTCCTGACGTTTTCCGACTATGCGCGCAACGCGCTGCGCATGGCTGCGCTGATGAAGGCGCAGAACATCTTCGTCTACACCCATGATTCGATCGGGCTCGGCGAGGACGGCCCGACGCACCAACCCGTTGAACATACTGCGTCATTGCGGCTTATGCCGAATATGCGTGTCTGGCGTACCTGCGACACGGTGGAAACCGCAGTCGCATGGCGGGATGCGATCGAGCGTCGTGATGGTCCAACCAGCCTGGTGCTTACCCGGCAGGGATTGCCACATCAAAACCGTAACAAAGACCAGCTAGCATCGATCGCGCGTGGTGGATACATATTGAAAGAATCAAGTGCGAAGCCTCAAATCATCCTGATCGCGACGGGCTCCGAGGTTGCTTTGGCTGTATCGGCCGCCGACGTCTTAGTTGCCGACGGCGTCGCTGTACGCGTTGTCTCGATGCCTTGCGTGGACCTGTTCCAGGCACAGGATGAAGCGTACCGTGAGCACGTCTTGCCGGCTGCAGTAACGGCACGCGTGGTCATAGAAGCGGGCGTTACCGAAACCTGGTGGCGCTACGCCGGACCCGCCGGTCGTATTATCGGTCTCGATCGTTTTGGCGAGTCTGCACCGGCGGATGAGCTTTTCGAACACTTTGGCTTCTCGACTGACAATGTCGTCGCAGTTGCCCGTGAACTTATTTAATTCAGGAGTAAATCATGGCTATCAAAATTGGAATCAACGGCTACGGCCGCATAGGCCGCAATGTGATGCGGGCAATTCACGAGTATGGCCGTACCGGCGAATTCGACGTGGTCGCGCTGAACGATCTTGGTGACCCGGAGACGAATGCACACCTCACTCGCTACGATACTGCTCACGGCAAATTTGACGGTAACGTCGAGGTCGATGGTGGTGACATCGTCATCAACGGCGATCGCGTCAAAGTCTTCGCCGAGCGCGATCCGGCAAAACTGCCGTGGGGAGATCTCGGCGTCGATGTCGTGTTCGAGTGCACAGGTCTGTTCCGGACAATGGAGACCGCAGGTCAACATATCGCAGGCGGCGCGAAGAAGGTCATCCTGTCCGCGCCGGGCGGTGCGGGTATTGAGAAGACCATCGTTTACGGTGTAAATCACAACATTCTGACGGCGGATGACCAGGTCATTTCAAATGCGTCTTGCACAACAAATTGCCTCGCGCCACTGGTCCAACCGCTGCACCAGAAAATTGGCGTCAAACACGGATTGATGACCACGATTCACGCCTACACCAATGATCAGGTCCTGACGGACGTGTACCACTCGGATCTGCGTCGCGCCCGTTCGGCTACGATGTCGCAGATTCCGACGAAGACGGGCGCTGCCGCCGCAGTTGGTCTGGTGCTGCCGGAACTCAATGGCAAGCTCGATGGCTTCTCGATGCGCGTACCGACAATCAACGTCTCCGCGGTCGATCTCAATTTTGTCGCCGAGCGCGATACGAGCATCGATGAGATCAACGCGATCATGAAAGAAGCGGCAGAGGGTGAATTGAAGGGTGTGCTCGCATATAGCGACGAGCCATTGGTATCGATCGACTTCAATCACGATCCGCATTCATCGACCTACGATGCCGGCCTGACGCGCGTCATGGAAGGCAATCTCGTCAAAGTCATCGCCTGGTATGACAACGAATGGGGCTTCTCGAACCGCATGCTGGATACGACCGTCGCGTTGATGAACGCCAAGTAAGGCAGAAAAACGCGGAGAGTCTTGATGTCTGTCATCAAAATGGGCGACCTCCACTTGTCGGGCAAGCGAGTTTTGATTCGCGAAGACCTGAATGTGCCGATCGCCGATGGTGCTGTGACGAGCGATGCCCGGATCCGTGCGGCAGTGCCGACGATCCAGGCAGCGCTCGACGCCGGCGCGGCCGTCATGCTCGTGTCGCACCTGGGTCGCCCGACCGAAGGACAGCCCGAGGACCAATTCTCGCTACGGCCTGTAGCCAGCCATCTTGCCGGATTGCTCGGCATTGATGTGCCCTTGGTTGATGACTGGATCGATGGCGTGGAGGTCGAGCCCGGCAAAGTTGTGCTGCTGGAGAATGTACGTTTTCTCGCCGGCGAAAAGAAATGCGATGAGGCGCTGGCGCGCAAGATGGCTGCGCTCTGTGACGTATTCGTTATGGACGCGTTTGGGACGGCACATCGCGCCCAAGCCAGCACCTGCGGTGTCGCCGAGTACGCGCCGGTCGCTTGTGCCGGCCCGTTACTGGCAGCCGAACTTGAAGCGCTGGGCAAGGCTCTTCTGGAACCTGCGCGTCCGTTCGTCGCGATCGTCGGGGGCTCGAAAGTGTCGACGAAGCTTACCGTTCTGGATGCGTTGGCCGGCATTGTCGACACGCTCATTGTTGGTGGTGGCATTGCGAATACGTTTATTGCGGCTGCAGGCCACAACGTGGGCAAGTCCCTGCATGAAGCAGACATGCTGGATACGGCCCGCGATCTTGCTACAGCTGCAGACGGGCGTGCGAGCATCCCGGTGCCGACAGATGTTGTCGTTGCGACGGACTTTGCGGCCGATGCAACCCCGACTACCAAGACCATCGACGCGGTAGCTGACGATGAGTTGATTCTCGACATCGGTCCTGAAACCGTCAGCCGGTTTGCAGACATACTCGCAACGGCTGGCACGATTATCTGGAACGGGCCGGTTGGTGTGTTTGAATTTGATGCGTTCGGCGACGGTACGCAGATGTTGGCCAAAGCGATCGCCGCGAGCGACGCGTTCTCGGTCGCCGGTGGTGGCGATACACTGGCTGCTATCGACAAGTATGGCGTACGCGACGGGATTTCCTATATCTCGACCGGAGGCGGCGCGTTCCTCGAATTCGTCGAGGGCAAGAAGCTGCCGGCCGTCGCCATGCTCGAGCGCCGCGCCTCAGGCTAATCGCACCGATCGCGGTTAGGTCGAGAACGGGCCCGTGATTGCGAGGGTCATTCCCGGGTATTGAATGTTGACGAACAGCGTCTTGCCGTCAGGTGAGAAGCACGCTCCTGCAAGTTCGGAATTCGTGTGCGCATTGTCGGCAAGCTGATACTGCGACCCATCGGGCCGGATACCGACAAGGCCGCAATGGCTGGACGTATCTTCGCAAACGATCAGGTCACCCCAGGGCGCAAATGTAATGTTGTCCGCGTTGCGCAATATCGACTCATGCGAGGCTTCGGCAATCAGCGTTAACTGTCCCGGGTCGTCCCCTTCCAGAGCTTGCCCTTCGTGCGGGCCGGGTCGGTAAGCAAAGACCTGCCCAAGTCGTGCCGGGCCGCCGATCGTGCACGTAAAGACCATATCGCCATTGGCGTTCCATAAACCCTCGCCACGAGCAAACGTGGCCGCACCCTGGGTGGTGCCTCGCAGCCGCAGATCATTTTTTCGGCTGTCAACTTTGTCGAGATCAATCCAACGCGTTCGCAACGATTCGCCCGGGACAATCTGCGCTTCACTGGACCAGTTATGCGTCATAAACGCAGGTTGCCCATCGATCACCAATGCCTGCAGTTTTCCACCCTCGTGGAGTTTGCCGGGTACATTCGGAATGTAACGGTAAAACAGTGAATGGTGACGATCCTCGGTCATGTAAACGATGCCGCTCGGCTCGTGAACGGCAGTGGCCTCGTGTTCGAACCTGCCCATTGCCCGGATAGGAATCGGCTCGACCAGTCCCTCCGCACTGGACGGCACCTCGAATACGTAGCCGTGCTTCTTGTCGCGGCGCACGATACGGCCCGCACTCAGACCATTGCCAGGTGACTCGAAACATTCCTCGCAAGACAGCCAGGAGCCCCAGGGCGTCGGCCCGCCGGCGCAGTTCAGCTCCGTACCTGCCAGGCTCAAATGCTGTCGCTCAGTCGTTCGCGTTTCCGGATTGTAGATCGTTGTCGTCGTGCCGCCTGCGCCGGGCGTCTTGCCACCGCCCTGGTCGTATATCTTGTCGGTCACGGCGTCCGGCGGTGTGTTGAGTCCATCCGCAAATGCACTGTGAACAAAGTAGGCGGGCGTCAACTCGTGGTTACAGACCAGGATGATGCGTCCGTCCTCGCCCGGAAATGCTGCCATACCATCGTGCGCATGCGGAACGAGAAGACCGTCGTTCATACGCTCGCCAGCCCTGGAGACAATGGTATAGCTGTAGCCATCCGGTAGATCGAGGATTCTGTCAGGGTCGGGGCGCAATGGCCCGATCTTCGCATCGGCAGCTCTGCCGGGCACGGAAAGGGCCGGCACAGAAATGGCAATACTGAGGTTCTGGAGAAAGCGGCGTCGGTCCATGCGACAGTCGGAATGGAAGTCCATTGATGAACAGCATAGCGGTTTCCGATACCAACTTGAAGACACAGCCTCAGACTCATTCCAGCCAATTCATTCTGCTTGTGCAATAATCGCCGCCATGCGAAAACGGACCAAGATAGTTGCGACGCTGGGACCGGCGTCTGACGACACGAAAACGCTGCGCAAGATGATCGAGGCCGGACTCGACGTTGCACGACTGAATTTCTCCCATGGCGATGAGGCCGACCACCGGGCACGCGCCGAGGCGCTGCGATCTGCTGCTGCCGCATGCGATCGCGACATCGGATTGATGGGTGACCTGCAGGGGCCGAAGATTCGCATCAAACGATTTGAGCACGGTAGTGTCGTGCTGGCAGATGGTGATGCCTTCTTCCTCGACAGTACGCTCGGGCTTGACGATGGCAACCAGGAAGGTGTCGGAGTTGCGCTGGAGTCGCTCCACGAAGATCTGTCAGGCGGTGACGTGCTGTTGCTCAATGATGGATTGATCACACTCACTGTCGATCGTATAAAAGGCACCCGGATTCACACGACAGTTGTAAACGGTGGCATTCTGTCCGATCACAAAGGCATAAACAGGAAGGGCGGTGGCCTTTCCGCGTCGGCACTGACCGATGTCGATCGTGCCAATATCGAACTCGCAGCCGAACTCAAAATGGACTTCCTCGCCGTATCATTCGTGCGCAGTGGTGATGATGTTGAAGAGGCGCGTCGCTTGTTTCGCGAAGCCGGTGGCGAGGGCGTGATTGTCGCAAAAGTAGAGCGTACTGAGGCCGTTGAGAATATTGACTCGATCATAGAAGCGTCTGATGTTGTCATGGTCGCTCGTGGTGACCTCGGCGTGGAGATGGGTTATGCGGAACTGACCGGTATTCAGAAGAAGCTGATTCAGAATACGCGTTCGAAGAACAAGATCGTGATCACGGCGACGCAGATGATGGAGTCGATGATCCAGAATCCGATACCGACGCGAGCCGAGGTATCTGATGTAGCCAACGCAGTAATCGATGGCACGGACGCCGTGATGCTGTCCGGAGAAACGGCAGTCGGTGCGTACCCGGTGGAAGCCATCAAGGCGATGAGCAATGTTTGTATTGGCGCGGAGAAATATCCGGTCCAGGCAAGTCACATGGGATACCGCGCTGACGACACGTTCGAGCTCGTCGATGAAGCCATCGCGATGGCTGTCATGTACACGGCAAACCACATGGACGTCAAAGCAATTATTGCCCTGACGGAATCAGGATCGACAACGCTATGGATGTCGCGTGTGCGGTCGGATATTCCTATCTATGCTTTGACACCGTATTCTGCGACGAGTCGACGCGTTATTCTCTACCGTGGTGTATACCCGGTGCACTTCGACATTCACGAAACGGAGCGGGATCATCTGTACGCCAGTATTTTTGAGGCTCTCCTGTCTCGCGGATTGGTCGAAGTCGATGACCTTGTGATATTTACCAAGGGCGACCTGAAAGGTATCACCGGCAGCACCAACGCGATGAAGATTCTGGAAGTTAGAGCGCAGAGTTAGTCTATGAAGAAGTGGTTACTGCGAGCTGCAGGCCTGGTCCTGTCGGCAGTCCTGATCGTTGCAGTTCTTGCCTGGATTACGTTACGCAGCAGCTTGCCAACACTGGATGGTGAGATTCCGGTGACGGGTCTCGCGACCATGGCGACGATCGAACGCGATGCCGATGGCATTGCGACAATCACGGCAGGCAACCGCGCAGATGTCGCCTACGCGACCGGTTTTGCACATGGTCAGGACCGGTTCTTCCAGATGGACCTCATTCGCCGACGTTCTGCCGGTGAATTGTCGGCGCTGTTCGGCGGCATCGCGCTCGACACCGACAAACGTTATCGTTGGCATCGATTCCGGGCTCGCGCGGCAGAAAATATCGCGGCCATGCCAGTGCAGGAGTTGGAACTACTGCAGCGTTACACGGCCGGAGTCAACGCTGCACTCAATAGCCTCAACGCAGATCCGTTTGAGTACTATCTGCTCGGTGCTGATCCCGAGCCCTGGAGACCTGAAGACTCGATTCTCGTCGCTTTCACGATGTACCTGAACCTGAATGACGAGCGCGCTGACAGAGACTTGCGGCGCGGCCTGGCACATGGCGTCCTGCCGCCTGAGATGTATGCCTTCATGTATCCGCAGGGAACCTCATGGGACGCACCCTTAATGGGTGATGCTCGTGAGACGGGGCCGATACCGTCGGCCAAGATTATGTCTGTTCGCGATGTGACCGACGCGCCGGCATCAGCCAACGAGATCGGCAAGCCCGATATCAACGGCAGCAACAACTGGGCCGTCGGCGGTGCGCTGACGACGTCGGGGCGCGCGCTCGTGTCGAATGACATGCACCTCGGACTGTCGGTGCCGGGAATCTGGTACCAGGCACGGCTGGTTGTGGATGGCGATGAGCCGCGCGATGTGACCGGCGTTGTCTTGCCCGGTTCGCCGTTCATTATCGCTGGCAGCAACACGAAGGTGGCCTGGGGCAATACGAACAGTTACGGCGACTGGACGGATGCCGTCATTTTGCGACCCGGAGCCGAGGCCGGCACTTACCGCACCGAGAACGGGGATATGCCGTTCGTCGAACACGCGGAACGCATCGTCGTCAAAGACGCTGATCCGGTCGACTACGTTATCCGCGAAACGATCTGGGGGCCGGTACACGATCGGGTTGACTCTCCTGATGGTGAAATTGCCGTGAGCTGGACAGCACATCATGTGGCGGCGCTTAACCTGAACCTCACTGCGCTGGAAACCGTTGAGTCTGTCACCGACGCACTCGATATTGCGAACACACTGGGCATGCCTCCGCAGAACTTCGTAGCCGGTGATTCCGAAGGAAATATCGGCTGGACGATTGCCGGAAAAATTCCGCTCCGGTCGGACTACAACCCTTTGCTGCCTGCCGATTGGAGCACAGGTGGTGGCTGGGTTGGCTGGCTTAAGCCAGAGCAGTATCCGCGCATTATTAACCCCGTGTCCGGGCGCATCTGGACTGCCAATGCACGAGTTGCCGATGGCGAGGCCCTGGCAATGATCGGCGACAGTGGCTACGACCTGGGCGCGCGCGCCGGTCAGATCCGCGACGGCTTGTTCGCAAAGGACCGCTTTGAGGCGAGCGACATGCTCGCCATTCAGATTGATGACCGCGCGTTGTTCCTGAGCCGCTGGCGCGATCTGCTGCTGAGCGAAATCGATGACCAGTTCGTTGCCTCGGATCCGCAAATGGCCGAATATCGGCAGCTTGTTGCCGATTGGATTCCGCGTGCGGTGCCCGAGTCGGTTGGGTATCGGCTTGTCCGGGCGTTTCGCCTGGAAGTGCAGGCTCGCGTTTTCCATGGTCTGATGGGCCCAGCGCGAGTCGCGTACGGCGATGACGTCAAGTTGCGCATTAGTAATCAATTCGAGGGCCCGCTCTGGGCGCTCGTTACCGAGCAACCCATACACCTTCTGCCCGGACAATATGATGACTGGCAGGCTCTGTTTGCTGACGCAGTTGGTGCGAGTATCCTTTATTTCACCGAGAATTTTGGCGAGTCACTTGCAGAACGGACCTGGGGTGAGCGCAATACCGCGCGTATCCGCCATCCTTTGAGTGGAGCGGTACCCATGCTGGGTGACTACCTCAATATGCAGGCGGAACCGGTGAGCGGTGACGTTGACCTGCCAAGGGCGCAAGGGCCTACATTTGGGGCGTCACAACGGTTTTCGGTTACGCCAGGTGATGAGGCCAACGGCCTGATGCACATGCCAACCGGGCAAAGCGGTCACCCCCTGTCGGATTTCTACCGGCGCGGCCATGAGGATTGGGTCCACGGGCGGCAAAGTCCGTTCCTTCCGGGTGACACGCAACATAAGCTGCTGCTGCTCCCGGTCGATTAGCGTTAAGATACTGCGATGGCAGACAACAGATTTATTGGCACCAGCACCTACGTTGCGACGGACGACCTTACGATGGCCGTCAATGCGGCGGTGACACTCGAGCGTCCGATTCTCATTAAGGGCGAGCCCGGTACGGGCAAGACACAACTCGCGATCGAGGTTGCCGAGTCGCTCGGCAAGCCGCTGTTCGAGTGGCACATCAAATCGACGACCAAGGCGCAACAGGGTCTCTACGAATATGATGCCGTCGCGCGCTTACGGGATTCGCAGCTCGGTGATGATCGCGTTCACGACATATCGAACTACATTGTTCGCGGAAAAATCTGGGAGGCTTTCGAATCTGACGTCCAGCCTGTATTGCTGATTGACGAAGTCGACAAAGCCGATATCGAGTTTCCCAACGATCTACTGCGGGAACTCGATCGCATGGAGTTCTATGTCTACGAGACGCAGAAACTCATCAAAGCGACGCATCGCCCGATTATTGTGATTACGAGCAACAACGAGAAAGAGCTGCCGGATGCTTTTTTGAGGCGCTGCTTTTTCCACTACATCAAGTTCCCGGAAAAAGAGACGATGGAACAAATCGTCGAAGTACATTTCCCGAAACTCAAAAAGGATCTACTCAGCGAGGCGCTGAATGCATTCTACAAAGTACGCGACGTGCCGGGCCTGAAAAAGAAACCGTCTACGTCCGAGTTGCTCGACTGGATCAAACTACTGTTGGCCGAGGACATACCACCCGAGGCATTGCGAGCCGAGGGCACCCGCAAAGCAATTCCACCGTTGTACGGCGCATTGCTCAAAAATGAACAGGACGTGCATCTGTTCGAACAGCTGGTCTTCCTCGATCGGAGAGCCGGCTCGTCCCAGTAGTGGCGTGACATGCTGATCCCGTTCTTCTATTTGCTTCGTGACGGTGGGATGAATCCGTCGATCACCGAGCTGTTGACCTTGCTCGAGGCGATGAAGAAAGGGGTAGCGGGGCAGAGCGTCGACGACTTCTATTATCTGTCACGCGCATGTCTGGTTAAGGACGAATCCAAACTCGACCTGTTCGATCGCATTTTTGCAGCCTATTTCAAAGGCGTTGAGGATTCGCTTTCAGATTTGATGACCGATGTGCCCGCAGAGTGGCTGCGCCACCAGGCCGAACTTTTCCTGTCAGAACAAGAGCGTGCACGCATAGAGGCGATGGGCGGATTCGAGGAACTGATGAAGGCCTTGCAGGAACGCCTCGATGAGCAGGACGAGCGTCACGAAGGCGGCAACAAATGGATTGGCACGGCGGGCACCTCGCCGTTTGGGGCCTATGGCTACAATCCGGAAGGTGTTCGCATTGGGCAACAGGGATCACGCAATCGCAGCGCCGTAAAGGTCTGGGACCGGCGTGAGTACCGCAATCTTGACGACTCTGTGGAGCTCGGCACGCGCAATATCAAGATTGCGTTACGCCGCCTGCGTAAATTTGCGCGAGAGGGTGCGGCGGATCAACTTGATCTTGAAGATACGATTGACAAGACGGCGCGCAACGCGGGCTTGCTCGACATTCGCATGGTCCCGGAGCGCCACAATGCCGTGAAAGTTCTGCTGTGCCTCGATATCGGTGGTTCCATGGACGACCATGTGCGCGTTTGTGAAGAACTGTTTTCGGCATCGCGCAGTGAGTTCAAACATCTCGAGTATTTCTACTTTCACAACTTCATCTACGAAAGCCTCTGGAAAGACAATCGTCGGCGCCACACCGAACGAATTTCAACACTCGATCTCACGCACAAGTATGGGGCAGACTACAAACTCGTTTTTGTTGGCGATGCAACGATGAGCCCGTATGAGATCGTGTACGCCGGTGGCAGCGTCGAACATTGGAATGATGAACCGGGCGCGGTATGGATCAAGAGGCTCCTGAACACGTACCCCAAAGCGATCTGGCTCAATCCTGAGCCGCACAATCGCTGGGACTACACACCGTCAGTCAAGCTGACGCGTGACATTATGGAAGACAGGATGTACCCGCTAACGATTGCGGGACTGGATGAGGGCATCAAAGCCCTGCATTAATTCTCGGTCGCGCCGAGATCCTTTAGGTCGGCCAGTACCTGCACGGAATGTTCGGCGGGTTTAACTTTTTCGTAGTGCTTCGCAATTGTGCCGTCAGGTCCAACGAGGAACGTCTGTCGTTTGGCAACGGTCATGCCGAACATCTTGGTCTTGACGCCATATGCCTCGGCAGCTTTTCCTTCGGTATCCGCGAGCAGCGGGAACGGCAGGCCGTGATTCTCGGCAAACTTCTGATGCGATTCGACATCGTCGAGGCTCACGCCGAGGATCTGTGCGTTGATTCTCTTGAATGCGAAAATGTTGTCGCGGAACTCACAGGCTTCGGTAGTACAGCCCGGTGTCTCGTCTTTGGGGTAAAAGTAGAGTACGACCCACTGATCCCGATAGTCTTCAAGTGAATGCAGTTGTCCGTTTTGGTCAGAGAGCTCAAACTCCGGCGCCGCTTCGCCAACAACGATCTGTTCGGAGGCATTCGCGACCAGGCCGGGCAGCACAAAAGACGCCAAAAACAATAATGATCGATTCATCGGGTACATCCTCCGGCAGCCACTATAATACCATTCTCCTTGATTCGAGTAAGATTTTACAATTCCTGCACGATGACTCGCGAAGACATACAAAAATCCAATACGGCCCTGGTTTTGCCGGGCGGCGGCGCTCGAGGCGCGTTTCAGGTCGGCGTACTCAAAGCGCTCGCTGAACTAATGCCCAAGGGAAGCTCCAATCCTTTTGAGGTGATCAGTGGCACGTCCGCTGGTGCGATCAACTCCGTTGTATTGGCCAGCAAGGCGCGCCGGTTTCGTGTTGCTGCAGCGGAACTCGAACGCGTCTGGGCCAACTTTCATTGCGAACAGGTTTTTCGGACCGACAACTGGACGATGCTCAAGAGCAGCCTGCATTGGATGGCTTCGATCGTGTTGGGCGGATTTCTGGTCGGTACGCCGAAATCGTTGCTCGACAATTCACCGCTACGTGCGCTTCTGAGTCGCAATGTCAGATTTCCGCGCATTGAGGATTCGATTGACCGCGGCTGGCTTGATGCCGTGGCTGTTACGGCGGCGAGTTATTCATCGGCACGTTCAACATCGTTCTTTCAGGGCTCGCCCGAGCACAAGGACTGGTCGAGAACCCGACGCGTCGGTATTCGGGAGGACCTGCATCTCGATCATTTGATGGCGAGTATTGCCGTGCCCATGATTTTCCCTCCGCAGTTGCTGCACGGCGGGTACTTCGGCGATGGAGCCATGCGGCAAGCCACTCCGTTGAGCTCCGCGATTCATCTCGGTGCAGACCGTATTCTTGTGGTTGGTGTGCGCGACGAGACAGCCGACAAAGAGGCGGACCCGTCATTGCCGCCGCAACATCCGAGCTTCGGGCAGATCGCCGGCTATATGCTCGACACACTGTTCATGGACGGATTGTATTCGGACCTGGAGCGTATGACTCGCATCAACCAGCTGATTGACTCGGTAGCGCCGGAGAATCGGGAGGGACCGATGCGGCGCATGCGAGCCATAGACACGATGCTAATCGTGCCGAGCAGGGACTTGCGAGTGATTGCATACGAACACCGTATGCAACTGCCGTTTGCCGTGCGCTCACTGTTGCGCGGAATCGGCGGGCGCGGGCCGAGCGAGAACCGGCTGCTGAGCTTCCTGATGTTCGAAGAGGCGTATACGCGCGAGCTCATAGAACTCGGCTACCAGGACGCCATGAAGGTCCGCGAGCCGCTACTCGACTTCGTCAACGGAGCGGAGGTACCTCGTCTATTCGCTCCGGATTGGATCAAGAAGGATCTGAGCGCGTTTCAAACAGACTAGAGCAGGAAGGCAGCGCCTAGTCCGAGAAATGCCATATAACCAATCACGTCGGTTACCGTTGTGAGTACAACGCCACCCGCAAGTGCGGGATCGATCTGCATGCGCTTCAGAGTCAATGGAATGATGAACCCGGCAAATGCAGCGACGAACAGGTTGATGACCATTGCGGCGCCTATGACACCACCGATACGCCAGTCGCCAAACCAGAGAAACGTGAATGCGGCGACGATGATCGCCCAGCCGACGCCGTTAAGCAGTCCGACCAATAGCTCCTTGCGCAGGATGCGTCTTGCGTTGGTGCGATCGATCTGGCCCAGCGCGATTGCGCGCGTAATAATTGTTAATGATTGACTGCCTGCGACGCCACCCATGCTGGGTACAACTGGCATCAGCACGGCCAGGAGTACGATCTTGTCCACGGTCGTCTGGAATATATCCACGACAGCCGCCGCGAGAAACGCCGTACACAAATTGACGCCCAGCCATAATGCTCGCCGCGTTGCGCTCTTGAAGACAGGCGCGAACATATCGTCCTCTTCATCAAGGCCCGCGGCACTCATAAGGGAGTGTTCCGCTTCGTCACGAATAACGTCAACAACGTCATCAACCGTAATTCGGCCGACAACACGGTAGTCGTCGTCGACAACCGGTGCTGACAACAGATCGCGATGTTCGAACTCCCACACGACTTCAGCCGACGATGTATGTGCGGGAATTGGCTGGTTGTCCGTCGACATGACTGCTGAGACCAATGTCTCATCATCCTGGGTCAGCAGGCGCGACAGATACAGCGAACCGACGTATCGGTTGTCACGATCCACAACGAAAATCGAGTCGGTGCCATCTGACATCTCGCCACGGACGCGCAGGTAGCGACAAACGACTTCGAGCGTAACATCGGGACGCACGGTCACGATGTCGACGTTCATCAGGCCGCCGGCGCTTTCCTCG
>Ga0265303_10000945_pt1 | contig 17402 bp, 12 predicted proteins | sample Helome_2_FD_192494 | JGI IMG/M metagenome (GOLD analysis project Ga0265303, IMG submission 192494) | Marine sediment microbial communities from subtidal zone of North Sea - Hel_20160317 (Illumina Assembly) | ecosystem: Environmental > Aquatic > Marine > Subtidal zone > Sediment ... | reverse complement strand
GCGGAGCCGGGTCGCGGCGGGCCCTTATCAGGTACGTCAGTACCGCGGTGCCAATAACCAACACGGCAAGTGTCAATATGCTTCCTTCCGGACCGTCCGTGCCACCCGTCAACCAGATGGCCGCATCAGGATTCGGCATGTAGTCGGCGGCCAGAGGAGCAAGCCCCAGTTCAATACCCGTTGTCGGCAGCCCGAACCAGGTAATGAACATCCAGTTCCACGCCGCATGCCACGCCGCGGCACCCCAGACCGTACGCTCGCGAATAACGAGCAGGCTCAGGAATATCGAAAAGAGCAAAGTCGCCGACGTGAAGATTGCTATGCCTGATACTCCCAGCGCCGACAGGCTCTCAATGTCGACATGCATGAGCGTAAACAGCACCGAGTTGCCGATTACGCCGACCCAGAGGCCGTAGCGCTCGGCGAGCCTTCCCATCATCCAGCCACGGAAGACCATTTCCTCGGTACCCGACTGCAGGATGAATGCGAACAGCAGTATCCCGATGGGTGCAAGGTCTGCCAGCGCCAGCTGTGTTTCTGCCTCGACACTGTACCCGCCGAACAGCCGCACAATATAGACGACGGCCGCAGCCATCAACAAGCCAAACACGAATCCACGGACGTAGCGGCGTAACGCATTTCCGTCCAGCGCGAGGCCAACACTTCGTAGGTCCCGCCGTTCGAACAGCCGTATCCACAACACAAATATGATTGCCGATACAGCGAACGCGCCGATAATCAGGTGGAGAACATGGGGGTAGGTCTCCACGTTCTCGCGCGTAATCCAGCCCAGCAGCTTGGCGGGCAGCAGGAACATGATCTGTCCGCCGAGAAAGAACACGGGTACCAGTAGAAACGTGGACCATGCCCACGTACGGCGATAGCTGCCGTCGACAGCGCCAAACAGAAACGTTGAGTTGGCCAAAACACCCTCCCGGGGAAACAAACTACGCAGCCATTGTATGAGCCCTAGATGCCCGTCGGAGTGGAAACGGATGCGATCGATCGTTCCTCAAACAAAACGGCGAGACAATCCGTTCGATTGCCTCGCCGCGTTTTCGAGCTACGACCTGTTGGTTACAGGCTGATTCTTAAGTCCACGTAGTAGTAACGGCCCCAGTCGCGGTGCGCGTCCTGGAAGAAGCCATAGGACGCGTCTGCGATCGGCGCACGTTCATCCGTCACATTGTTGAGTCCAAGGCGGACACGCATGTCCGTATCGCCAACATCGAAGCGGTAGTCGAACTTGGCGTTGAATGTCGTCATGGCCGGAATGTGGAACAGATCGCCATTTGCCAACTCCTGAGCGAAGCTGCTGATCCCGAACCCCTGGATCGAGGCCGACAAATTTTCCTTCCGCCATGCAACACTCGCGGAATGACGGTCCGTCTGGTTGCCATCGATGCCGAGCAGGTCGCCCAGCCCCCGCAACGGATAGGTAATGGTCGGATCAGCTTCTTTCGCCTCCAGTACCGTCGTGGACAGCACTCCGCTGGCTGTTTGTTCGAACCCCAGGTACTTGCTGTGGTTGAAGCGCAAGTCAAACATGCCGAGTGCGGTTTCGAAATTGTAATAGAAGCCGATATCAAGCCCTTCGAGACTCCGCGTATCAAGGTTCGTATAAACGTCCGTAACACGATCGACCTCACCAAACGGGCAGAGGCCGGCCGCCAGGTACCCATCAACGAGTGCAGTATCCGTCGGGTCGTGTGCTTCGCGCACAACGTCAGGGCTGCCCTGAACGCTGCCGCAGTTTGACGTGCCCGCCTCCAACCTGAGCACCAGGTCGTACAATATGTGGTTTTCTTCACCGAACAGACCGATCGTACCGTCCTTCTCGATGGTCCAGTAGTCAGCCGTTATGCTTAAGCCTTCGAGCGGCTCGAATACAAGCCCGATCGATGTGTTGGTCGACTCTTCCGGAACCAGTGCCGTACTACCGGTCGCGTTACGCTGGATGGCATAACGGCAGTCATCTTCATCGATAGTTCCGTTGTCTGCTCCGTAAAAACAAGCATAATCGTTCAACGTATTGGAACGCGCGACAAATGCCTCGTTAATCGTAATGAGGTTAGGCGCACGAAACGCTTCGGACCAGGAGCCGCGGAATAGCAAGCCTTCAGCCGGGCGCCAACCAAAGGCGACCTTCCCTACGGTTGTGTTGCCGATATCATCGAAATCCTCAAATCGTGCGGCTAGCTGGACGTCCAGCGTCTCATGCAACGGTACCTGGAGTTCGGCAAACAGGGAGTTGGTCTTGCGGCCGCCGGCGCCATCGGGTGTCGGACTCGAGTTAACGACATCTGACGTGAACGGGTAGGTGTCGCCCTCAAAATCGGTAAACGTGATGGTTCCATCCAGTCGCGGATCACGATCGTCCTTGTAGGTCTCCTCGCGAAATTCATAGCCGGCGACAAAACCAACCGCACCGGCCGGCATTTCGAACAGCCCGACGTTCGAGATTTTCAAATCCCACGACGTGAGGTCCGTCTCACCTTTACGATACACATCGATTTGCGCTCGTTCGAGGTTGGAATCTACGCCGCCACTAAACGGATTGTAGGCCGCAGGTGTCGGATCGAATAACGCCTCTGTGAGCAGGGTATTTGAAAGTCGGTTGTGCGTAATATCCTCCCGGGTAGCCTTGGAGTAAAGAAAGGCCGATTCCCAGTCCCAGTCGCCCGCAGAGCCACGCAAGCCTGTCAACACGCGATATGCGTCACCGTCGTTGTCGACGATGCGGGGATACTCAGCAAAGCGATAGAAGTCCATCCGCAACTCGTAACCACCTGCCGGAACATCAGTGCCAATAATGGAATCCGGCAGACGATTCGGTGAGCCGACTGGCCCGAGTGGATTGTAGTAGTTCTCCGCTCCGACCCTCAGGGTCACCGAGCCCAGGTCGATCGAAGGCGTGTTAAGGCGGTTCGTCTTGGAGTCGTAGAAGTAGAAATCACTGAAAAACTCTACACCGGACTCAAACTCATGGTTGAGGTAACCATAGACCGTCGTGCGCTCAAGCTCCGACAGGAGGTCGCGGTTGTCGTTCAGGTTGTACCGGACGGTGCCCTGGCCGTCTTCATGGAGGCAGGTACCGTAGCCAAGGTCATATACCGGCGCAGTCGCATCCGGATCGGTATTGGTGCAGCGGTCATCGCCGATCGGGTAGACCTCAAATTCGCCTGAACCGTCGACGACTTCGTTCTGGCGCAGGCTGTGGCTGCTGCCCACGCTCGATACGATATCGAACTGACCCCAGAGCGAGTTCGCGCTGTCGTTCCTGAACCTTGTGCTCGTTGCGAACGGTGAGCTCGGATCGAAGCGATAGCGAAAATCGGAATTGGCCCAGCGCGCGTCATCCTGTGAGTTGACACGATCACGCGTGTAGTGCCGGGCGAAAATGCCAACATGCGTGGCGCCGCCATTGAAATGTTTACCCCACTCCATCGACAGCGCGTTGTCGTTACGCGGCAGATTGTCATAGTCGGTGTATCGGGCTCGAATGGTAAAGCCTTCGAAATCGTTTTTCAGAACCGTGTTGAGGACACCTGCAACAGCGTCTGCACCATAGATAGCAGACGCACCGTCTCGCAGAACCTCAACGCGATCGACGCCGTAGACCGGAATGTGATTCGAGTTAACGGAGTTGACTGGAACAAAGCTGCCACCAACTTCCTCGGTCTGGTAGGTCGCCATGTTGACCATGCGCCGTCCATTCATCAGCACGAGCGTGTTACCCGTGCCGAGATTACGCATGTTGATCGCGCCAACGTCACCACGTGCGGCATTCACACCGCCCGCCGTATCCGTCTCGCTGAAGAAGTTCTGGCCCAGTTCGGGAATCATGTCGATGAGTTCATCGCCCGATTCGATGCCCAGAATCTCAATGTCCTCGGCACTGATCACTGACACGGCCAGCGCGTCCGAAATCCTGGCGCCCTTGATCTGGGTACCGGTCACCGTGATTTCATCGACGACCTCTTCTTCCTCTTCCTGCGCGACTGCGACACCGGTGCCGAGCAGCAAAGCCATCGTCATAGCGGTGGCGGCCCTGCAGAGCCCTCCACCAATGCGGAATTGAGTGTTCATGATGCGCTATCCCCCTATCCTAATTATTCTCCGCACTACGCGGCTTTTTCCCAAAACTAGCAATCTCCGGATGGGTAGGCAAATAGTATCGCTGCCGGGCCCCATAACCCGCGTCTATGCCACTGTATTGCTTGATTCCTTTCCCCATAGCCTGCGGCTATACTTGTGCGAAAGGAAGAGCTCATGCGATTGCGGCAAATCGAGGTGTTTCACGCCGTTTATACCAACGGTTCGATGACCAATGCGGCGGCCAAGCTCAATGTGTCGCAACCCTCAGTGTCCAAGGTGTTGGCACACGCGGAACAACAACTGGGCTATCGCCTGTTCGATCGCGTTAAGGGAAAACTCATTCCAACCCCGGAAGCACACCAGCTGTTCAGTCATGTGCGCACGGTTTTTGAGGATGTGGACCGGTTGCGGCATGTTGCCGTCAACCTGAAGGCCTCCAGCGCGGGGCGTATTCGCGTCGCCAGTACCCCGGCGTTCGGACTCGAGATCCTGCCACGGGCCGTTACGACATTTCGCGAAAAACACAGCGATGCGATCTTCGACATTGAAACCCTGCACCTGGACGAGATCCATCATGCTTTGCAGGAATCGCGCATAGACATTGGACTGGCATTCGATCCGTCCGCGCGTCCGGGCATCGAACGTAAGCGTCTCGCAAAAGCCCGGTTCTTTGTGCTCGCGCACTCGACAAGTGAGTTCGGCAACAAAACAACACTCACATTTGACGATCTGAAGGGCCGGCCATTTATCGGGCTGAACAGTCGCAGCCCGCTTGGCCAGGCATTGTCGAAATATCTCGATGCCAGCGAACTTGCTCCGAACGTTGTCGCATGGACCGAGACCTATCACATCGCCAAGGCACTCGTCGCTTCGGGTGCGGGCATTACGATCACCGATGAGATCACGGCGCGCTCATCAATTGGCGGCGACGTCGGCATGTGGCCGCTCGAACCGGTCATCAACTTCGACATCGCGCTGCTGCAACTGTCGGACTCCCCGCTGTCTCTGGCTACGAAACGATTCAAGCAGCACCTCGGCAAGACCGTCAGGGACATGTTGAAATCCTGACGAAGGCGACCTATAGCCCGAAGTTATAGGGACCAGAACAATGATCATTTGAGGCTCCGATGAAGCGGTCAGTAGTATCGACAACAGCTTCAGAAGGGAAAACCCAATGCGCGTCATTGTTCTCGGTGCGGGGGTCGTCGGCGTTACGACTGCCTACTACCTGTCACAACTTGGCTGTGAAGTAACCGTGATCGACCGTGCGGAGCAGGCAGGCGACGGCGCGAGCTTTGCCAATGCCGGGCAACTCTCTTACAGCTTCACGGACGCCCTCGCCAAGCCGTCGTTTCTCGCTCAAATTCCCGCCATGGTGCTGGGGCGTGACCAGGGTGTACGGGTCCGGCTCTCTCCCAAATTGATTGCCTGGGGCACTCGATTTTTGGGTCAATGCACAACTCGCCATGCGCGCGAGAACACGGTTGCCGTGCTGAAAACGGCCATGCGTTCTGCGGAACTGATGCGTAAACTGCGCGAAGAATTGCCGTTCAATTTCTGGCATCGCACAGCTGGCAAACTCGTCGTGCTGAGTAGCCAGGCCGAACTCGACGGCGCGACCAGCAACATGAAGCTCAAGCAGTCGTACGGCTGCGAGACCGAGATTCTCTCACGCTCAGAGGCAGTCGCGATCGAGCCTGCGCTTGAGCAGGTTCGCGGCGACATTGTCGGCGCCGTCTATTCAAAGAGCGACGAAGTCGCTGACTCGCAGAAGTTTGTTGCGGGTCTGCAGAACCTTCTCGAGGCGCAAGGCAAGGTCAGGTTCCAGCTGTCGTCCCGGGTACGCGAACTGCTGGTCACCAACGGTCGGGTACACGCGGTCGACGTCGACGGTGACGCGGTCGAGGCCGACGCCTTTGTCGTTTGCATGGGCGCCTGGAGTCACGAGTTGCTGCAAACTGCGGGCGTCAATCCACACGTCTACCCGGTGCGCGGCTACAGCCTTACGTTACCACCGGGCGATGCGGCACCGACGGTGAGCGTCACGGCGCTCAAACACCGCATGGTGTACAGCCGCCTCAATGGTTTCGTCCGTATCGCCGGTTTCGCCGACTTCACGAATTTCGACACGCGTGCCGACAACGAACGAGCGCAGCTACTGCTCAACCTGGCGAAGAGTTACGCGCCCGCTGCCGCTGACTATGATGCGGACGACCCGAAAGTGTGGGGTGGTTTTCGGCCGATGACGCCAAGCGGCCAGCCGCAGGTCGGGCGGACCAGGGTCGACGGCCTCTACGTCAACACCGGGCACGGCATGCTGGGATGGACCCTCGCCTGCAGCACCGGCTACGAGGCCGCGCAGGCGGTCGCAAAAACCCACTAAAATTGGGCTAAAGGTATAGCCCAACCGGCCGATAACACTACAGGGAACATCCGCATCTCAAGGACGGTGATGTCGGTTTTACAGTTTATACAGGGAATTTCGGGTATTGCCCGCATTCGTCCCGCGGCCACTGCGCCGACGGGGCTCAAGCCCTATGCGGTGCCAGCCGACACCACCACTAATGCCGATCTGCTGAGCGCCCGCACGCGGCTGCTCCAGCTCTACCAACACCTCGAAGAACTCGCGGAACTCACCAATGTTAATACGCGGTTTAAACTCGACCTTCCTGACGCACAATCCGGCACTGGACTCGGCCTGGACCTGACGAGTACTGCGGCAACACTGGCCTCAGATGCTGAGATAAACGCATCACCCATGTCCTTTTCACCGTTCGGGCCCGATTGGGATGATGGGTCGAGCGCGCTCTTTACCGTCGGCGGCGAATATGACGGCACGCATGGCACCGGTAATTTGACGCTCGAGGTGCGCCGTGCCGGCACGCATGGGGTGGATGACGTGCGTATTCGCGTCTACGACCCGGGCGGCAGTCAGACCCAGAATTTTTGGGTGAGGAGCTCGCATGAAGAGGATCGCCCATACGACCTTGAGAATGGGCTGTTCGTGACGCTCGGGCCGGGCAGCCTTGTCGATCGTGACATAGCGACGATCCAGATCTACGACGACACCGGCGCTGCCGTGAACCCCGATCTTCCGCTCGGTGGCGTACGTAACAGCAATCCCAACCTGCAGTACGGAACGCCGTCAATTTTAGATGGTGCCTTCGATCTGAACGGTGAGAGCATTAGCGTCGCAACGACAGATTCAATCAATGACGTCATCAACAGGATTAACCTATCAACTGCCGGCGTCACGGCTTCGTTTAACGCCGGTACAGAAAGCATCGACTTCCTGCAGAACACGCTGGGCGCGTCGCCCACGATCGACCTCCAGAATGACACGACAAATTTCCTTGTTGCCACAAAGCTCGACAGCGCCAACACGATCGCCGGTATAGATCCCGAGACCCTCCAGGCACTCGATGACGTTGCCGCTTTCGGCAGCGTTTCGTCCGGCAACATCCTCATTAACGGTCAGCAAATCGCGGTCGATACGTCTACGGACAGCCTGGAATCCGTTATAGAAAAGATCAATGCAGCGCCCGCCGGGGTGACCGCCTCATTCGACGTGGCCACGCAAAAAGTCCTGATAGAGGCTCAAAACTCTGAAAGTGAGCTGGACATCAGCAGCAATGGCACCGGCTTCTTTGCCGCAATCAACATGCCGGAGGGACGCGTCGATCCTGAAGCCGTCTCTCGCGGTATTTCTCGCAAGCGCTCCTATGAAATCGCCGATACTTTCGAAAAGGTGTTCGCGGAGATGAACTATTTGTTTCGCGACTCGTCGTTTGCGGGTCGTGGCGATAACGCCGCCGGATTTCGTGCCCCGCTGGAGTCCGCTATGCGCATTGCTTTTTCCGGTTCATCGGGTGAGCTGCTGGGCCTGCTGTTCGACTCATCCACGGCTGCCCGCCAACGCGGGGAATTCGTAGGCATTGACCGGCGAGACTTCACCCGCAGCTTACAGATTAGAGGCGATTCGTTAATGGGTCTCCTGCGTGGCAGCGAAGACGAGCGCGGTCTCGTCGAGGGGCTGCTGATTGGCGCCACGCAAGCTCTACAAGGCATCAGCGCCTCGCTCGGACAACGTGGCGTATTCGTTAATACGGTCGCCTAGTCCGTAGCAACACAGGGCCTGCGGCCCTCAAAAACCTGTTCAGTTTCAACAAATTCCGCCGATAACTCCCCTGTAGGGCCACGCACGTACGGCGCGGCCCAGGGGCCCGACTTGGCCCCGCGAACGGGCATTGGACCAAGAATATGGTGGCAGCACGCGCACCAAAACTCAGCACGCATCGTGCGCTTGTTGTCGAAGACAACGAGCACGTCGCCTATATGCTGCGGTTTTTGCTCGAGCGAGCCGGTTATGACGTCATTCTCGCGCCCAACGGGCGTGACGCGCAATCGGCAATCCACAATATCGAACCCGTGGATATCATCCTGCTGGATCTCATGCTGCCCTATATCTCGGGCTACCAGCTGATTACCGAAGTTCGCGACAATCACGAATGGCAATACACGCCTATCGTGGTCCTGTCCGGCAAGGTACTCGAAGACGATATTGTCCGTGCTCTCGATCTCGGTGCTAACGACTATGTGACCAAGCCCTTCCGTCCCGAAGAGCTCCTAGCGCGCTTGCGCCGCGTCGTCGCCGAGAACGAGCGCCTGACGCAGGGGCACTAGACATGTGCAATCGTATTCTTCCCCTGCTCGCCTGCCTGTTGGTGCTCGTCTTTTCCGCAGAAGCCCTGGCCAACGATGAGGCCATGCTCGCCGACCTGACTTCGCTGCGGCAACAGTATCCACATGACGTCGATCATGCATTGGCTCGGGGACAGTTGCTGGCTCGCCTCGGCAAAGACGAGGCCGCCCTGCTCGACCTGCGTGATGCCACGACCCTGGCCCCGGACTATGAAGATGCCTGGCGCGTACGTTACAGGATCCTGTCGCGTCAGAATGGCGACGAGGCGCGCCGCGAACTGGAAAAACTGCTCGACGATGTCTCGCAGCGCTTTCCGGACTCAAGCTGGTGGCGGCCACCGACCACGGACAAGCCGCGGGAGTGGGCAATCATCGGCGGCGCCACGCATGAAGGTCTCGACAACGACCTGCCTTCATGGAAACAGTTGTTTCTTAACATCGAGCGAGAGCGCAGCTGGGGCCACTACCGCTTCGGACTGGCGAGTGATTCCCGTTTTGGCGAATCGGACCTTACATTTTCTATCGGCGGCGACATTCTTCTTGGGCCTGGCTGGTCGGCCGGCATCGACGTCGCTATCGTTGACGAGCCGTGGTTTCAGCCCGACCTCAGTTATCGAGCTTTTGCCCTCCGGTCGCTGCAAGACGGCTGGGTCGTCAATCTGCTCTACCAGCGTCGCGAATACGCAACCACAGCCGTCAGCTCGATTACTCCATCCGTTGAGAAGTACATTGGCGATTTTCGATTCGCTTATGCGCTCGGCTACTCACGACTGCAGGGGGGTGGCGGCTCGTTCAACCATAACCTGACGGGCAACTGGTACTACAGCGACCGCGCCAATGTCGGCATAAACATCAGCACAGGCGAAGAGTCGGAGGCAATTGGGGCTGGCCAGGTCTTGCAAACGGATGTTCGTGGGATTGGTGTCAATGGTCAGCACGCGCTGAACGACCGAACCGACCTTAAGTGGTGGCTGGGTTCGCACGAGCAGGGCAATTTCTACAGGAGGTCCTTCCTTGGAATGGCTATTGCGTTCAGATTTTGACGGACTGACAGAGATTGTCCTGTGGTCGATCGCGGCTGTCGTTGTAACGACGGTAGTTTTGTTCGTGTACACGGTTGGTTTGCGCGTTGCGACCGTTGCAGCCGAGCAGCGCCGGCGAAAATTCATGGGGCAATGGCGAAGTGTTTTCGCAAAGGCCATGCTCGAGCCAAAGGCAGCGACGGACCTGCCATTGCCCTATGTACGTCGCAGCGACCGTATAGACCTGCTCGAAGAGTGGAACCGCGCCCGTAGCATCGTTGACGGCAATGCCGTCGATAACCTCATCGTACTAGCCCGCCGAACGCGGATCCCGGCACTCGCGCGCAGGCGGTTTCGCAGCCGTCGAGTCAGCACCCGAATTCTGGCTGTTCAGACGCTTGGTCACTTGCGTGAAGTTGAGCTTCGCGATGACATCGCCGCGCTGCTCCTCGACGACAACACAGCCCTTTCTATAACGGCAGCCACGGCATTGGTCGAGCTGGATCCCGATTTCGCGATCGGTCGTATCACACCGATGATCAGTGAACGCCGGGACTGGCCGAAGAACCGCGTATCTGTATTGTTGCGGCGGGCCGGCAGTGACCGCATCAGCGAGCCGCTCTACCGGGCGATTCGATCCGCCGCCAATGCGGACAAAACTTACCTACTGCAATTTGCACGACTCATGGAGTCGGAGATACTCGACGCCCTCGTTGATGACCTGATCCGCGAGAGTAACGATGCCGGCGTAATTAATGCCGCGCTTAAACTGGTCCGCGGTTTCAGAGGAGTGCCACGAATTGCGTCGCTGACGCAACATGACGCCTGGTTCGTGCGTATGCAGGCCGCGACGGTGCTCGGGCGCGTCGGCCAGCAAGAACATCTGTCTTTGCTCAAGTCCCTGCTCGACGACTCCGAATGGTGGGTGCGATATCGGGCCGCACAGGCGATTACAAGACTACCTTTCATGGGTCCTAATCAGCTCCGCCAATTGCGCTCGCAACAGGAGGACCGCTTCGCGGCCGATATTCTGCAACAGGCATTTGCTGAGGCGGGGATAGCATGACGGCTCAGGAATTTGTACTTGCCGGGCAGTGGTTCTTCCTCGCCTATTTTGTCGGCATAAACCTCGGTTACCTGCTGCAGAACGTGATCGCCGCTCACGGCATTCGACGGTACCTGCAAACCTCGGACCAGTACGAAGCAGAGAACGTCTTCTCAGCGCTGGACATACCGATCAGCGTCGTCGTTCCAGCCTACAATGAATCGGCATCGATCATCATGTCCGTGAAGGCAATGCTGCAGCTCGAGTACCCCCAGTACGAGCTGGTTGTCGTCAACGATGGTTCATCGGACGATACGCTCGAGAAGCTCATTGATGCCTTTGACCTGCAGGAATTCCCCGAAGCGTATCGTGCGCGCGTCGACTGCAAGCCGGTCCGCAAGATATATCGATCCACGCGCATCCGAAATCTACGGGTGGTCGATAAGGAAAATGGCGGCAGCAAGGCCGATGCCTCGAACGCCGGCATAAACGCATGTCGCTACCCGCTCATTTGCGTCGTGGATGCCGACTCCGTGCTGCAACCTGACAGCCTCCGGCGTGTGGTTCGTCCATTCCTTGAAGACCCTACGACCGTTGCGGTGGGAGGCACGGTGCGGATCGCGAACGGCTGCACAGTGCGCCAGGGCTTCCTGGAAAAAGTCGGCCTGCCAACAAACTTTCTCGCGCTTGTACAAGTCGTGGAGTACCTGCGTGCGTTCCTGTTCGGGCGCATGGGGTGGTCCCCTATTAATGGACTCCTGATTATCTCGGGGGCATTCGGCCTTTTTCACAAGGAGACACTGATTGAGGCGGGTGGCTTCAACCCTGAGGCGGTCGGCGAAGACATGGAATTGATACTTCGCCTGCACCGACTGATGAAGGAAAAACGAAAGCCCTATCGAATCACGTTCGTACCCGACCCGGTCTGCTGGACCGATGCGCCCGAAAACCTCAAGGACCTGAAGAGCCAGCGGGTACGCTGGCAACACGGGCTCGGACAGTCGTTGATGCTTAATAAGTCGTTGATACTCAATTCAAGAGGTGGGACCGTATCTTGGGTCGCCATACCGTTCTATATGGTCTTCGAACTATTCGGGCCAATTGTGGAGGTCGCGGGTTACGTGTTCATCGTTGTCTGCGCGTTCATGGGCTGGCTTTCCTGGCCCGAGGCGCTGTTATTTTTGGGGCTCGCGATCGGGCTAGGCGTCATGTTGTCGACGAGCGCGATCATGCTCGAAGAACTGTCGTTTCACATGTACCCGAAGTTCCGGCAGCTCTGCGTTCTCTACAGTATTGCAATAATCGAGAACTTCGGGTTTCGCCAATTGACGGCCATTTGGCGCCTGCAGGGATTGATCCGGTGGCTCCGTGGGGGCAAACACGAGTGGGAAACCATTACGCGTAGCGCTAGTCTCATGGATGAACCCTGATTTATTGCATAGATATTTGGAGACGAATGCATGATCAAGCGCCTCTTTGTGCAGATGGTAGAGACGATTTCATCGACACAGACCACCAACGTTACCCAGGAAGATCGCGATGCCGCCATTCGGATGGCAACGGCAGTACTGATGATCGACGTGGCACGAGCGGATCATGTTTTTGAAGATAGCGAGTTTGACCGTGTGCTGAAGCTCGCTGAGACGCACTTCGGCCTGACACCGGAACAGGCAGTCGGACTCGTAAACAGCGCGGACGAAAAAGCGGAAGATCTTGTGTCCCTGCACGAGTTCACTCAGCTACTGCACCACAACCTCGACGAACAGGAAAAAGCCAGGATCATCGGCTTGCTGTGGCAGATTGCCTACGCCGACGGGCAACTCGATAAGTACGAAGACTCGCTGGTACTGAAGATCAGCGACTTGCTGCACGTGAGCCGTGGCCGCGTCATGCGCCTGAAGCATGACGCACAATCTTCGCTTCAATAGCCCGCCTTACTCGCTGGCTTTTAGCTGCTGCCAGCCCGATCGCAAGTTCAGATCGCGTTGCGGGAAGGGAATTTCGATGCCGTATTCCGTGAGTTTCGTTTCCAGCTCCCAAAGGTAGGCGGCGCGTGTCCGCGTCGGGCGACGCGCACCTTCGCGATTGACCCAGACCGTCAGCAGAAAATTCAGACTGCTGTCCCCAAAATCCACTAGCCAGACATCGGGCCGACGGCGCTTGATGTGCGTGAGCGTGTACGACACCTCCTCGGCCGCTTCTATCGCCGCCTGGCGCACCAGCTCTTTGTCACTGCCGTATGCGACACCGAACGGAATACGCACGCGCAACACACGCTCGCCGAGCGTCCAGTTCGTCAGCCTTGCGGTAACAAACTCCGAGTTCGGTACGACGATATCGATATTGTCATTGGTATTAATTAACGTGCTGCGCACATTTATTGCTTTGACCGTTCCAGTGAGCCCCGTATCCAGTTCGATGTAATCGCCGACGCGCAGAGAGTGCTCGAAGAGGATGATCAGACCGGATACGAAGTTACTAACGATCGACTGCAGCCCGAAACCGATGCCGACTGACAGGGCGCCCGCCACCAGGGCCAGGTTGCTGAAGTCGAGCCCGATCGAAGACAGGGCAACAAACACCGCGATGATAATGATGGTGTAGTGCGTCAGGCGACCCAACGTATAAAGCGAGGCCTGATTTCCAGGGCTGTCCTTGTCGCCGACTCGCCTGATCGCGTAACGAATACCGCGGGACAGCAGGAAGGCGACAATCAGGATAATGAGGCCCCGCACGATGTCGCGACCTGTAACGGGTGTCTCCCCGACATGGAAGAGTGTCACGTCGGCCAGGCCCTTGGCCCGCTGGTAGACGTTTTGCGCCTTGCGGCTAACCGATTGGAACCACGAGGACAACGCGCCGGATGACTCTGCTACGGCGCTATCCACCACGGCCTGCAGCAACTCCAGATCCGCTGCAGCACCCTCGACCTCGTTGATTCTTGAGAGCGTGCCCTGCGCTGTGGTGAGACGCTGGTCGAGCAAGCGTCGCGCTGAACGAATCAACCCGCTGCGGTCCATGGTCTGAACCGTGAGCAGTTCGTCCTGACTGTCTTTTTGCCATTCCGGTATGTGCAGCGGAACAGTTCGCGAAAGCTGCGACCATGTCAGGGCCTGGTCCTGCAGGTCATCCATGTCAGGCACTGTGTCGAGCTGCAGTTCCGTCCACCAGCGACGTGCCTGACCGCGCGCAAGCTCGAAGTCACTTAAGGCGACCACCACTTCGGCGGCGATCAGTTTTTGCTGCAGCAGCCTTTGTTGGGAACGTCCGTCGGGTGCCTCGAGATCCAGGCCAGAAGCTTCCAGTTCGGCCGTCCTCAGAGACTCGCGGGCCTGCTCGGCCGCCTCCGTGTAGGTGGCCACCTGCTCCACCAGCGCCTCCAGGTTCGCTTCGTCGGGCGTTATCGAGAGGCCCTGGCTGGCGATCGCGACGCGCTCTTCAGTCGCCTCCGCATACTCGACTGCACGCTCCTGGCTCTGCGTTAAGAGGCGAAGTCGACGTGTCGAAATTGCCTGAGCCGAACGCATTTGCAGCAAACGCAAGCCTGCCACGATCTTCTCGTCACCTTCCAGCGCATCCACGTAATCCTTGAATGCCTGGTCGCGTCTGCGGTTGGTTCCGCCAAGGACCCGTTGCTCGCGCTCTACCTCCAGCCGCTCCCGGGCCAGACCTTTGCGTGCATCGCGCGAGACTGCCGCGAGCCGCAACAGATCGTCGAGGGAATAGCTGATTTGCGGTTGCGGTAATGGTTGTAGCTGAAGCTCATCGTCACTGAGCAAGGCAAGGTAGGCCGAAAAATTGTCGCGCAGAGCTCCCAGCAAGGACTCGCCGACCTCCAGGTTGGCAGCCTCCAGTCCCGCGACTTCCAGCGCTGCGGTTTCGAGGAACTCATCTATGCGAGTGGCAGCCTCTTCTTTGGGACCCTCGAAATAGGACCACGAGCCAGCCTCCATAGCGGCCAACTCAAGGCGAGCGGGCTCGCCGTCCGTGGCGACTTCCTGCGCATGGGCGGAAGTCGCGAATACGACGACAAGCAGCAGTGCAAAAGGGCTGAACCTAAAGAAGAACTTCATCGGGTCGGACTATAACCGCTGTGTGCCGCAATGCTAGCCGAGCGCCGACATCACACGTTGCAGGCGTTCCTTAACTTCGCTCGCCAGCGGTGCAACGCCGGGGTCCTTCACGAGGGACAGGACCCTTTCCGGATCCATGAAGTCGACATGCACGTTGCCATCTGCGTCTTCGCGGACGAGCACATTGCACGGCAAAAGCAGCCCGATATCCTCGACGGCAGAAATCGCCTGGTAGGCCAGCGCTGGGTTGCAGGCGCCCAGGATTCTGTAGCCGGGCATGTCCTTGTCGAGCTTTGCCTTCATCTTTGCCGCGACATCAATATCCGACAAGACACCGAAGCCTTCCTTCTCAAGCTCGACAGTGACTTTGTCTATGGCACCATCGAACGACGCCTCAACAATTGTGCCGAAGCCGAATTCTGAATTCATAATTCTAGTCCTTGGCCGCGCACTCCGCGGATCCACAATAGATGCTGTGCAGGAGGTTGATCACACGATCGGCCGGTCCCGCAGCAAGCGAGTAGAAAATCGTCTGCGACTCACGACGAGTCTTGACGAGGCCCTGCTGGCGCAAACGAGCGAGCTGCTGCGACAGTGCCGACTGGCTCAACGGTATGAGCGAATTGAGGTCACTGACGGATCGCTCGCCTTCGGCCAGCACGCACAGGATCATCAACCGGCTTTCGTTGCCCAGCGCCTTCATGAGGCCGGCCGCATCGGCGGCATGTAGCTCCATGTCGCTGGCCGGATGCGTCTTGCTTTTCTTGCCGTTCATAACCTCCCTAATATAAGGAATATTATATTAGAAGTCCATAATTTAGTGTTTACTGGATTATGAGCGGTTGTTCTATGGCATCGACGGCCCTGCGCTGGAATTCCGCAAACTCCCGGTAGTCCTCCGGACCGAAGCGCTCCCTGGAAGCGGTGTAGTCAAAGCGAATATTCCAGGCCCCATCGTCGAGACTCACCTGCCTGCGCCATTGACCGAATTTCGACTCGTCCTGATTTGGCTTGTCGACTGCCTCGTCGAGGCGAGATCCCGATGGCGCCTTGACCGACGTCACTGCGCTCAACTTCAGCGGGAAAAAGTGTTCGAACGGAAAGCGGCGATCGGCGACCCGGTCGAATTCGAGGTAATACGCCTCGAGAAAACCCGGCACATCGAACGTCCCGTCGACATCCAGTGGCAGGGTGTAGCGAATCTCGACCAGCAGGTCGTAGCCCGCATCGAAAATATTATCGACGAAGTACTCCGTCACTTCGGCATCCGAGTAACGCGTGGTCACCCACCGCTGCAGCGATGCCAGCATCTCCGAGGTTTCAATAGTGCGCAATTGTCCGCGCAAGTCAGCGGCCTGGTAGCCAGTGAAACGCGCCGTCTCAACGACATCCATAAAACCATCGTCTCGCGGTTCAACCACTCGCTCGATACTGATGCCCGTCAGGTTCGCTTCGTACTCAGGGATTTGAATAAGTTCGGGCCGCTCTCCGAGCTCCAACGCAAAATTGCCCGCCATTGAGCGTGGGGGCAAGTGGCCGAGACGCAGGTCCTTATCGGTCGAGTCGATGAAGACGCGCCCTTGCTCGGTGTCGACCGAGACGATCATGTGATCGAACTGGTCGGTATTCGGCAGCCCGGGCACAACCTGCTGACTCAGGTTAACGAGCGCCAGCGAAGCATCAATGCCTACGGACTGAAGCAGGGAGTGCAGCAATACGGCGTGGTCCTTACAGTCCCCATAGCGATCTCGCAGTGTCTCGCGCGCTGTTTTCGGTATGTACGCGCGGCGCCCGAACTCGATCGCTTCATAGTGAATCTCATCCTGCACCCAGGCGCTGAGGATTTCGATCCTGCGTGCCTGGCTATTAACACCGTCGACGAGTCGCTGCGCCCGTTCGGCTACTGTCGACGCGTCCAGCTTGTCTTTTATCTTGCCAAGATACTCGGCCCCTGCATCCGACCAACTTTGATTGACGGTGCCAAGCTGCACCCACGGCAAGACCTGATCGACGTAGGGTTGCAGCGGCTCCCAACGGAACGCGACCGGTCGCTGCGACTCGAAGACCAGGGACTTGCCCAACTCGCGCGGCGGCTGTACGCCGCTGAGCTGGAACTTCAGTTCCGCGTGCCGACCGGTTACAAAGACCGCGCTGTACTCGATGGGACGGTCACTGGAGAGGTACTCTGTTTCAAGCGGGAACGTGCCGTCCTCAACCGCCGTCCGCTTCGTTACGATTGCCTCGATGACCGCACCGGGCACCAGGCTTGGTACAGGCATGTGCACCGTTTTCTCGGTACTGGCCTCGTAACCCGACTCGCTATTCGTGATGTAGTACGTGTTCAGATCGCCTTCGGCCAAGACCTTGCCGTCGGCATCGCGAACGATGAGGCCGTTCACATACAGTTGCTCAAAGCTGGGGTCGAAATCGAATTCAAGGGTGCTGAATTGGGTAACGCCATTG
>Ga0265303_10000944_pt1 | contig 17406 bp, 14 predicted proteins | sample Helome_2_FD_192494 | JGI IMG/M metagenome (GOLD analysis project Ga0265303, IMG submission 192494) | Marine sediment microbial communities from subtidal zone of North Sea - Hel_20160317 (Illumina Assembly) | ecosystem: Environmental > Aquatic > Marine > Subtidal zone > Sediment ... | reverse complement strand
GCTGTGCGACCTGGTATGCAATGCCACCCTGAGTTTGCGCGTAGTCTCCGGCAGGCTCGGCCGGCGAGTCGTGTACCAGCGGCCGTAAAGTTGATTGTGACTGTACAGTGTCAGGCCGTTGTCGAAACGCGTGAGCATGGCCTTACCATGGGTATCAACAGCCGTAACCTCTGCGCCTCGAAGCCGCCTTTCGAATCGCCGCAGCTGAGGCAACGTTATTTCGAGGTCGTCGACAGTCTCGCCAACAAGCACGTGCGCTACCCGGTCGGCGGCGCGGCGAATCTCCGGGCCCTCGGGCACTGCGCGCCAGTTAGCTGCCCAACGCCGTGCGAATTTCCTCGATCAGCTTGTCATCGTAGGGCTGCGTTCGCGGGCTGAATTCGCGGATCAGTTCTCCGTCTTTACCGATCAGGAACTTGTGAAAATTCCACGTGGGGTAAGTGCCGGCTGCTGCAGCGAGATTATCGAAGAGCGGATGTGCATCGCCCTTCTTCACCGTGACCTTTTCGAACATCGGGAATTTAACCTTGTATGTGAGGCGGCAGAACTCCTGGATCTCCTCTTCGGTTCCCGGCTCCTGCCCGCGGAAGTCGTTGGACGGGAAGCCGAGAACGACGAAGCCGTTGTCCCCGTATTCCTCGTACAGCTGCTCGAGGCCCTCGTACTGCGGCGTATTGCCGCATTTTGAAGCCGTATTGACGATCAGGATGACCTTGCCAGCGAACTCGTCGCCGAGATTCACGACCTCGTCGGATGCCAATCGACGAAAATCCTGGTCCAGCAGCGAACCGGCGAGCGCGGCGGGTGACGAGATTGCCATGACGGCCAGGGCTCCAAAGATTTTACGCATTCCTAGTCTCCAGTGATGGATCGAGATTCGAGTTGTCAATCCTGCCTGCGCCGGCACCCCAGCGCCATAGCTATTCTGTAATAAATCGTATCAACGTCCCCACGGGCTTGCCTTGCGGTAAAGAAATGCCACTCGCCGCCGATAAAACCATGAGGGTACTTATGTAAAACGTATGGCCACGGCAACCACGTGCTGCCGTACTCCGGGACTTTATGACGACTTCGGACACCACACTCATCAGGATGCAGAGCAAAATCGCGCTGCACAGCATGGAAAAGAAGATCGATGAGCTACCGCTTCTGCCGCAGGTGCTCGTTCGGATTCTGCAGCTCGACCCGAAGTCCGAAGAATACTTCGAGGAATTCGAACATTCGGCGAAGGAGGACCCGGCATTCGCGGTTCGAGTCATCGCACTGGCAAACTCGGCCGCATCGTCACCGGTTGAACCGATATCGGTGATCCGCGACGCCCTTGCACGAATGGGCGCGACGACCGTTGCGAGTTTCGTTGCTTCGCTGGCCGTGCAGCGCGTCTTCATGCCCACCGAAGCCAACCAGATTCTCCTCTGGAAACACTCGATATCGGCGGCTGTCGCCTCGCAGCGAGTCGCGGAACTTGTACCGCAACTCCAGGTGCCGCCGGGGCACGCCTACCTCGTCGGTTTGCTGCATGATGTCGGTCGTTTCGTCATGTTCGAGCATGCGCCGAAACAACTACTGGAGGTCGACGAACACAACTGGCGCACGCCTGACGACCTCGGGGCGGTTGATGTCGAGGTATTCAACTTCACCCACAGCGAGCTTGGTTACCTGGCCTGTGAGCACTGGGGTGTTCCCGATGCGGTCGCGGAAATTATCCGCCACCATCACACCCCGCTTCACGGAACCATCGTTCCGGGCTCGGGAGACGCGACGACGTTCTGTGTGCAGGTGGCCGATCGTCTAGCGGATACGCTGATCGACAGCGAGGACTATGCCGATCTCTCAGACGAGCAGAAAAAGGAGCGCATCGCACTTCATTGCCTCAAGACTCAAGAGGAGCGTCGACTGCTCGCCGTAGATCGCCTGGCAGCTGAAGTTCAGATGATCCGCGAAGAGAGCGAGCACCTGATGCAAAACCTCGGTCTACACGTTTGACCGCAGCCGAGATTCCAGTTGCTCGACAAGTGGCAAGGCATGAATCGGGTCCATGTGCAGCTCGACCGGCACGTACCAGTACTTGTCCGAACGAGAGCGTCCCAGCTTGACCGCGTCTTTTTCGGTCATGAAGACCTCAAAATCGTCACCAAACTCGAGATCCGCTCCAGACAGTACAGCGTGATCGGCGAACGCGTGTTCAATGACCTGGATGCCGTGCGCACGCAATAAATCGAAGAATCGCGTGGGGTTGCCGATGCCTGCGACAGCGTGCACGGTAGTACCCGCAAAACGATCGATCGGACGTGTCAGCGATTCATTGAGCCGACTGGCCTCAGTGGCAACGAGCTCAAATGGAATCGCATTTTGCTCGGCGACGGACAGGCCATGATCGTCGCGAAGGCGGCCGTTGACGAGCAGCTGGTCTACATCGGCCAGGCGCCCTGGCCCCTCTCGCAGCGGTCCTGCGGGCAACAGGCGTCGGTTGCCCAGCCCCCTGGTCCCGTCGATAACGCAAATCTCGTAGTCCCGACCCAGGCTGTAGTGTTGCAGGCCGTCGTCAGTAATGACTATGTCGACACCATCGTCAACGAGCATAGCCACGGCGCGGACACGATCGGCATCGACCACGACGGGAACCCCGGCACGACGTGCCAGCAATACAGGCTCGTCACCGACCACAGTCGCATCGCTGCGCGCATCGACACGCATCGAGGAGCTGGACTTACTGCCGCCGTAGCCCCGACTGACTATGCCGGGCCTGTAACCGCGTTCGGACAGCATCCGCGACAACCAGACGACTGTAGGCGTTTTTCCTGTACCACCAGCCGTGATATTGCCAACGACGACGACAGGTACGGGTGCGTTGTGCGTCCTGAGAATACCGCTCGCATACAGCCAGCGCCTGCAGGCAGTGATCAGCCCATAGACCAGGCTCAGCGGCAGTAGCACCCAGCCCGATGCCGCCTTTTCATACCAGACCCGGTGAATCCAGCGATAGCCGGCGCCAGCGCTCACTCGCTACCCGTCTCCGTGCTGAACTGCATGCGATGCAGCGCGGCGTAGTGTCCTTCCTGCGCGATGAGCTCGCCGTGCGTTCCGGACTCGACCACCCTGCCCGCATGAAGGACGATGATCCGATCCGCATTTTCGACGGTAGACAGGCGATGCGCGATAACCAGAGTCGTCCGGTTTTTCATTAATTTGTTTAGCGCGTCCTGGATTCGCCTCTCGGAGCGCGTGTCGAGCGACGACGTAGCCTCGTCGAGTATCAGTATCGGTGCATTCTTGAGGAGCGCGCGTCCAATCGCAATGCGCTGGCGCTGCCCGCCCGACAACAGGACACCGCGATCGCCGACGATTGTATCGAGGCCATTGGGCATGTCCTTCGCAAAGTCGAGGACATGCGCCGCCTCGGCCGCTCTCTCGATGTCGTCCCGAGAGTGGTATTTCAATTCGCCGTAGGCGAGATTGTTGGCAATCGTATCGTTGAACAACACGACGTCCTGGGTCACGAGACTGATATTGTTCCGCAGGCTCGCAAGTGTGAGGTCTTTGATCGAAATACCGTCAATACCGATCTCGCCCGAATCGAGTTCGTAGAAGCGAGGTAACAGGCTTGCAAGCGTCGACTTGCCGCTTCCCGAATGACCGACGATGGCAAGCGTCCGGCCCGCCTCGAGTTCCAGGTTAATGTCCGTGAGTACTGGTCCCTTGTCATCTACATAGGAAAAACAAACCGAGTCGAAACGTACATTGCCCTTTACCCGATCAACCTCGGCGGAACCCGAGTCGAGCTCGTCTTCTTCGTCCATGATCGTGAACAGGCTGTCGGCGGCAGCGACGCCACGTTGCAACGTCGCGTTCACATTCGTAATGCGCCGGACCGGCTGCAACATGATCATCATGGCCGTCAGAAACGAAATGAACTGACCGGGAGTCAGGTCCTCCTCCATCGACAATCGTCCGGCCACGTGAACGACCAACGCAATGCTGAGGCCGAATACCATCTGCGTTACGGCAACACCGAGCGAGCGAGCGCGAATCATCTTGACGTTCTGTTTAAGGTTCCTCTCATCTGCTTCAGCGAGGCGTGAACGTTCGTAATCGTAGCCGCCGAATGCCTTGACGACCCAGTTGCCGCGTACGATCTCATCGGTTACCTGCGAAACGTCGCCAATGGAATCCTGGATCCGCCTGCTGTACCTCCGAAACGCGATGCTCAACAGTCGAACGATTGCGGCAACGATGGGAAAGATGATCAGGACGTACAGAGTCAGAGTCGGACTCTGGTGAATCATGATGTAGAAAGCGGCAATGACAACCAGCACGTCGCGCACGGCAATCGTGACAACGCTGGTCACGGACTCTGCCACCATCTCGACGTTGTAGGTCATTCGAGACAATAGTGGTCCCGCCGCCTGCGCATCGAAGAACTTGGCTGGCAAGGTCAGGAATTTGCCGAACACCTGCCGACGCAATGCGCTGATGACGCTGCGGCCTATCCAGCCGAGCGACATCTCGGTTCCGAAACCCGCAATACCCCGCGCGATGAATATGCTCACGAATGCAAACGGTAGCCACCTCGCGGTTTCCAGGTTGCGCGCAACGAGCGCGTCGTCCAGTAGCGGCTCGAGCAACTTGGCAAGCCCTGCCTCGGCCGCCGCCGTTGCAGCCATGCTGATGACAGCGACCAGTCCAATCAGTTTATGCGGCGTCACATAGCGCCACAGGCGGGCGTAGACAACGCGGGCGGCCGCCGTGGATTGGCTTTTCATTGCACCGGTCTCATTCACTCGACCGGGTCATTGACCGTGGCGATGCTGATTTGCGTAAATCCGAGTCGCCCGGCCACGTCCATCGCCGTGACCACGTGCTGGTGCTTCGCGTTTGCGTCTGCGCTGATCGTAAGTGGCAGCGAGTTGTCCCCCGCCGAGACCTTCTGCAGTGCGTTGCGAATCGTTTCCGGGCGATTGTTGATCAGCTCCCGATTATTGACGAGATACACGCCGGTCTCGGTGATCATGATATCGATCCGCTCCGGCGGTTCCTCGACCACAGACGCGCTATCTGCCTCGGGCAGGCGAATTGCAATTTGCGACTGCTTAACGAAGCTCGTTGACACCATGAAAAATATCAACAGGAGCAACACGACATCGATAAGGGACGTCAGGTTGACCTCGGGCTGCGTGCGCGGCCGCAGGTTGAGTCTCATGAATCACCCATTCTCATTGCGGCGGTGCAAGGCTTCGACGAGCTTGATTGCCTCTTTTTCCATATCCACAACGAGCGTGTCGACACGAGTCCGGTAGTAGCGGTAGCCGATCAATGCGGGAATGGCGACGGTAAGTCCTGCAGCTGTAGTAATCAGCGCCTCGGCGATACCTCCCGCCAGCACCGTCGGGTTGCCTACACCATGCGTCGTGATCGCCGTGAAGACCTTGACCATGCCAATGACGGTGCCGAGCAGACCCAACAATGGGGATACGGCGGCAACCGTCCCAAGCGTTTCGAGGTAACGCTCAAGCTCGTGCACGACGTGCCGGCCCGTGTCCTCGATTGCATCCTTAAGCACGGTTCGATCGCGGTCACGATTGATCAGCCCGGCCGCGAGAATCTGGCCGAGCGCGGAGCCCTGGTGCAGGGTTTGAATTTGCTTCTGGTCAAGCTGGTCCTTCTTGACCCATCCCCATACCTTGCTCGTCAGGTCTTCGGGAATCACGCGCTTCTGCTGCAGCGTCCAGAAACGCTCGAGAATGATACCCATCGCGATGATCGCGCAGATGATTATTGGCGCCATCAGGTAGCCGCCGGATTTGACTATCTCAACCATAGAGACCTGACCCAAGGAGGAAAAAAGGAATATACAGCGACCGGACACAAAATTCCCGCAATCAGGTGGGCTTTTTCCAGGCTTCAGCCGGTCGCTTCGCGCCAGAATCGGTGACGCGTCTGGCGGTCCTTGTGCAACTCGACGACGCCACCTCGCGCACAAAGCCTGAGACTGACCGCACCGGCTGTGGCCGTGTTGATGACTTCGGCCCCGGCCCCCTGCCAGCGTTTAACGACAGCGTCCCTGGGAAAGTCCCAGCGATTCTGATACCCGGCCGATACGACGGCCAGCTGCGGCGACGTTGCACCAACCAGTGGCGCACTCGAAGAGGTCAGGCTCCCGTGATGTGGCACGATAACGACATCGACTTCGGGGACAGACGCTCTAGCAAGAATCTCACGCTCCGCATCCGCCTCGATATCCCCGGTCAGCAGAATCTCGTGGAGGCCTGCGGACACGAGCAGCACACAGGAAGCGTTGTTGCCGCTATGTTCTTCGGAAGCGACCGGGTGAAGAACGCGAAACCAGACGCCGTCCACGGTCCACTCACGGCCGGCGTGACACGCTTCGGCACCCGTCACGGGCTCGCCCGCAAGGACCGCACCGATGTCGATTCCGGCTGCCAACGCCTCGAAGCCGCCGCTATGATCGATATCCCCATGAGAAATCAGTAGCCAGTCGATACGAGAGGCGCCCCTTGATACCAGGAACGGCAGGACAACCTGCTCTGCGACACTGCCGCCGCCGCGAAATGCCATCCCCGTGTCGAATACCAGGAATTGGCTTTTCGTCTGGGCGACGACGGCCAGACCTTGCCCGACGTCCAGGACGTGCAGATCAATGCAGCCGCGGGGCGGCGCCTTGGGCACATGAGCGACCAATGCGCCGACCGCGAGCAAGGCCAAACCGCGTCCCGGCCAGCCTCGCGGCAGCAACGCCCACAGCGCCGGCAACAGTACGACGAGCCACATCAAGCCACTGATCGCCGGAATCGTGACGTCAGCCAGCGGCAGCTGCAGGATTGCCGCCACGAGCGAATCGACCCAGGCGATCGTCGCTGCAGCGGCGCGCAGTGAAAGTTGCGCGACACGCTCCGATACCGGGCCCAGCACCAGGCCCGCGAGCGTCAATGGCACAGTGGCGATGCTGAACAAGGGAACGGCAATGAGGTTGGCGGGCAATGAGAGAAACGCAATGCGCTGGAAGATCAGCACCGAGAGCGGCATCAGGCCGAAAAGCAGGAACGACTGCATCAGCACGAGTTGACGAACGGCGAGCAGCGCCCTGCCCGGCAGCGAAGCGACGATCGCTGAAGCGCCGCGGCGGCACGCCAGCCAGAGCAGCAGTGCCACGGCCGCGAATGAGAGGTGAAACCCGGGCGTCATCGTAGCGACAGGATCGAGCAGAAAAATGATCAGGCCGGCCGCGGCCAGCACGGCAGCCGGTTTGACCTGCCGCCGCCTGGCAATAGCCACAACTGCCACGACCAGCATCACGGTCGCCCTGCGCGCCGGCACACCGAATCCTGACACCAACGCATATCCGGCTGCAGCAGTCACGCTGCAGAGCAATGCGATAACGTACGGGTTTGGCAATACGCGCAGCGCACCAAGAAAAATCGAGACGAGCAAGAACGCCGTGGTCGCAGCAAGGCCGATGTGTAAGCCCGAAATCGCCACCAGGTGACTCGTTCCCGACATCGCGTAGCGCCGCCACTGCTCCCGCGATACGTTGTGCCTTGCCCCGACGCCGATGGCAGCGAGGACCGCGGCCGAGTTGCGGGAACCTGTTGCGGCCTCGGTATCGTCGACGAACCGCTGCCGGACCTTTTCGATTGGAGACCCGTAACCGGCCGTGATCAGCCTGTTGCGCTTGCCCGGGACGATATACCCCGTCGCGTGTATGCGCTGCCGAAACAGCCAGCCCTCGTAGTCGAACAGTGTCGGATTGCTGGAGCCACGCGGCTGCTTTAGCCGCAGCTCGAACTCCCAGGTCTCGCCGAGAGACGGCAAGACCGGCGGTTCGAACCAGCTCACGCGCGAATTCGGCGGCAAACGAACATCGTCGACCGGGCTAACGAGCAACAAGGCCGACTCGCCGCGGACTTCCGGGAAGTCGACAATTCGGACGCGTGTTAGCACGCTGTCACCGGCGAACCGTTCGTCGAGGCGAGCATCCAGAATCGCCAGTCCGGCCAGACAAAACAGGAAAAACCCGACAAGAAGAAGCCCGGCATTGCGCGTTTGCGCATGCGCGACCATCAGGCCCGATGCAACTATTCCGACCATGCAGAGGTCCCAGCTCACAGGAACCCTGCTATGCTGCGCCGCGAAGCCGCCCGCAAGCACCAATAGGCAGGCCCTGATCATGAGTCGTCGCGCGTCGGCACTCAATCATGAAAACCGGACCAACAGGCAATGCCAAGACGCTTTTTTCGGAAATTTGCGTTCAAACGACACCATTTGAGCCAGCAATGGTTCATGTCGCCGTTTCGACACCTGTTGCATGACCACCGCTTGTGGAGCGTCGGCCGGCGCTGGGTAGTACCGGCATTTGCGCTAGGCCTGTTCATCGCGTTTATGCCATTTCCCGGGCATACCGTGACGGCGGCTCTACTCGCGCTCGGGATGCGCGTCAATATTCCGGTCGCCGCCCTGTCGACTTGGGTAAGCAACCCGGCAACGATGGTCCCGATGTACTATTTCGCCTATCAGCTGGGTGCGAGCCTGCTGGGCGTCCCGGAGCAGCCGTTCGGTTTCGAACTGTCGATCGACTGGGTGACGGACACCTTCGTCAACATCTGGCAACCCATGCTGCTGGGGAGCGTGTTGCTCGGCACACTGGCGGCGCTCTTCGGCTACCTGGCTTTGGACGGGCTGTGGCGCTACTCGCTCGCCGACTACAAGTCCCGCAAGCGCAGGAAACGCGAATCCTCAGACTGATGGCCTGAGACGGCCGTCCGCGAGCACGAGGATGCGGTCCATGCGTTCGGCAATCGAATGATCGTGCGTAACGATGACCAGGCTCGTGCTGAGCTCCCTGTTGAGTTCGAGCATGAGGCTCAACACGTGCTCCCCGTTTCCGGAGTCGAGATTGCCCGTCGGCTCGTCAGCCAGGACCAGTTGCGGCCGGGTTATCAATGCCCGTGCGACAGCCGCGCGTTGACGCTCACCACCCGAGAGCTCGCCGGGTTTATGCGTCAGCCGCTCACCGAGACCGACCCGCCCCAGTAATTCGCGCGCCCTTTCGAGAGCCGTGTGCTTCTGCTCCCGGCGGATCAGCAATGGCATGGCGACGTTTTCTTCGGCCGTGAACTCGGGTAGCAGGTGATGAAACTGGTAAACGAAACCTATGTAGCGATTACGCAGCTCCCCTTTCGCAGTCTCTTTGCCACCGTGCATCGCTTCGCCGTTGACGAGCACCTCGCCCTCGTCCGGATCGTCGAGACCACCCATGATCTGCAGCAACGTGGTCTTGCCCGACCCCGAAGCACCGATAATGGCAACTCGTTCGGCCGGTGCAACGACGAGGTCGGCGCCGCGCAGTACTTCCAGCGTCGAAGTGCCTTCCTTGAAGCGCCGCACGATATTGCGACATTCAAGCACAGCGTGTTCAGTTTCAGTCATATCTCAAGGCCTCCGCCGGGGCGGTCCGCGCCGCTACCCAGGCCGGGTACAAGGTGGAAACCAGCGCAAGCGCAAGCGCGATACCCGCAATCCTCGCGACATCCGCGTAGCGCAATTCCGACGGCAAGTCGCTAATGAAATAGACGTCGGCAGCAAGGAACTTGATACCGAAGACGGTCTCGAAAAAGCCGACGATCGATTCGAGATTCAGTGCAAGAAGGATCCCCAGCAGGACACCCGTCAACGTGCCAGCGATGCCGACAATACTGCCCTGCGTGATGAATATCTTGAGTATGCTCGACGGTTTCGCGCCGACCGTGCGCAGGATCGCAATATCGGATTGCTTGTCCTTCACGACCATTACGAGTGTCGACACGATGTTGAACGCGGCTACCGCAATAACCAGCATCAGGATGACGAAGAGTATCGACTTGGTAATCTGGATCGAGCGAAAGAAGTTCACGTGTCGGCGCGTCCAGTCACTGACGAACACGAGTTCGCCGTGTTCAAGCGCAACTTCACGAACGATCTCGGGTGCATCGTAAATCTCGGTTAACGCGAGGCGCACGCCCGTCACCGCATCTTTCTTGCGATAAAGCCGTTGAGCATCGGCGATATTGATGAAAGCCAGTCGCCGGTCGAATTCGTACATGCCGACCCGGTACAGACCGCTGACTGTAAAGCGCTTGGTACGAGGTATCACCCCGGCCGGAGTTACCCTGCCTTCTGCAAGCGTGACGGTCACTTTGTCACCCACGCCAACCTCCAGCGCAGCGGCGAGCTCCGTGCCCAGGATGATATTGAAGGTACCGGGCGCAAGCTCGTCGAGCATGCCCTGTTGCATGACCCCCCCGACGCCCGACACCTCGTCCTCCGCCCGCGGTTCGATCCCACGCAGTTCGGCGCCACTGAGCTGCTTGCCGAACACGAGCAGCGCCTGGCCATCGATGTATGGGGCGGCCGCGCGCACACGCGTATTCTCCAGCGCCGTCTCGATGAGCGCGTCGGCGCTCAACATTTTGCCGTCCGGGTTTTCTATGCTGGCGTGTGAAGTCATCGCCAGCAGCCGGTCCTTGAGTTCGCGCTCGAAACCATTGACGACTGACATGACCACGATCAATACGATCACGGCAATCGCGATGCCGAGCATCGAAATCGCCGAGATCAGCGACACGAACCGGTTACTGCTACGCGAACGTACGTAACGGTTTCCCACCCATAGTTCGAATTGGTGACCCATCTATTCGTACCGTAACGCCGCTGCCGGATTGACGAGCGCTGCGCGACGCGCCGGGTACAGCGTAGCCAGCGAGGTCAACAAAAATGCGGCAGCCGCGATGATGCCCACGTCAGCCATCTCGAGTTCGGATGGAATACGAGTCACGTAATAGACGTCGCCAGGCATAATCTGGAAGCCGAGGAGCTGCTCGAGAAACGGTGCGATGACGGGCACGTTGATCGCCAGGACAATCCCCAATGCGACGCCGATAAGTACACCGGCCCAGCCAATCACGGCGCCTTGCACAAAAAACACGCGAACGACGCCGTCCGGTCCCATTCCGAGTGTCCTGAGTACCGCGATGTCGGTCGTCTTGTCCGTGACGACCATTACGAGGCTGGCAACGATATTGAACGCAGCGACGCCAATGATCAGCGACAACATCAGCGACATCATCATCTTTTCGAGACGGATCGCGCGAAAGTAGCTGCCGTTTTCAATGGTCCAGTCGCTCGTTGCGTAGCGGTCGCCGAGTTGCTGCTGCAATTCTCGCGCGAGCCGCGGAGCGTCCATTACGTCTTCGGCTCGGAATCGCACTGCGCTGACGGCGTCGCCGAGTGCCTGGATGTCGGCGGCATCCGCCGCGTGTACCAGCGCGAGCGAGGCATCGTGGTCCTGCAGGCCCGCCTCGAAGACACCGCGCAGCACGAAACGCTCGAGTACGGGTTCGAGCGTGCCATCACCGACCGGCCGGGGTATCAGCAGCAACACACCGTCGCCAATGCGGGCCCCGAGGTCGTATGCCAGGATTCGGCCGAGGACGATACCGCGCCCGCCCGCTTGCAGCACATCGAGACTTCCCTCGACCATGTTGATCATGTCTCCGGACAAGGGTGTCTCATAATGCGGATCGACGCCGTGTACGAGCACGGCGTGAAGCTCGCCGCTCGCCTGGATCATGCCCTCCATCTGCACGATGGGCGCGGCCGCCGCAATGCCGGGCCGGGCGCTGACGTCAGCTACGAGCTGTTGCCAGTCCTCGATCACGTCTTCGGTAGCCGTTACACTGCCGTGAGCCGACATGCTCAGCAGGCGGTTGCGGAGTTCGCCTTCGAATCCGTTCATGACGGACAGGATGACAATAAGTGCCGCCACGCCAAGGGCGATGCCGACCAGGGATATCAGCGTGATAAAGGACACGAATCGGGTGCGCCGCTTGGCTCTCAGATAGCGCAGTCCGACGAACAATTCGACGGGGTTGATCATCGGCTCGCATTAAACCACATTCATGGTCCCGAAGAGGCGCGATTGCGCCGGAACAAGTGCGATTCCCCGCCCGGAGTTTGTGACACAGTTCGCATATGGAATGGCATCGGGCAATGCTATAGTCTGGAGACCGATTTTCGGAGGATTAGCACATGTCCAAGTTGCGCACTATTTCGCTGATTGCCCTTGCCGTGGCAGCGATCGGCACCGCAAATGCCGACACGCTCAACATGAGCGGCGCAGCGGCCGGTTCGAGCGATGCACGCCCGACACGCGGCATGACACAGGCCAGCGTAGAGTCAAAATACGGTAGCCCCGTCGCGATCAAGGCGCCAGTTGGCGATCCACCGATCACGCGCTGGGAGTACCAGAACTTCGTCGTGTTCTTCGAGTACGACAAGGTGATTCACGCCGTCGCCAAGCGCTAGCCCTGGTATTCAATAATTCCAAAAGCCCGGATCGATTTCGGTCCGGGCTTTTTTTGTGCCCGACCAGCGCCCCTCGCAGGCCTGTGCAATAATCGCGTCCCCACGAATCCGTAGCGCCTGGCCCGTTGAACCAATCTCTCCTCATATCCTGCGCACCTGCGCCACCGGCGCCCGGTGCACCCGCGCGCTGGGGACGCCTGATCGGGGCCAGTGTTGCATTGCTTGCAGCCGAACTGGCACAGAAGATCGACCGTCCCGTCGTGCTGCTTGCGGAAGATGCCCGGCACGCCGATCAGCTGGAGGCCGAGATCGCGTTTTTTGCGGGTCCTGAGCTACCCCTGCTGCATTTCGTCGAATGGGAGACATTACCCTGGGACAGTTTCTCGCCACACCAGGACATTGTTTCGCAGCGACTCAGAGTGTTGTCCGCGTTACCGACGATGGCGCGGGGCGTCATCGTTGCGGCCGTCGGTGCATTGCAGCAGCGATTGCCCCCGCAGGACTACATCGCAGCCCGTTCACTCACCCTGAAACGTGGCGAGACCATGCCGCGCCAGGAATTCACTGATGCCCTGACGGCAGCCGGCTACTTGCGCGTCCCACAGGTTTCGGAGCATGGCGAGTTCGCAGTTCGTGGCTCTCTGATTGATGTCTTCCCGATGGGTGCCGACGAGCCGGTGCGCATCGACTTTTTCGATGACGAAATCGAATCGCTGCGTTTCTTTTCCCCCGAGACCCAACTCTCGGGGGAAGGCATGGGCCGTGTAGACGTGCTGCCCGCCCGCGAGGTGCCGCTGGACGCGGATGCTGTTCGTACGTTCAGGGACCGCTACCGCGAGCGGTTCGAAGGACAGCCCGGCAAGTCGCGCGTTTACCGCGATATCTCTGACGGCATCGCCCACGGCGGAATTGAGTATTACCTTCCATTGTTCTTCGAAACGACCGCTACCCTGTCAGACTATCTCCCGACCGACTGCTTATTGCTGTCGCCCGCCGACCTCGACTCCCGGCTGCGACAGTTCTGGAGCGAGGCGGAAGAACGCTACGAGCTGTGCAGCCTCGACCCGGAAAGGCCGATTCTCAGTGCGGCCGAGACGTTCGTCGAGCCTCGCGAGATCCCTGCATGGCTGCGCAGGTTTTCGCACGTTCATTACGCTTCACAATCGCTGGCTGATGCAGACAGCGACTTCAACTTCGATACGCGCTTGCCGCCCGCGATGAAGATCGAGACACGATACGAGGATGCCGCGGCAGCCCTCATGCAATTCCTCTCGTCGTTCGATGGCCGCGTGCTGTTTACCACAGAATCGCCAGGACTGCGGGAACAACTTTTCGACCTGCTGTCCGGACGAGAGCTTGACCTCGCGAGGATTGACAACTGGCAGGCGTTCGGAGGTCTCGCGCAGCGCATCGGCGTTGCCGTCGCGCCGCTGGATTCAGGCATGCTGTTGCCAGATGCCGGAACGGCAATCATCAGCGAACAGCAACTCTATGGCGAGCGCAGCAAAGCACGGCGGCGCAAGCGCAAGAGCGATCGCGACCCCGAAACGATCATCCGGCAGCTCAACGACCTCGAGCCAGGCTCTCCCGTTGTCCACGAAGAATATGGCATCGGCCGTTACCTGGGGCTGACGACGCTTGAAGCCGGTGGCGTAAAGGCAGAATTCCTGCACCTCGAGTACGCTGACAGCGATAAGTTGTACGTTCCCGTACACGCACTGGATCTGATTTCACGGTATACAGGTGCATCGCCCGAAAACGCACCCTTGCACCGCCTTGGCAGCGACCAGTGGGCCAGGGCGAAGCGACGCGCAATCAAGAAGATTCGCGACGTCGCCGCCGAATTGCTCGACGTTTATGCCCGCCGCGCAGCGCGCCCGGGTCACAGCTTCCACTGGCCGCAGGACGACTACCGGGCATTCGAATCGGGTTTTCCCTTCGAACTTACCGAAGACCAGGCGCACACGATTGTCGATGTACTCGAGGACCTCGGCTCTGACCAGCCCATGGACCGCGTGGTCTGCGGTGATGTCGGCTTCGGCAAAACCGAGGTCGCACTCCGCGCGACCTTTGCGGCTGTGCACGGCGGCAAGCAAGTCGCCGTGCTGGTTCCCACAACGCTGCTGGCGCAACAGCATGGCCAGAACTTCCGCGACCGGTTTGCCGATTGGCCCATTCGCGTCGAGGTGCTGTCACGATTCCAGACCGCGAAGCAGGTGAAGGATATCGTCGCCGGACTGCGCTCGGGCGGTGTCGATGTCGTCATTGGAACGCACCGCTTGTTGCAGCACACGAGAGACTTCCACGATGTCGGTCTCGTGATCGTCGACGAAGAACACCGTTTCGGCGTACGCCACAAGGAAACCATCAAGTCTCTGCGCAGTGAGATCGATGTGCTCACGCTCACAGCGACGCCAATACCGCGCACGCTAAACATGGCGCTTGGCGGGCTCAGGGAGATGTCGCTGATCACCACGCCGCCTGCAGAGCGGCTCGCCGTAAAGACCTTTGTTTCGGAGTGGAACGACGTCCTCATCCGGGAGGCCTGCCTTCGCGAGATCAAGCGAGGTGGGCAGGTGTACTTCATACACAATCGTGTGGAGGACATTGCGCGCATCGAACAAAAACTTGAGGCACTGGTGCCCGAGGCAAACATTCGGATCGGGCATGGGCAAATGCCGGAGCGGGAACTCGAGCAAGTCATGCTCGACTACTATCACCGCCGCTTCAACGTGCTGCTGTGCACGACGATCGTCGAAAGTGGCATCGACGTACCAACGGCCAACACCATCATCATCAACAGGGCCGACCGCTTCGGCCTCGCCCAGCTGCACCAGTTGCGGGGGCGCGTCGGCCGCTCACACCATCGCGCTTACGCTTACCTGCTCGCGCCACCCAAGGCCTTAATGACCGCCGATGCCGTCAAGCGCCTCGAGGCGATCGATTCGCTGGAAGACCTGGGGTCGGGTTTCACGCTTGCGACGCACGACCTGGAAATCAGGGGTGCCGGAGAATTACTGGGCGATACCCAGAGTGGCCAGATCCAGGAAATTGGCTTCTCGCTTTACACCGAACTGCTGGGGCGTGCCGTGGAATCACTGCGGGCCGGCGACGAGCCTGACCTCGAAGCGCCGCTGCACGCCGGCGTCGACATTAACCTGCACATCGCGGCGTTGTTACCCGACGATTACGTTCCCGATGTCCACCTGAGACTGATCCTCTACAAACGGATCTCCGCGGCCGAATCTGCCGAAGAGCTGCGCGAACTGCAGGTTGAGCTGATCGACCGCTTCGGGTTGCTTCCGGACGGCGCGAAAAACCTGATGCGCATAGCGGCCATCAAGAAAACGGCCGCGGCACTCGGAATAGAGAAGATTGACGCCGCCGATGGCGGCGGCTATCTCGTATTCGGCCCGGATAGCCATATTGACCCTGTCGCGCTGATTCAATTAGTGCAAAATGACAGTCACAGATACCGCATGCAGGGCTCGCATCGATTGCAGATTCGTGATGACCTGACGGATCTGGAGAAACGATTCAAGACGGTTGAGAACCTGCTCGCGGGCCTGGCGATCAAAAACGAGGACACGGGACGGAACGCCTGATGTTGAAATGCTGCAGACTATTGTTGCTATTGCTGGCTTTTTCGCTGGCGCATGCGCAGGATCCTGAGCTCGAAGAAGAGCCGGAGGTGAGGCGTTACGCGGTTGAGGTCATCATCTTCAAGTACGCCCAGGACGTCGGCACCGGTAGCGAGATTTTCATTCCGGAGGAAGTCACTATCGAGGAGATCCCGCTCACCGATGCCACGCCTCCAGTTATAGATCTACCGGCACACGCGCTCGATGCGCTTCGTTTCGACAGTGACATCGTGAAGCTTGCGGAGGACGAATACACGATGGGGGACATCCTGGACAGGCTCGAACGGCTTGATGTCTACGAACCGGTCATGCATTTCGGCTGGGCGCAGTCGACTCTGCCCGAACACGACAGGGAACCCATTAAGCTGTCGCGGTTTGCGCAGCCTCCCGAGGGACTGGAAGGTGAACTGACGCTATACCTGAGCCGTTTCCTGCACTTCGTGGTCGACCTGCAGCTGGATGAGCCACGTCGGGAAAATGCCGTGCCCGTCGATCCAATGGTCAGCTACGGTGACTATCGCACGCTCAATGAGACCGGACTGCAACCGGCTGCCGTGCATTACCGTATCGACGAAGACCGGATATTCCGCAGTGGCGAACTGCGTTATTTCGATCATCCCAAGTTCGGTGTGCTTGCACGCATTTCGCGAGTCCAAGAAGAAACGGAAGACGGAGCTGAAGAAGACGCCGAGCTACTGGGCTATCCTGTCGAATAGGTCGTCGAGAAAATCCGCTGCACCGCGCGTTTCGCTGGACGCATCGGCAACCGTGACCGCGAATGACACGGTCACGAATTTTGCTGACTTCGAGCGCGGGTGATGCAATCCCAGTTCCCGGACGGCCGTCGAGATGCGCGATGCAAACTCACGCACGCCCTCCTCGTCCGAAGCGTGCGACAGAACCACGAATAGCGAACCATTCGGCCGTGCAACCACATCGCTTGCACGACGCAGGCAGCGACGAATGGCTCGGCCGGCACGCCTGAGGCATGAGTCGGCGGCATGTCGCCCGAAAACTTCGACGTAGGCGTCAAAATCGTCAAGTGTGAACGTAACGAGCGACAAGCGACTCTTTTCACGGGCGGCGACGGCCCAGTCATGCTCGAAAACCTCGCGAAACGCACGACCATTCAGCAGGCCCGTGACCGGATCGTCGCGTGACAGGTCGCGGATGCGTCGCTTCGCCTTCAGTAGTGCATGGTGCACCTCGGCGCTTTCCGCGGTTCCGTCACCCGCGCCCGCGCGCCAGCAGGCCGCGTAATAGCGCGCATTCTCTTCGTCAGATAGCCGCAAAGGCTTCAGGACCAGCAGGTATTCCCGGCTGTTCAACTCAACCGGGAAACTCGTTTCCTGTTGGGAACGCACCGATTCGCTCACTTCGAGCGCCAGTTCGCGGCCGGCAAGTTCCT
>Ga0265303_10000943_pt1 | contig 17410 bp, 17 predicted proteins | sample Helome_2_FD_192494 | JGI IMG/M metagenome (GOLD analysis project Ga0265303, IMG submission 192494) | Marine sediment microbial communities from subtidal zone of North Sea - Hel_20160317 (Illumina Assembly) | ecosystem: Environmental > Aquatic > Marine > Subtidal zone > Sediment ... | reverse complement strand
TTCCGGCGTGCCCGCTTTCCGCTCATGCCAACGCCGACCATCATGGATTCGTGCCTTGACAGCCCCGCGAGGAAAGCGGGCACGCCGGAACCAATCAGCTTACTCGCAAGTGCGATCAGGATAAGTCCTGTTACAAATCCCGGGGTGCCTGCGAGCGCGCTGAAGTCAAGGTGCAGGCCGACCGATGCGAAAAAAATCGGCGCGAGAAAGCCCCGTGTAACGCCCGACATCTGTTCTTCCACGCGCTCATAGACCTGGACGTCGACAGATTTGGGATGGAAGAACATGCCGGCCAGGAACGCGCCGATAATGAAATGCAGCCCCATCCTCTCGGCGAAGGTTGCGTAAGCCAGGCCCGCGACCAGCAACATGCTGAAGTCCACCTCGGGGAAACGCAGGTGTTTGAAGTACCGTCCCAGGAACGGGAAGACGAATAGTCCGAACGGGATGGTCACGGCAAAGAACAGGACGACCTTGCCGGCGAGGGCCAGGGCCTCTCGTGAATCGAACACTCCATTGCCGTTGCCCAAGAACGCGATAAGGAAAGCAAGCAGGAACAGGCTGATCAGGTCGTCCCATAGCGCCGCGGCAATAACGGTCTTGCCGACACGTGTTTCGAGTTCCCCGAGATCCAGGAACATGCGTACCGCGACAGGCACTGCCGTAATCGCCAGCGCTGTGCCGAGAAACAGGCTCTGAACAACCTTCAGTGGCGACTCCGGTAACAGAATCATGCCGAGCAGGGTACCGGCCGTCATGGGAACGACCATGCCGCCGATTGCGACCAGGATGGCCGACTTCGACGAGCGGGCGAAGTCGAGCGGTTCCATGCGAATGCCGGCCAGCAGCATCAGGAAGAACATGCCGAGTTTTACGATCGAGTCGTAGGTCTCACTCTGTGTGGCAGACCAGAGGACAGGTGCCGAGTCCCGGAATGTCGCGAGCAGCAGACCCAACGCAACACCGGCCGTCAGTTCCCCGACGATTGCGGGCAGGCTCACTCGTTCCGCGAGTTCGGCGAATACCCGCGTAACAACGAGCAACACCAGGATGAGGTACAGGATGTCCATTTCGTCTCATGCGCGTGTCGCTCAGCAAACGATAGCAAACTGTCAAGCCCTAACCCCATGCTGGAATACCCTGAGTCCCCGGTATTGCCGGATCGCGAAGACCAGGACGGCCATAGCGACCAGGTCGACCAGTACCAGGCCTGTTGCCGTGAGCGAATCGAAGAAAATCGCGACGAGGACGACGCTGGCCACGACCCAGGCGAGGTCGCCGCCGACGATTCCTGCAATTTCCCAGGAGCGAATAACACCCGTGCGGACGATATTCGCAAGCTGCAACGCGAACAGGACCAGGACGACAGCCGTCGCGTAAACGGGAAGGGTAGTGCCGAGGCCGAGTTGGGTGGCGATCCAGCCCGCGGCGGCGAAAAGAAGCAGCGCGGATACGGCGGAGAACAAGGCGTTATGGCGCAATGCTCGGATTAGAGGGGTCTTGTCGGGGTTCATGTCAATCTCACTTTAATTTAGTATAGTACTTTAAAAAAATATAGCGAAATGTTAGGATTGTCAACCATGGCGAAACGGAGCTACAAGCAGAATTGTGCGCTTGCGCGCGCCGTCGACGTGGTCGGCGAGCGCTGGACGCTGCTCCTGGTCAGGGACCTGTTAGTCGGTCCGCGACGATTCAGGGACCTGGTTCGTTCGCTGAAGGGCATCGGCACGAACCTTTTGACCAGCAGGCTCAAGGAACTCGAGGCAGCCGGGCTTCTCGAGCGGCTCGGGGACCAGGGCTATGCGCTGACGAGCAGTGGTGAGGCGCTGGAACCCGCCGTGCTCGCGCTCGTCCGCTGGGGACTCGTGCATGGACCTCAAAACCAGCCCGGGGATTATCACGAAGACGAATGGGATCTCGTTGCTTTGAAAGCGTTGTTCCAGCCGCAGCGCGCCGGCGATCTGACCTTAGGCGTGCAATTCGATCCGGACGAACTCAAAGGCTGGATGCGCATCGATGCAAGTGCAGTCTCGATCGGTCTCGGTCAGATCGATAACCCGGACCTCGTCATCGGCGGCACGATCGCCGAGCTATTCACGGGTGACGCCGAGTCCGAGTCCTTACTGGCGGCAGGCGATCCCAACGAATTGCGGAAGTTCATGAAAGCGTTTGCAATCAGGGCCTGACGAAGCTCTTTTCGTCGATTTCTATCTCACCCGCCAGGAAATTGACGGCATGTCCGCCGATTAGCACGCGTTCGTCGGATAACTCGCAGAAAAGTTCGCCGCCCCGCTCGGAGACTTGCTTCGCGTGAAACGTCGACTTGCCGGTCTTCTGCGCCCAGTACGGGACAAGCTGAGTGTAGGCCGAGCCCGTAACCGGGTCCTCTGCAATGCCGACGTTTGGCCCGAAAAAGCGCGCGACAAAGTCGTACTCTGCGGACGAGGCCGAGATGATGATTCCGCGACTGTCCACAGCTTTCAATTTCTCGATGTCGGGTGCTACACCACGCACGAACCGCTCGTCCTCGTAAATGACGATCAGGTCCGCCGCCTTGAGGCACTCGGCTGGCTCGGCCCCGAAGGCTGCGAGGATCCCGTCGGGTACGGCACAGGGCTCCGGCGGCTGCGCCGGGAAATCGAGGACCAGCAGATCACCGTCACGGCTGACAGAAAGCTCACCCGATCTCGAATAAAAATGAATCCGGTCGTTCCGGTATCCCTTGTATTCAAACAGGACGAAAGCCGACGCGAGCGTCGCATGACCGCAGAGATCGACTTCGGTTGCGGGCGTGAACCAGCGTAAAGAAAAGCGATTGCCTTCCGGGACGAAAAATGCGGTCTCGGAAAGATTGTTCTCCGCAGCAATCGACTGCATGACGGCGTCGGGCAACCAGGCGTCCAGGGGGCAGACGGCGGCCGGGTTGCCTTCGAAGGCACGTCGGGCAAACGCATCCACCTGGTAGATCTTTATCTTCACATCGGCCCCGGAATCCAAGAGTATGATGAGAGGCTAACACGGAGACGAATCGATGCATGACGCGTGGCTCGAGCGCTGGCAGGTAGGCCGAACCGGCTGGCATGAACCGGAAGGCAATCAGAATTTGCAAAAACACTGGCGCGCTACGAACAAGCGGGTGCTCGTACCGCTGTGCGGCAAAACGCCGGACCTCCTGTGGCTCGAGTCGCAGGGCAATGAAGTCGTGGGCGTGGAGCTTTCCGATATTGCCGTGCAGGGTTTTTTCGAAGAACACGGGCTCGCCTTCGAACGGCAGGAGGGTCCACTTACAGAATACCGGGCCACCGAACGTCGAGTGACGATCTTCTGCGGTGACTATTTCGAGTTCCGCGAGCCGGGTTTCGACGCGCACTACGACCGCGGCGCGCTTGTGGCCCTGACCGCGGACCTGCGCCAGTGCTATGTGAAGCACACGAGTTCGCTGTTGTCACCGGGAGCAGAGCAGCTCGTCATCGCGGTCCAGTACGACCAGGCCGTGTGCGACGGCCCGCCGTTTTCAATTGATGCCGACGAGATGCAGGGCTATTGGCCACACTTGCAGGCCGTCGCGACCGTGGACGATACGGAGAACGCACCGCCCAAGTTCCTCGAGGCGGGCCTCGAACTCATGTACGAGACCGTCTGGCGAAGCCCCTAGCTTACTTCTTCTTCCAGCGGCCGCTGCTGTCCTGGTAATAGTGACCGGTTGCCGTCTTCCGGATCGCGAGTTCATAGAAACGATTGGCAACCTGGGCCACGCTCGTGCCGGTCTTTTCTGCCGTTTGCCCAAACTTCGCTTTGCGTTTCTCGTTGACCTCGGCAACCAGCGCCCTGACTTCAGCGCTCGCCGGCGACTGCACGGCGGCAAGGTAGCCCGAGTTGGCTTCCCCGACCAGTCCCTGGTCCTTGGCATCGTGCAGGTCAATGGCCCAGGCACTCTGCATTAACAAGAGAAGGCCGATAGCTGCAAGAATCTTCTTCATTGCTAACATCCTCAAAATACGTCGCTGTCTTCATCGAACAAACCCTCGAGGTCCTTATCGACCTGCAATCGGATTTCGTGTTCGATCTTGACGTTCAGGTTTATCTCGATCGGTTTGTCCGGGGCTTCGACCTTGACCGTCGGGCTACAACCGACGAGCAAGGACGCTAGAGCGATCAGGTAGAATTTCATGGCGCACCCTGTGTTTGTCTTCACGTAGCTTATCTCATTTGCCATCATCGCGTTGCTGCTGAAAACGGTGTTCCAGTACCTCTTCCACCGCACGCGTTGCGCGCAGGCTCCTGAGCATCTGCGGCACATTGTTCTCCACGCCGAGGTTAAGGACGACAGGCCGGGTTTCGTCCAGGTCCGGGTTCCTCCCCTCGAGTCGTAACTGCAATTTCAGATCACCACCTTCGGTGTAGTCGACGACCGAGTCCAGTGACTTGTATTCGAAGTTACTGAGCACCCGTCGTACAAACGCCAGGCTCGATGCGTCCGTATCATCCGGTGGGGTACCCGGAAGATAACGAATTACGCCGCCGGGCGGTTCCCCGGCCAGGGTCCCGTTCGCGATCGTGACTGTCCCGCCTTCGATCGTCACGGGCAGTTCGGCGCGGACGCTGCCGCTAACCTCGATTGCCTCGAACTCCTTTACCGTAAGCAACTCATCCATTTCAATCGATTTCGCATGCAGGACCAGAGTATTGCGCGCCCTGTCTGTACGGAAGCTGAACGGCTCCGCGCGAATCTCACCACCGAATGCAGCCATCCGCAGGTTCTCGACGGCGACGCTCGAAGCGCCGGGATCGAGCACGTAATCGGCACTGATATCTGTTATCGGCATGCCGACCTCGACGAGCCCGACCGTGAGCGTTGCGGGCGCGGCGGTCAGATTGCCATCGGCCGTGTATTCGACGTCGAGCGCCGTCGACAGGTCCGCAAATGCAGAGTCTTCGTAGAATCCGGACAGGTCTGAAATAATCGCAGAGGCCTTGCCCTGTAGTACCTGTCCCGAATCCCGCCATTCGGCCGCGACGACTGCAGTGACGGTGCCGCCGCCAAGATCCCATTCAGCATTCCAGGGCGTGATGCGATCCGACAGCGTCTTTGCGCCGAACGAGACGATGGCATCGTCGAGTCGCAGCATGCCATCTCCCGTTTGCAGGTCATGCTTGAGGCGCAAAGGCCCGTCCTGGTGCAGCCCGACTGTCGTGAGCTCAGCCTGCACCGCATCGCCACGCAGGCTCAATGCCCCTTTCATGCCGGCCAGGTCAATGCTGCGGTCCCGCCATTGCACCAGGATTTTCGGCACATAGATTTCGACTTCTGCCCTGGGCGCCTCTTCCAGCTCGCTGAAGGCAACGCTCTCAAGAAACACGGGTGCGGCAACGCCGATGTCGTCGGCTGTGCGCAAATCTTCGACACTGCCGTCGATCGAGTCCGCGGCCAGGCTCCAGCCCGCGTCGACGATCTCGAGCGAGCCGGACGACACCATTCGTGCTTCGATACGATCCGCGCTGAAACCTGATGTGTCGATTCGGCGCAGTTCCATGACGGCGCCTGGCTGCAACCCCAGCCGAACGCCGCTATCGGTGAATGCGACGTCGACAAGCGCGGACAGGTCGGCTTCGCCAACCTCGCCGAAGGGCAGCACTCCATCTTCCATCTTCGCGCGAGCTGCCATCGAGCATTCGGGCCCGGGCTTGCAGAGGACGTCACTGATTGTCAGCGGCACGTCCCGCCAGTCGTCATACGAAACCTGCAGCGACGAATTCGCCTGTCGCAGTGTCCAGTCGACCTCCGGGAACACCCCGTCAATACGCATCGGGCTACCCGTCTGTATGACGATCGAGGTCATCTCACCGGACTCGTGCATGTAAGCCAGTCGCAAGGGCGACAAGGGCGCGAGCTCGACCAGTGCGGTTGGGGGGCTTCCGACGTCAAACGGAATGTCCACATCCAGCGTGAGCCGGCCCGTGCCGGCATCGACGTTGATTTCCCCGGGGACGATGCCGGCCAGTTTCGCCAGCGGGCTCCAGGCAGGCAAATCGAGGTCGGACGACCCGCTCAGCGAATATCCTGAATCGCTACGCCTAAGGCCCGCTGAGATGCGACCGGCCGGAAGCGAAACATCCACCGTGTGGGTGGCCGGGCCGGTGCCCCGGACGCGAGCGGACATCGAAACAGAATCCACGCGGGCCTCCAGGCTCTGTTCGTCCCCTGTCAGTACCCAACGCAGATCGTAAATCGTCGGGTACGGGGGCAGCTGCAACTCGGTGACGCGGAATTCGTTGCCTGCCAGCTCATTGGCGAGCGACAGGAAACGGTCGATGAGTGGAGCAAGCTCGAGTGGTTCTTCGCCCGTGTCGGCCATCGCGATCGACACGCTTCGAGCCGTGTAGGTCTTCAGCCCGTCTGCTGCGCCGGTTATTGGTAATGTCAGCCCGTCAATGGCTATTACGGTGCCGCCCTCGTAGCTGAGCTCGAGATAGCCGATCGAAGCGTCGCTCGTCGCGAGCGCATCGAGAGAGACGTCCGTTACTTCCAGTCCGTACTCTTGCAGCAGCGGGTTGGAGATTTCCCGGATCAGTGTGTCCCGCAAGTACCAGGCGAGCAGTGCGAGGGCGATCGCGATGCCCAGGCCAATGGCCGCAATCCTGACGATTTTCATTGCGTAGACATGGGCGTTTCGTCCCAGTCCCGGTAGAGCCTCAGAAGCTGACGCTGATGACGGTGGCCGGTTTTACGGTGTCGGTGGGCAGGTCGGTCAGGGCCATTTCGCGCCGCATGCGCGACTCGGCCTGTGCGTCATATCCCCACTTGATGCGTCCTTCGCCTTCGAACGCGGTGGGCAGAGTCTCGCGCCACCGCTCCTCGTCCTCGTCCTTTTGCTGGCGCAGGTAGTCAGCCATGATCCTTTCGCGAAGCTGTGCTTCGTAATTCGCTTCGAGATTGACCGGATCACCCGATTTGTTGCCGATGACCACGATCTCCTCCATGGAATCCTGCCCCTCCGCGTTCGTTTCCGGGTCCTGTTGTGCTCTTGCGGACACAGTAATAAAAACGAACGAGGCGAATAACGCCAATCCGCCAGCTGCACGTTTGAGGGAGGCCGGTTTCATCACTTGTCGGCCGGCTCAGTCCATTCCAGGGTGCCGAACCAGTAGTCGCGCGCCGTCTGCAGCCACTGGTCGGTGCGGCGTGCCGTCACCCATGCGTCGAGAAAGTTCAGAAATTGCTGCTCGCCCTTGTTGACGGCGAGTGCCTCACTGGAAGCCAGCAGCGGTTTGTCGATCGGCAAGTCCAGCTTGTCAGGATTCTGCAGCGCGAGGAACCGGGCCTCCGGCATGCCGGCAATATAGGCGTGTGCGCGCCCCTCGATCAGGTCGGCCTCAGCCTCACCCGGGGCCTCGTAGATCTTGATGTTGGCGTCGCCAAACAGCTTTTCAGCAACACTCGCGGCCAGCGTATCCGACACGGTCGTAATCGTAATGCTCTCGTTGTTGAGTTCGGGAAGCATCCGGATGTCCTCTGTCATGCTCGTATTGGTCACGAGGCCGACGCCCGAATCTGCCAGCGGACGCGTGAAATTTACGCGCAGCGCCCGCGCGGGGGTGATCGCCATGCCACCCGCGATGATGTCGATATCGCCGCGCTCGAGCGCCGGGATCATGTCTTCCCAGTCGTAAACACGGAAGCTGGCTTCGACGCCCATGTCCTCCGCAATCTTCCTGGCGACGTCGATCTCGTAGCCGATCAGCTCGCCGGATTTGCCGCGCATGGTCCACGGAACGAACTCGGCGACGCCGACGCGCAGGGTTTTCCGTTCGAGGATGTCGTCAAGGACATCGGCGCTAACGGGGGTGAACACGAGCAGCAGCAGTACAGGAAGCGCTCTGGCAAAAAATCGTCCCATGAAGATCCTCTCAACGAATGATACCGTGGCAGGCAGATTTGATATCTTCCTTCAGCCTCGTAGCGGTGTCCAGCCTTGTAGCGGACAGGAACCTGAGCGCTTATGAATCCAACGAGCGGCGACCTGCAGATCCTGCAGGATGCCTACGAAAAACTCGAGAACCCGTCACTCGCGATCCGCATCAGTTCGGCGGTCGGCATGCCCGTGGAGGCCGTTACGCGCGAGCTCGGCAGGCGCGCGCCCGACGCCATCGTCGATACCGTGAGCAAGTCGACGCACAAAGCGATCGAGTTCGTGTTGCAGAGCTCCATGCGCAGCATCAAGCCCGATGCCAGTGCGGCCGCGAGTCCGCGTCTTCATACGGCGGCCGCTATGACCACCGGGGCCGTCGCGGGGTTTTTCGGCCTCGAGACGCTGATCGTGGAGCTGCCGCTCACGACCGGCATCATGTTCCGCTCGATCGCCGACATCGCGCGCGCCGAGGGGGAGTCGCCGCAGGATCCGGAGACCATCCTCAACTGCATGCAGGTTTTCGCGCTGGGTAGTCGTGCTACGGACAAGGATGATGCCGCCGAAACCTCCTACTACGGGGTCCGTGTCGCGCTGAGCAAGGCCGTTACCGACGCATTGCAGTATGTCGCGGCTCACGGTGCCGGGAGTGCGAGTGCACCGGCCCTGGTCCGGCTGATCTCCGCGCTCGCGAGTCGTTTCGGCATCGTAGTGACCCAGAAAGCCATGGCGCAGACGATCCCGGTCATCGGCGCGATCGGCGGGGGGCTCGTGAACACGGTCTTTATCTCGCACTTCCAGGACATGGCCCGTGCGCACTTCGCCATTCGCAGGCTGGAGCGACAGTACGGCGCGGAGGCCATTCGCGAGGCCTACCTGCAGCTCAGCAGCTCGGAAGTAGCAGAATAGTCAGCCGCGCCGCCAGTCGCAGGCAACGACGGCGTGCTGTTCGTCGAGCGTCAGGACAACGTCCGCCCGTTCGGGCAGCGTCTCGAGGTTGTGACGTGTCAGCCGCTCGTAGTAGCGGATGAAGCGCCCGACCTGCTCACGATCCATAACCGAGGCAGCGCTCGCATCGCTGGCATCCGCCAGCTTCCGTTCCTGTTCGAGCCGCCAGCGGAAGACGGCGTCGAATGACGGCGCCTGCATGAACACGAGAGTATCGAGCCGTTCGAAGATGGGCTGGTAATCCTTCCCGAGGCGGTCATTTGCAAAGGCGCGCCAGGTCCCGTCGGGGTCTTCATCCCGCTCGAGATCGTTGACCGGTTCGAGCAACGCGTCTTCGTCCTCGGCGCGGCTTCCGACGCACCAACCCTCGAGGATGATCATGTCCAGCGGACCTTCGACTGTGGACCATTGCGCTGCACGGTCGTCGTTTGCCTTGTCGAATCTCGACACACGCGTCGTGTCTCCGGCCGGCAAGTTGAGCAGTCGATCGAGCGTGTCAGAGAGCATCGGCGTATCGTGAGTGCCGGGCACTCCGCGAGTCTCGAGCAGCGGATGCACGTCCCGCGCGAGCGCTTCGCGTTCCGCATGCGTCAGGTAGAAGTCGTCGATCGACAAAACGGCATTCCGCCAGCCAAAGAACTCGCGAGTCGCCATATCGAGGAAGTCCGCAAGCGTCGACTTGCCCGTGCCCTGCGCTCCATTGACTCCGAGCAGCAACGGCCGGTCATGGGGCAGCAGCGACGGCAGCCTTTCGGCAAGCGGCCAATAATGTTCTGTCGCGGTTTCGCGGAATGCCGCGGGCAGCCTGTGTCGCGCCATGAAGTCCGCAAGCCTTCTTTCCCGCACTGCTGTTATCTCATTCGACATGTGATTGAAATTCTACCGAACCTGTCCCGACGAGTAACGGAACTTCGGGCCCTATCGGGGCTCTTAAGTACGGTATGCTTCGAGCAGGCAAACACCAAAAGAAAACAGAAATGTTCCATCGAAACCCCATAGCAGGACTCTCTTGTATTGCGGCGGCCGCGTTGTTCACGCTGCCGGCAGTCGCGCAGACAGAAGGCGCGCTCGGCGCCGGGCTGAAAAAATGCGCGGCGATCGCCGATGATACGGCGCGCCTGAGCTGCTTTGACGCGCTTGTCCTGGTCACCGGGAGTGCGCCTGCGCCGCCCGCGTCGCCCGCGGATCCTGCACCGGCCGCCGATCCGGCGCCCGTAGCGGTAGCGATTGCAGAAACGCCGCCTGTCGTGCCCGCTGCCGAACCGGTTCCAGCCGCCGAACCCGCGCCAGTCGCCGAACCCGTAGTCGCCGCTGTTCCCGAAACGGAGCCGGCGGTGGAGCCAATTAGCGACGAAATCGGCAAGTCGAGCATCAAGGTAGAAGAACAACCGGAAGCGAAGAAGTACTCGGCGAAAGTAACGCGTTGCCAGGAGAATTCTCAGTCCGGGCAGTATTACTTTTTCTTCGAGAACGGCCAGGTATGGAAGCAGGCCAAGTATCGGCGGCTGCGCTGGAGCGAGTGCAGCTTCGACGTCGAGGTCTCTAAAGGCACGTTCGGCTACGACATGTATATCCCGGAGAAGGACCGCAAGATCCGCATAACACGTATTCGCTAGAAACGACCCAACAGGGGGGGCGCATGATTTCTTTCAAGGTGAACAACAAACCGGCATCCTTTGAAGGCGACACGGACACACCGCTGCTCTGGGTTTTGCGAGATCGCCTTGGACTTACGGGTACGAAATTCAGTTGCGGCGTCGGCCTGTGCGGTGCCTGCGTCGTGCACCTGGACGGTCGCGCGGTAGCGTCCTGCAGGGTGCCGGTATCGTCGGTGGAAGGTCGCGCGGTCAAGACGATCGAAGGTCTCGCGGCAGCCGACGGCGAGCTTGATCCCGTTCAGCAGGCCTGGCTCGAACACGACGTGGCCCAGTGCGGCTACTGCCAGTCCGGCCAGATTATGGCGGCGGTCGATTTCCTGAACCGCTATCCCGATCCCACCGACAAGGACATCGACAACAACATGTCGAGCATGGTCTGTCGCTGCGGCACCTATGTCCGTATTCGCAAAGCCATCCATCGGGCCGCTGAATTGAAGAGGGCAGAATCATGAGTGCGCTCACGGGCAAGACGGCCAACGAACGAATCGACGCCGGACGTCGGCGCTTCCTCATTGCGGGCACGAGCGTTGCCGGAGGTTTTGTACTCGGTATTCCCGCGATCAGCTTCGGCAGACCACCTGTTGCCGAGGGCACGACCGGCGAGCGCCAGATCGGCTACTTCATCGAAATCAAGCCTGACGGTGGCGTCGTCATCGGCAGCAACCAGCCCGAAATCGGGCAGGGCGTGCGCACGGTATTGCCCATGCTCGTGGCGGAGGAACTGGACGTCGAGTGGTCCAGCGTCAGCATCCGGCAGATGCCCCTGGGACTGGTAAAGACGGCCGACGGCTACACCTGGAAATACGGCGGCCAGGGGGTCGGCGGCAGCACAGGCCTGACGCGCAACTGGGATTTCATGCGTGAGGTCGGGGCGACGGCCCGTCACCAGCTGATCCGTGCGGCCGCGGCACGATTGAACGTGCCCGCGTCGAGCTGCACGACGAAGCCCGGCTTCGTCGTCTGCGATTCGCCGGCCGATGCAATCCCTTACCAGGACCTCATCGCCGACGCCGCGAAACTGGACATGCCCGAGGAAGTCCCGGCGCTCAAGGACAGCCGCGACTACCGCATCGTGGGTACGAAAAAGAACACGATCGATGCGCTCGACATGGTTACGGGAAAGACCCGGTATGGCCTCGATACCGTGGAACCCGATATGCGCTACGCTGTGATCGCGCGCTCGCCCTACCTCAACGGCAGCGTACGTTCGTTCGACGACAGCGATGCACGCAAGGTCGATGGCGTGCTCGACGTCTTCGAGGTCGAAGGCCCGAAACCGGGTGAACCGTACTTCATCCTTGCGAACGGCGTGGCCGTGGTCGCCACATCGACCTGGGCCGCGATCAAGGGTCGCCAGGCGCTCAAGGTCGACTGGGATCCGGGCCCGAATGCCACGGACGACAGCGAGACATTCTGGCAGGAGAACGCCGAGGCCCTGAAAGGCAGCGGCCAGATCGTGACCGACGATGGCGAGTTCGACAAGGCCATGGCTGCGGCCGACAAGATCGTGGAGCGCCAGTACCAGGTGCCGTTCGTTTCACACCAGCCGATGGAGCCGCAGAACTGCTATGCGTATGTGCAGGAAGACAGCTGCCACATCATCGTCCCGACGCAGTCACCGAGTGGCGCCTCCCGGTCCGCTGCGGCGATTACGGGCCTGCCGCGGGAGAATATACGTGTCGACATGACGCGCGTGGGTGGTGGTTTCGGCCGTCGGCTGACCACCGATTACGTGGCCGAGGCTGCGATTGTGTCGAGGCACACGGGCTGGCCGATCCAGCTCGTATGGACGCGCGAAGACGACATCAAGAACGACTTCTATCGCCCCGCCGGCCTGCACGAAATCAGGGCCGGTGTCGACAAGGATGGCAAAGTCACGGCCTGGACCCAGCGCCTCGCGAGCGCCAGCAAGTATTACCGGCGGCCCAACATGCCCGACGAGAACCTGTGGGAGGCGGAGCTCTATCCCGATGACTTCCCGAGGAAGATCATCGAGAACTTCCGGCTCGAGTACTTCCACAATGCGATCGGGTTGCCGCGAGGCTCGTGGCGAGCCCCCGCGCACACGGCCAACGCTTTTGTCATCCAGAGCTTCCTCGACGAGCTCGCCCATGATACCGGGCAGGACCCCTTGCAGTTACGCATCGATCTGCTGGGCGGGGAACGCGAGCTCGAGTACGGTAATCACGGCGGGCCGACGTTCAATCCTGGCAGGCTGACGCGCCTGATCAGGTTCGTGGCCGAGGAAATCGACTATGGCACGAAGCGGCCAAAGGGACGTGGCGTCGGTCTCGCCACGCATTTCACGTTCGGCGGCTATGCGGCCCATGCCTTCGAAGTGACCGTGAGTCCGCGCGGCGAGCTGACGATAGAACGCATCGTCGCGGCGATCGACTGCGGCTACGCTGTGCACCCGAACGCTGTCGAAGCGCAGCTCGAGGGCGGCACGATCGATGGCATCAGCACGGCGCTGGGTCAGGAAATCACGGTGAAGAACGGCCAGGTGCAGCAGAGCAACTTCCACGACTACCCGTTGGCGCGTATCGCACAGATTCCGAGCCGGTTCGAGGCGCACATCCTGAATTACGACGAGACGCCGACCGGGGTCGGGGAGATCCCCATTCCGCCCGTCGCGCCGGCGCTGACCAACGCGATATTCGCGGCCAGCGGTGTCCGACTGCGCCGACTGCCGATCGCGGATCAGCTCAAGAGGACGATGGCCGCCTAGCGCGGGTAGGCTTCGTACTTCACCCAGTCGAAGTCGGCGTAGTCGGTGTAGTCGTCGGATGGGCGACCGTTGCTTGTTGCGTACAGGCCGAGGTAGGCACCCGTGTAGCCACGGCTCAGCAAGTGATCCGCGCGAGTGGTGAGGAGCTCCAGGAACGTGTCGCCGTCGTCGAGCGAATACAGCAACTGGTAGCGATCGTCTTTCGAGACGACACGCAACACTATGTCTCCCCGGTAAGCATCCAGCGATACGCTAACGAGTTCGCGGATCTCCCAGGGCAGCTTCATCGCATCCTGCCTGGGGAGGGACACGACCGACCTCAGGACAAACTCATCGTCCTGCCGCATCACCGTGAAGCTCAGGTAGTTATCGTCCTTCTGGAACAGCATCAGGCCCGCTTCGGAGTTGTCACCCCATGGTGAGAAAGACATGCTTGCCGTATAGGTAAAGTCGCTCTCGGTCTGCCGGAAGCCCATCAGGCTGGCGCGGACTCTCTCCATGATGAGGTTCGATTTTGCGGCGAGGCGCAGGTGGCCGTCATTCGCCGTCAGCGACCAGGTGCCGGAGATTGGCACGCGCCGGAAATTCCAGGCCAGGTCCAGCTTCTCCGAGTCGAAGTCGTCCTCGAACCCCTTAGCGCGAATCTGCTGTGTACCAGCGAATGGCACCGGGTTGATCCTTTCGACACGACCGGTCTCCGGTGCCGCAACCGGCCACTCGGTTTTCACCTCCTGCCACCAGAACGGTTCCCGCTCCCAGTTCACGGGTACCAGGTGCGTTTCCCGCCCCATGTTCGAGCGGCGCTGAACGTCGCCGCGGATGCCGAGCGCCACCATATACCAGCGACCGTCGGGCAGCTCGATGAGATCCCCATGGCCGGTGCTGTTGACCCAGTTATCGTACGACAGGTGTCGGGAAGTGAGAATCGGGTTGCGCGGGTTTGACGAGTACGGCCCGGTAATATCGTCGCTGACCGCGATAACCACGGCGTGATTGAAGCTCGTGCCGCCCTCGGCAACCATAAGGTAGTAGCGACCGTCGCGTTTGTACATGTGCGGACCTTCCGCCCATACACCGCCGCAGGCGCCGCGCCACAGGAAATGGCGCTCGCCGGTCAGCCGCCAGTTGTCGACGTCGATCTCCTGCAGCCAGATCTCGCCCTCGCCCGGGAAGTTGGGTTTCTCGGGCGAATGCGTGCCGACGTACCAGGCGCGGCCGTCGTCGTCGAAGAAAATGTCGGGATCGATGCCGGGCGCACCCTCGAGCACGTGCGGCATCGACCACGGCCCTTCGGGCTTGTCCGCCGTAATTACGAAATTAACGAACTGCGTCTCCGCACCTTTGCCGGGCGGGAGGTAGACGTTCGTCGTGATGATGTAGTACTTACCGTCGCGGCAGCGGATCGTTGGCGCGTGGATACCGCCGTCGGACTGCACATCGACCAGGTTGACTGCACCCGTTGCCTGCTCCGCGCGATGCAGCCCGTAGCCAATAAGTTCCCAGTTGACGAGGTCCTTGCTGCGATGGATGGGCAGACCGGGAAAATACTCGAAGGTCGAATTGACGAGGAGATAGCCGTCGCCATCGCGGCAAATCGAGGGGTCGGGGTATGCGCCGGGCAGTATCGGGTTGGTGAATGTTTCCTCGGCGACAGCGATGCCGGAAAGAAGCATCGTGAACAGGAGTACACACAATTGAGCTTGCCGCATGTCGAACTGCCTCGGTGTGGTCGGAGGTAGCAAGGATACTGCAATTGTCGCTCGGGCTCAGTCAGTGTGCCGTTACTCGGACCAGATGCGCTCCCAGGTCTCTGCCTTGCCACGATGACCCGCCGGCGCACAGGCTCCGGCGACGCTGGCGCGAGCACGGCTTGAGAGAGTCAATCCATAGATCAATCTTATCGTGAGCAGGCCCCGGCTATATGTTACAAGTCGAAACGGAAATGTAACCAATAGTAAGTGGGAGCTCAGTAAAGTAGCGACTATGAAAAAGCTAATCGCCCTGTTGTTGTTCCTTCCTTCCCTGGTCCAGGCTGACGAGCCCGCCGCGTCCGTGCTCGGAGCGTCAACAGGCGCGTGGGAAGGCGAGCTGTACTACCTCGACTACCAGTCGGGCCAGCGGTTCGGTATCCCGATGCGCATCGACGCTGAGCTAATGCCGGACGGGGCAACGCTGATTCGCCGGCTTACGTTCACGGATCCCGGTAACTTGGTACACGCTGTGAATCTCTCTACGGTCGATCGCGATACCGGCGAGCTTGTCGAGGCTTACTTTCGCGAAGGAAGAGGCGAGATGAACCGTTACGAGATCGTCAGGACCGACTTCTCCGATGAGGCGAACTGGGAGCTCGTCTACGAACAGGATGGTGTCGACGACGACAGGCCTGCCCGCATTCGTCACACGATCACGAGGGACGGCATTAGCATGACGAGCAGCAAGGAGGTTCGTTTTCTCGACGACGAAGGCGACTTCTTCCTGCGCAACGGCACCGAACTGGAAGTTGTCTCGCAATAAGAAAGGCCACCTCGGGAGGTGGCCTTTTAATCTTAATACTTTTCGCTTCTTCTCTTGAAGGCTATTTCTGTCCGGTCATCTGGCCATAGATGTCGGCCGGCGCCGGGAAGAACGCCCGGAACCCGAGTTCGAAGGTCCAGTCGCGATCGCCTTTTTCAAAGTCGGGATTCACACCGAAGCCCGGCTTGAAGTAGATCGCGCCACCGTTCCTGAAGAGGCCCTTGCTCGGCGCGAACGCCTTACCGAATTCGGGGCCGAACCAGAACGAGAAGTGGTCTTGCTCAAAGTCGTACATCGGCTGGAATTCGGTCAGGATATACAGCTTGTGCTTCTTGTTGACCGGTAGCTGCAGGAACCAGCGGCCAATGTAGCGGCTGACGTCGTCGCGTCCGTTCTCCTTGAACCAGTCGAACTCGTAGATGTTCATCATTGCAAAGAAGGATCCGGGCGCAGGCCACCAATCAACGTCCCAAACGAAGGTGGCTATCGGGCCGCCTGTCATGGTCTCACTGCCGAGAATTGGGTCACTTGCGGTTGGGACCGTCATTTGCAGGCCGGGCAGGAATGCACCACCTGCGAACTCCCAGCCGAAGTCCCCAAACAGGCGGATAATGCTGTCGCCCATGCCGGTCTCGACGCCATCGCCCTCGGCAGGCAGTCCGTTCGGCAGGAAGCCGCCACCCGGCACCGATCCCGTGCAGTCAATGTCCGGCAGGCCGGCGCAGGCCGGTGTACCGGTGATGTCAGTCTGCAGGGCAATCGGGGTCTCGTAGGTTAAAGCCAGGTTCTTGGTGAGCGCCCACATGCCGAACACGGTCAGGTTGTTCTGTTCCAGGCCGTTCTCCAGCTCGGTATAGCGGTAGTACGGCATGAACTTGCTGGAAAAATCGCGCGGGTCATTGCCCGTGTTGGTTTCGCCGCCGTTATCTTGCGCAACCGCCAGGAGTGGCGTCGTGAGTAACGTCGCGAGGACGCCACAAAGGAACAATTTCGAGAGTTTCACTGTAATCTCCTCGCATCATCGAAAGGTTACTTTTGGAACTGATCTATTTCTAAATCTGAAGCGTATGGGTACCATACGCTTCAGTATGGAGTCAATCGGTCTAACTACATATGCCGATTCGTAATAAACAGCGGCTTCGCCGTGACGCATAGCGGGAGAATCAAACTGTCTGTTTCACGCAACAAAATGGTCAGTCGCCCGTCGCTTCTTGCGGCGATTACCCTCGTCGCCACGGCGCCCGTCGCAAACGCCGGCGGCATTTATCTGTCCGAGATAGGCAGCCCGAACAGCCTCGGCACTGCGGCAACGGCCAACGTCACCAATCGCGGCATCGCTGATGCTGCCTGGACCAATCCGGCGGGGATGACCGGCCTCGATGAAACGCAGATGCTCACGGGATTGCAGGTGCTCGTGCCGCAAACCGAATTCGAATCGACCGCGGCCGAAGCTGGCGGGGGCGATGGCGGCAATGCGGGCGCGATTGCGGCCATCCCTAGTTTCTTCTACGTCAAACCGCTCAACGAAGACTGGCGTTTCGGTCTTTCAATGGTGGCGCCACTGGGCGGTGGTTTCGATTTCGGTGATGATTTCGTCGGCCGGTATGCCGTGGAGGAGATCACCTTGCAGGCCGTCGCGATCTCACCGTCACTCG
>Ga0265303_10000942_pt1 | contig 17411 bp, 14 predicted proteins | sample Helome_2_FD_192494 | JGI IMG/M metagenome (GOLD analysis project Ga0265303, IMG submission 192494) | Marine sediment microbial communities from subtidal zone of North Sea - Hel_20160317 (Illumina Assembly) | ecosystem: Environmental > Aquatic > Marine > Subtidal zone > Sediment ... | reverse complement strand
CACGTCATGCAGGGTAATCTTGCGATCAAGTTTGGCCAGGTCGTGGCTCTTGGGAACGATAATCGAGCGATTCCAGTGATAGCTCGGTACGAGCATAAGGTCGGAAAACAAATCACGGGCACCCGTTGCTATCGCGAAATCGATATCGTTTGCGCCGACCATGTCTGCTATTTGCTCGGACGTGCCCTGGTGCAAGTTGAGGTTCACTTTAGGGAAACGTTTGCGGAACTCACCGATGATTTCCGGCAATACGTAGCGGGCCTGTGTGTGAGTTGTAGCGATCGAAAGGGATCCCTCCTCTTCCTGATAATAGTCGGACGCAAGACTGCGGATATTCTCGACCTCCTGCATTATTACGCGGGCACGGGCGATCACCTGCTCGCCGGCCGAAGTGACGCCACCCAGGCTCTTGCCCTTGCGCGAAAACAGCTGCAGGCCGAGCTCTTCCTCAAGCAACTTGAGCTGTTTGCTCACACCAGGTTGCGATGTATATAGGCGCTCGGCCGCAGCCGTAATATTCAGACCATTGTCGACGATCGCCAGCAGGTATCTAAGTTGTTGAAGTTTCATCTGAATGTTTGTGCCGGAGAATTTCAGTATGGGACTACATATAACAGTTCATATAACACAAGGCTATAACGGCAGAAATTTACTGACTTTTGTGGCGATACCGCGCTAAGAAAAACGCGCCTGTTGCGATGAACGTAGCGGAGCTTCACAAGAAAGACGAGGCGCAGGCACCGCCGATTTATGCTAAACAATGCCTATGATCCGAGAATAAGGAAAACAAAATGATCTACAACAACATCTTGGAAACCATCGGCAAAACGCCCGTTGTTCGTCTGAACCACATGGCGCCCGATCATGTGGACATGTACGTGAAGGTCGAATCGTTTAATCCAATGGCGTCGGTCAAAGATCGACTCGCATTCGCGATTATTTCTGATGCGGAAAGTCGCGGCACCTTGAAGCCTGGTCAGACAGTCATAGAAGCAACCTCTGGCAATACTGGCATCGCATTGGCCATGGTCTGTGCCGCGAAAGGTCATCAGTTTGTCGCGACTATGGCCGATTCTTTTTCGGTCGAACGTCGCAAGGTAATGCGAGGGCTTGGCGCTAAAGTAATTCTTACGCCGGCCGCGGAGCGCGGCACCGGCATGGTGAAGAAAGCCGAACAGCTTGCGGAGAAGCACGGTTGGTTCCTCGCGAGTCAATTTGAAAATCCGGCCAATCCCGCGTACCACCGGCAGACTACGGGGCCGGAAATTCTGAGCGACTTCGCCGGCAGACGACTTGATTATTGGGTTACCGGCTACGGTACGGGCGGCACGCTGACCGGTGTTGGCGAGGTGCTCAAAGCGGCCAGGCCGGATGTCACGATCGTTGCGACCGAGCCGGCGGTAGCGTCGCTGTTGGCAGGCAAGGAATGGAGTCCGCACAAGATTCAGGGCTGGACGCCCGACTTTATCCCTGAGGTGCTAAACCGTGAGGTCTTCGATGAGCTCGTACCTGTCAGCGACGATGAGTCAATCGCGGTATCGCGCGAGCTCGCCGCAAGAGAAGGCATTTTCACAGGGATCTCTGCCGGCGCAACTTTGGCGGCGGCGTTGCAAACTGCAAAGAAGGCACCCAAAGGATCGGTAATTCTGGCGATGCTGCCAGACACGGGCGAGCGCTATTTGAGCACACCCCTGTTCGAGGGCGTCAACGAAGGCTCCGACGATGACTGGCTGGCCAGTCAGTAGCCGTGAGGCCGCGCTACCGAAAACCTTGTCAAGCTGGTCAAATATGGGCCTAATTGGCTGAATCTCTAAGGGAATTTAGTTACAGCTGAGACCTAAGTCACAGCGCTCCAGCACAGCGGCTGGCATCGTGAGGCACTGATAACGCAAGTCGTCGATCGGAGCGATCGTGCCTGTCGCAAAGCAGAGCCCAAAAACAGCGAAGAGAGTCAGCAAGGTCATTGGCTTGTTGCGATCGCTCGCGCCCAGGGCCGAGGCATTCTGTTTCTACGATCCAGAGCGACAATGTGTCTGGAGCAGCGAATCGTCCGATGATTTCGAGATCGACAATTTTGTCGGGACGCTGCCGAATCAGATCGTCAACAACCTGACGACCAGCGACGAGGTTTTCAGGCGAACGCTACCATCTGCCCGAACCGTGGTGCTGCTCCCTGTCAATGATGACAAAGGGAATTTGCTCGGTCTCTTCGTGGCGATGTTTTCGAAGAACGCCGGCAAGTCCGCGTCATTCAACCCGAACTTGCTAAAGACCATTCTCGACCCAGCGCTCGATATTATCGGCGACAGCGTGCTTATCGAAAGGCAGATGACCGCGACACAAGCGCTATCGGCAGAGATAGAAAAAGAGCTCAAGCTTGTCTATGAAGTCGACGAAAAGATCCATGGGGTGTCGCGTCGCCACTCAAGTCTGGCGCAACTGGTTGGGCAGAGCGGACGCTATCTTGGTATTAACTACAGCGTGCTGCTCATTCCATCGAAACGCATACGTATCAGCGCGACGCATTCGAGCTGGAAAAACGTCAATCGCAAAGTACTCGATAAATACCTTGTCGATCAACTTATACCAAAGCTGGAAGGACAACGGCAGCCATTAGTTTTTGAAATTCCAGCTGTCGAAGGTTCGAGCAGAGAGGCAGAGCAGGGTTATCAGACGCTACTCAGTCCGTTGCTGGACAAACACGGCAACGTCGAGGGCGCACTCGCTCAGTTGGGGCGAGTTGACAAGGCGGAGTTTACCAATAGCGACCGGCGATTCATGGCGCACATTGTGCGTAAAGTCGAATATGTCATCGAACAGTCGTTCGACGCGATGACGGGTCTGATGAATCGCTCGGGGTTCGAAACGCAACTTTTAGAGTCGTCGAACGCACTGGCGTCTCAAAAAGATTGCCATCAACTCATCTACCTCGACCTGGATAACCTGCAGTTGGTCAACGACACCTTCGGTCGAAAAGCCGGCGATGAGGTCGTGATGAAATTCGCGAGGTTGCTCGAACAGGACTTGCCGAGTAGTGCCGTGCTGTCACGCCTGACAGGCGATGAGTTCTGCATCCTGCTGACCCATGCTGATTCTGACGCCGCCGTAGAATATGCCAACGAGATCCGCGAAAAGCGCGCCGAGCTCCGCTACCTGGAAGGCGACAAATCCCTGCAGGTGACCATGAGTATCGGTATTGCCGAGTTTTCCAAGGCCAGCGGTGATGAAGGCAGCGCGCTCACAACCGCACGCATGGCCTGTGAATCAGCTAAGGATCATGGGCGCGATCGCGTCGAGGTATTCGACGACGCGAACCAGAGCATCATTCGGCGCTACGACGACATGCAATTGGTGGCCGAAATCCAACAAGCGCTGGACGGCGAAGGCTTTGAATTGCGCGCACAGGCGATTACGAGCTTGACCGGTGCGTCAAGCAATCCACGCTTCGAAATTCTGCTGCGCATGGCGGACGCGGATGGCAATCAAGTGCCGACAGACGCGCTGTTCTCCGCGGCTGAGCGCTATCACATGATGCCGCAGATCGATCGATGGGTAATTTCCAAGACGATTGCGAAACTTGTCGAGTCGCGCGATGCGGTGGAAGACAAGAGCGCAATATTTTCGATCAATTTGTCAGGACAGACGCTCGGCGACGACGACATATTCGATTTTATCGAAGAAGAAGTCCGCGCAGGTGGCCTATCTCCGACATCGTTGTGTTTCGAGATTACGGAGTCGGCCGCCGTGTCAAACCTCGCGAGAGCACAATTATTTATTGGCCGACTCAGGAAATACGGCTGCACGATTTCGCTCGACGATTTTGGCGCGGGCCTGAGCTCGTTTGCCTACCTCAAAAATTTCAAGGTCGACACGCTCAAAATTGACGGCAGCTTTATTCGCGACATCACTGAGAATCAAATATCGGAATCGATGGTTGCAGCTATTACCCAGGTTGCGCAGGTTATGAAGCTGCAGACCGTTGCGGAGTACGTCGAGTCCGAATTGACGCGCAAATTGCTGGCCAAAATGGGTGTCGACTATGCGCAAGGCCACCTCTTCGGCAAGCCGCTGCCACTTGACGACGTGCTCGTCGACATCGCCGACACGGCCCGATCTTCAGCGGGCTAAAGCCTCAGAAAATTCCGGCCTCGAGACCGGCTGCCATCGTTAGCCCGAGATTCTCGCACTCATCCAGACGGGTCTCGTCAAAATCACCCGCGATCAACAGCGGTTCCTGCACTTCTTTCACGGCAAGTCCCGCCAGTATGCGACGAACGCTCGAAATCGCGCCGGCGCCATCGTTGCCCGCGCGCACAAACAACGCCCAGGGACGGCCGCTGATCTTGCCCTCACAGGGATAATAGGCACGATCCAGAAAGTACTTCATCGCACCGCTCATATAGCCAAAGTTCTCCGGTGTGCCCAGAATGAAGCCGTCGGCCCAGAGAAGATCATCGGCGTCAGCATTGAGCGCCGTCTTGACACGCACCACGACGCCATCGACATCAGTATGCCTGGCACCCCGAATGACAGCATCGGCCATCCGGGTCGTCGTTCCGGATTGTGAGTGGTAGACGATAAGAAGATGTTTGTCAGGCACGTCCGCAATAGTGCCGGAGTCCTGCCCATTTTTCGATAGACTGCATGCCATGGAAAGCCGGGTTGCCGAAGCGACAAATGTGCTGCCGCCTCAATTGCGGCGACCGGTCGAACAATGGTTCGAGCGGCTCGATGAGCAACAGGACATATCAAACCTGCGTGCCGACATCATTGCAAAGCTCGCGCGCCTTGTTGCGTGCAGCGAGTTTGGCGCAAATGTCGTGCTGCGCGACTGGTCTTGGTTCGTCGCGAATCAAGATCTGTTTAGCGACAAGGGAGCGCCCGGCGGGGCGGTGCCCGCGGCCATTGCCGATGAAGCCGCTGGTGTGGGCGAATTCCAGTCGCAACTGCGTCGCGCGCGAAATCGCGCGTTGTTGCACATTCTCTGGCGCGAGATTTTTGGTCTGTCCGAGCTCGACGAAACGCTGGAGCAGTTGTCGGCGTTGGCAGACTCGATGTTGATTACAGCAACGCGTTACGCAGAGAGTACGCTTGCGCCTCGCTACGGTCGGGTTCGTGACGGCGAGGGACGTGCGGTACCGCTGGTTATCCTGGCAATGGGCAAGTTGGGCGGGCGCGAGCTCAATTTCTCGTCCGATATCGACCTGATCTTTCTGTACACAAAGAATGGCGAGACTGATGGCGCCCGAACGGTCAGCGCTCAGGAGTATTTCGCTCGATTGACACATCAGGTTATTGCGCTCATTGATGAAACGACTGCAGACGGGTTCGTTTTTCGCATCGATACCCGACTCAGACCGTTCGGCGACAGCGGGCCGCCAGTGGTCAGTTTTGCCGCACTGGAGTCCTACTTATTGCAGCACGGCCGAGACTGGGAACGCTACGCTTACGTGAAGGCCCGGGTAGTCGGCGCGGCCGCGATGCCCAATGTGCAGCACGACCTCTACAGGAATTTGATACAGCCCTTTGTTTACCGTCGTTACCTCGACTACGGCGTATTCGAATCACTGCGCGAGATGCACGCAATGATCGCTGCTGAAGTCTCGCGTCGCGAGTTGGCTGACAACGTGAAACTGGGGCCCGGCGGCATTCGGGAAGCCGAATTTATTGTGCAGTCGTTCCAGTTGGTTCGCGGCGGCAGGGAGACCGCGCTACAAGGCCGGGTGCTGCAGGATATATTGCCGAAACTCGTCAGTAGTCGCGGGCTGTCCGCCGACGACGCGGAGCAATTGCGAGAGGCATACCGGTTCCAGCGGCGGCTGGAAAACTTCATCCAGGCGGTTCGCGATCAGCAGACGCACGATCTCCCACGAGACGACGCGGACCGGGCGCGACTCTACCTCGCAATGGGCTACGCCAATTGGGATGTGCTGCAGTCAGACGTTGAAAAATACCGTGCAATAATTTCGACACAGTTCGAACGAGTCGCTTTCCGGGAACAGAGTGGCGACAAGCCGTTGCGCGAGCAATTCGCACGTGCATGGGAGTCTGGTTCCAGCGAGGCACAATGGTGCAAGTTATTGCAGCCAAGTGATGCCGAAAACGCAGCCGATCTGGCGGCGCAAATCGTGTCGTTCGCCAACGCCGCGACGACTCAGCAAATCGATGCCATTGCGGCAGGCCGACTGCAACGATTCGTTCCGGAACTCATTCTGGAGGCATTGGAAACAGAGGCGCCGCTTGCAGCGTTAACGCATACGCTGAGTGTCGTCGAGCGAATACTGAGGCGCAGCGCCTATCTGGCGCTTCTGAACGAGAACCGCTCCGCAATGCAACGTCTGGTCAGCTTATGTGGGCGGAGCCGCTATATTGCCGATCAGATCGCGCAATACCCGGTGCTGCTCGACGAATTGCTGGATCCACGCATCTATTCCGCAGCTGTGACCAAGGGCGAGCTGTCAGAAGAGCTGGCTCTGCGGCTTGCAGCCATTGCGACGAGTGAAAGCGAATTGCAGATGGACTCGATCGTTCAATATCAGAGTGCTACAAAATTTCGTATTGCCGTTGCCGACTTCCACGGCAGCCTGCCCATCATGAAGGTAAGTGACGGACTGACCTGGCTCGCCGAAACAGTTCTCGATGCGGCACTGCGCGTGGCCTGGCACGACCTGACAGCACGACACGGCGTACCTGGTTACGTCACCGACGGCGTCCGGCAGGAAGCAGGCTTCGGGATCATTGGCTATGGCAAACTCGGCGGGCTTGAGCTGTCCTACGGCTCCGACCTGGACATCGTTTTCCTGCACAACTCACAGGGCGAGGATTGCGTCACAGATGGCGAGAAACCACTCGATAACACTGTGTTTTTCGCTCGCCTCGTGAAACGGCTTGTGCTTTTTCTGACCACTCAGACGGGATCCGGGGAACTCTACGAAATCGACACACGCCTGCGGCCCGATGGCCGATCGGGCGTGCTGGTTACGAGTACCGAGGCTTTCGAGCGTTACCAGGAGGACAACGCGTGGACGTGGGAGCACCAGGCGTTGCTGCGTGCACGCGCTGTGGCGGGGAGTCCTGTCGTCGCAAATGAATTTGAGCGCATCAGGAAAGACACGCTGGTCGAACGGGTGAGACGGGATTCACTGCGCGGTGACGTGATTGCAATGCGGCAAAAAATGCGAAAAAATCTCGACCAAAGCGACGCGGCACAATTCGATCTCAAGAATGGCACCGGCGGTATTGGCGATATCGAGTTTCTGGTTCAGTACCTTGTGCTTAGCGAGGCAAAAGCGCACCCCGAGGTCATTTTCTACTCGGACAACATTCGACAACTCGACGCACTTGCGGCCGCGGGCTGTCTCAATCCGGCGGTCAGTGCCAGGCTGCAAACCTGCTACCGCAGCTACCGTCTACGACAGCATCACCTGGTGCTCGATGATAAGCCGCCACTCGCAGGTGCAGCAGAATTTGCGGAGGAGCAGCGCTTCGTCGTCGAAATTTGGGATCAGTGGCTGGACTGAGCATGGCCGCGGCCCAGCCGAGCGCCTATAATTCGTCGCTCACTCAAGCTATTCAGGATGAAGATCCCCGTGGCAGCCAAAACAGGAACCGTCGACCAAGACCTGATTCCGGCAAACGCCCAGCACAAATACGGCGTGCGCTCTAAAGATCTGCCGCTCAGTTGTCCGATGCCGGGCATGTATCTATGGAACTCCCATCCCAAGGTCTATCTGCCGATTGAAACCACGGGAGAGGCGAAGTGCCCCTATTGTGGTGCGCAGTTCGCAATGATGGATGACGACGACTAGGCGCGGGGTTGCAGAGCCCTAGAGGGAAGTAACAGCATGTATATCGTTACCGGCGGTGCCGGCTTCATAGGTAGCAACCTGGTCCGAGCGCTTTCGGATCGTGGTCACGATGATGTCATCGTGGTCGACGATCTAGAAGACGGGCACAAGTTTGTGAACATTTCGGAATTAGCAATAGCCGACTACTTCGACAAAGACGATTTCCTGGAAATGCTGTCGTCCGATAGCGCACTCGCGGGGGAAATCACGGCTGTTTTTCATCAAGGCGCATGCTCGGAAACGACGGAGTGGGACGGTCGTTATATGATGAAGAACAATTACACTTATTCCCAACGCCTGCTGCATCACTGTCTTTCTCATCGCACGCCCTATATCTACGCGTCATCCGCCGCTGTTTACGGGGGCTCCAAGGATTTCGTGGAAGACCCGTTGTTCGAAAGCCCATTGAATGTTTATGGCTATTCGAAGCTGCAGTTCGATCGCTACGTGCGCCGCATAGCCGCCAAACCCGACAGCCAGGTCGTCGGGTTGCGATACTTCAATGTTTATGGCCCGAGAGAGCAACACAAGGGCGCCATGGCGAGTGTCGCTTTTCACCTCAACAACCAATTACTCGCCGATGGCGAAGCTCGCCTGTTCACGGGCACGGACGGATACGGCGATGGCGAGCAATTGCGCGACTTCGTTTACGTTGACGATGTCTGCGACGTCAACTTGTGGTTTCTGGACAATCCGAACGTATCTGGGATTTTCAATACGGGTACAGGGCGGGCCCAGACTTTCAATGACGTTGCCAACGCCGTCGTCCAGTGGCACGGGAAGGGCAAGATTCGCTACATACCGTTCCCCGAACACCTCGAGGGCGCTTACCAGAGCTATACACAGGCGGATTTGACGCATTTGCGGGCAACAGGCTGCGACGTTGAATTCCGGCCTGTCGAAACCGGCGTTCGCGACTACCTGGACCAACTTTGCGACCGACAGCCACACTAGATCGGACTACGCCAGGTCAGGCAATACTAATCATCGGGCCGTCCTGGGTCGGTGACATGGTGATGGCGCAGGCGTTGTTCAAAATTCTCAAAGTTCAGCAACCGGAACAGGCGATCGACGTGCTTGCCCCAGTCTGGTCTTTGCCAATCGTTGCCCGCATGCCGGAGGTACGCAATGGACTAGCGTCAGAGATAAAACATGGCGAGTTTGGCTTCGCGAAACGAAAACGAATGGCCGAAACACTTCGGGCAGAACACTATGAGCGCGCTATCATTCTGCCGCGCTCGTTCAAGTCGGCATTGATACCGTGGTTTGCGCGAATACCAAAAAGAACCGGATATCGAGGCGAATCCAGGTTCGGCCTTATTAACGATGTTAGGACATTTGATCGCAAAGTGCTCGACCAGACCGTAAAACGATTTATCGCGCTTGGCATTGACGACGGTCAGCCACTGCCACCTGTAGCATTTCCATCGCTCTCTATCGACCGCGAGCGGCAAGGAAATTTACTGGACGCGCTCAAGTTGGAGACAGAGCGACCTGTCGTCGCGATGATGCCGGGTGCGGAATACGGTCCGGCAAAATGCTGGCCGCTGGATCATTTCGCGGAACTCGCAAGGAAACTTCAGAGGGCCGGATATGCGGTCTGGGTAATGGGGTCGAGCAAGGACGCGGACGCCGGGCAATATGTTGCCGAACAAAGTTCGGCAGTAAACCTTTGCGGCAAGACGTCACTTGAAGATGTCATCGATTTGCTTGGCGCCGCAGAACAGGCCGTGAGTAATGACTCCGGACTGATGCACGTCGCGGCGGCGGTGGGTCTACATGTGCACGCGGTGTACGGTTCCTCGACACCGGATTTTACGCCGCCCCTCACCGACACCTGTGATGTGCATTACCTGCGGCTCGATTGCAGCCCCTGTTTCCAACGCGAGTGTCCGCTCGGACATTTAAACTGCCTCAATGACCTGTTGCCAGACGCCGTTTTTGCGCGCGTCAATGCGGCGCGCGCCTGAACTCGGCGACTCTTTAAATATCAGTAAAAAGCGGTGAAGTTGCATGAAAATGATCGATTTTGGTCCTAACGTCGCCGAAAGGCGGCCCCCACACGCTGATTCCGGCTTCGATTGCCGGGTTGCATCAGGCATCATCGATAAAGGCTATAGAAGCGAGGGATGGGGAGTTTGACCGAGACCGTCGAAAAAACCGCCAACGGCGCCATCCTTTACGATAAAGCCATTATCAAACAGATTTCCGAGGAGCGGTTTACGCCGGGAGGCTGGCCGCACGCCGAAGTACTGAAGGGGCACTTGCGGTCCGGTGGTCGCGGTACAACCTTGTACGTGGGTAACGTGCCGCGCCAGTTCGTACTACGCCACTACATGCGTGGTGGCCTGATCGGCCGATTAATTCGTGACACCTATGTGTTCTCGGGAGCCGATAAGACGCGTTCGTTCCTCGAGTGGCGCCTGTTGGACAAGATGTCGTCGAACCAGCTGCGCGTGCCGCGGCCTGCGGCGGCGCGATACCGCCAGCGAGGAACTTTCTACACGGCAGACATCATTACCGTTCGAATCCCGGACGTTATGTCTTTGTCGCACTATATCGCCGAAAACAACCCGGACGAGTCGTTCTGGCATTCGGTTGGCGAAACGATTCGCGAATTTCATGCGGCCGGTGTTTATCATGCCGACATGAACGCCTACAACCTCCAAATTGATAACGCTGGCTTACTGTGGATGCTCGATTTCGACAAAGGGGCGCTGCGACCGCCAGGGCCCTGGCAGCAGGAGACGTTGGGACGCTTACATCGCTCGTTGCGCAAGATCGTCAACCTGGATCCTAAATTGCACTTTCGTGCCGCGAATTGGGAGCAGTTGATTGAAGGCTATTTCAGCGCGTCGAGATCAGCGTAATAGTCGGGATAGCCATCGGGCAGGTCTTTGAATTTGCGGTGTACCCAGAAATATTGCTCCGGACATAATCGTATGTGTTGTTCCAACAGTTCAACATAGCGTTTCGTGTCGGCAACCGGATCGTCGCTTGGAAAGTCATCCAGCGCCGGTAGCAGGGTAACTTCGTAGCTTAAGTCGGGGAGTCTGCGCGGCAAGAACGGCACGACAGCCGCACTACCCAGGCGGGCCAGCGATGACGTCGCTGTAGTGTGCATACAGGGCACGCCGAAAAAAGGAACTACCTCTGAGCCTTTGCGGTTGTAACTCTGGTCCGGCGCATACCACACTGCACGATTGTCTCGCAGGCTCCGAACCATCCTCTTAATGTCTCTTTTTTCGATCGTCGAGTCAGCCGCTCGCTCGCGGCCACTGCGCTGAAATTCCGTCATGAATTCGCTGCGGCTACGCCGGAATACGACATCGAAGGGAGGCGCATGCAACGACATCTCACGGCCCATCATTTCTATGGTTGTAAAATGTGCACATAGCAGGATCACGCCCTTTCCGGAGTCGAGCGCATCGTTCAGGTGCTCAATGCCGACGAGTTTGGTGATCGAATGCATGTGATCGTCGCTTGCCCAACGCCCAATGCCCATTTCAATAATCATCATGCCGAGGGATTTGAAATGCTCAAACGCCAATACATCGCGTTCGTTCGGTGACATATCAGGGAAGCAAAGTTCGATGTTGCGCCGGACAATGGCGCGGCGGGATCCGCCGACCGCATGGGCGCATCGACCGAAAATTCGGCCAACGGCCAGTGCCGCCCGGTGCGGCAGCAGGCAGATTAGCCGCAAAAGGCCCATGCCCAACCACAGCGGCCAATAGCGTGGACTCCAGTAACTGCTTAAGGGTTTGCGGTCGCCTGCCATGGGCAAGGCAGTTTACTCGGACATAGCGTCGACGTAACCACCGGTGATCGGTTTTTGTTCGGTATCGTGCGCGACTTCCTGCAATACGTCGTCTGTCTCAATGCCGACGTGAAAAGTCGCGAACCCTGGCATCACAACCTGGTTTCGTGCGAGGCCTATAATGCGCCCGGCATAGGGTGAGTAGAGTTTGGTGCTTTGGTTGCTCATGGGGTCGGTGATCGTTCCGAGCAAATCACCTTTGCGGACAGTGCTGCCGAGTGAGACGTCGGCGAGCAATATACCGCCGTTGTCCGCGCGTACCCACGACGAACGATAGTAGACAGGCTCTGGGTCGCCCCAGAAACGCTTTTTCTTAAGCATGCCCAGGGTCGTCAACAAGGTCTCAATGCCTTTGACGCCGTGCTTGACTTCGGCGAGCTCGAGTTGCGAAGGGCCTCCCGCCTCGACCGTCACCGCCGGAATTCCGGCGAGTGTTGCGGCGTGCCGCAACGTACCCGTTGTTGGTTTGCTGTGGAGTACAACCATAGAGCCAAATCCCTGCGTCAAAGTGACGACATCGGGATTGCGCAGGTCAGCGCGAATCTGCGGCAGGTTGGCACGTTCGAAGGATCCCGTGTGCAAGTCCACGAGCGCATCACAATGGGTGATGATGTCAGTGAACAGCGCGTGCGCAATTCTGGCGGCAGCGCTGCCGTTTAATTTGCCGGGGAAGTACCGGTTCAGGTCACGCCTGTCAGGCAAGTAGCGTGAGCCGCGTCGAAAACCCTGCACGTTCACAATAGGAACGCCAATCACGGCGCCCGATAATTTACTCGGTGGAATTTCGTGAAGGACGCGTCGCACCATCTCTATGCCGTTGAGTTCGTCGCCGTGTACCGCGGCGGTGAGACAAAGCGTCGGTCCGGGCATCGCACCGTTGACGGCCAGAACTGGCGTAGAAACCGGCACACCCTCAAACAATTCAGTAGCCGCCCAGGAAAGGCGATGCGCGGTGCCCGGCATGATCTCTGCGTCGAGCAGCAACAGTGGCGCAGCCTGACCTTCAGCCGTGACTACAGCATCGGCTAGTGGAACCGGAGGTTCATCGACAGCTACGGTATCTGCCGGAACTTCCTCGACGACCGGCGTTTCCGCGGAACGCGAGTCGCTGTCGACGGTCGTAAGCTCCTGGACGTCCGGATCGGCGTCCACAGGCACGACAGCCGCCTCGCTCGCGAGTAGGGATACAGGCAGCAGCAGCAGGGCCAGGCAGGCCAATGGGTGGCAAAGGCCTGACCCGGTGTCAGATTGTGGCTTGAAAAGACTCATAACTCTGTGCCAAAAATACGGCAAAATACGATGGTTTTCTGTGAACTAATCAATAATTTACGATTGAAACTTGAATTAATACAAATGACAAGCATTGTGCGCTATTTATTGTCCCAAGCCGTTCTCGCAATCGTTCTCGCCAGCGCTGCCGCCAGCGCCGCTGAGCCGTTCCCGCAGCCGTCCGAATTGCAGCCGGATGTCGACTTCTGGGTATCGATTTTCACGGTCATTTCCACGGAAGAAGGCGTATTGCATGACAATCGAAACCTCGCTGTGGTTTACGATCGCCTCGCTATTTCGTCCAGGCTGTCCCGCCGTGAGCGACAACGACGTGTTGGCGTACGCCGCAAAGAGCTCCAGGCGGTCTTGCGGTCTCTGGCGTCCGGCAAGCGCGACAATTTGACTGACGAGGAGGCCAGAGTCTTAAGGCTTTGGCCGGGCGGCGTTAGCAACAAGACGCTCGCGGACGCCGTATCACGTATTCGTTATCAGCAGGGTTTGCGAGAACGATTCCGCGAAGGACTCGAGCGATCAGGTCGTTGGCGGAGTTTCGTGAATGAACAATTCACGACTCTGGGTATTCCCATTGAGATCGCCGCGCTGCCTCATGTCGAGTCGTCGTATAACCCTGATGCTCGCTCGCACGTCGGCGCGTCCGGTATTTGGCAATTTACACGGAGTACCGGGCGACGGTATATGCGTGTCGATCATGTTGTCGATGAACGCAATGACCCGTTCATTGCGACCCGCGCCGCCGGCCGGCTATTGGCTTACAACTATTCGATTACCGGCAACTGGCCCATGGCTATTACGGCTTATAACCATGGACTGGGTGGCGTACGACGTGCAATGAAAAAATACGGCGACACCGCATACGTTGAAATTCTGCGACATTACAAAGGTCGTACGTTCGGCTTCGCCTCACGCAATTTCTACGTCGCGTTCCTGGCCGCAATGGAAGTCGATCAAAATGCCGACACGTACTTTTCAGGGCTGGTTTTTGAAACGCCGACCGCTTATTCGACGGCGAAGTTGCCGGCGTTCGTCACCATTCCCGGCCTCAGTAAAGCGCTCGGCACATCGAAGGCCAAACTCGCAACGCACAACCCAGGACTACAGGCGACCGTCTGGCAGGGTAGCAAGTACGTGCCCAAGGGTTACGAATTGCGCATACCGTCGGCTGATTTGAGTCAGTCGCTCGCCAGCATCCTGGGCGGATTGCCATCGGCAAGTGTGTTCGATAAGCAGTTGCCTGACATGTTTCACAAGGTGTCGCGTGGCGATACGCTGTCGCAAATCGCCGAAACCTACAATACGAGGGTTTCGACCTTGGTGGCCCTTAACACGCTGAACAGCAGCCATCGAATACGAATTGGCCAGAGGCTGCGCCTTCCAGCCGCCGGACCCGCACCGGCGCCAAGCGCGCAGCCCGCGCCGAGCAAACCGCCCGTTGCTGCCGCCGCCGCCGTCGCAATAACCGTGCCCGCCGCACAAGGACCCGTGGTATCGGAAATTACGCCGACCGCGATGGCGGGTGACGTTTCCGCCGCGACGCCCGAAGCTATTCAGACGGCGCTGCTTTCGGATCCGAGCGACTATAGCGTTGCCGCCGACGGCTACATCGAGGTGCAACCGCTGGAAACCCTGGGCCACTTCGGCGACTGGCTCGAAATCAAGACACAGCGGCTTAGAGACATCAACGGACTCGCGTTTCGCGAGAATGTGGACGTGGGCCGGCGCATCAAACTGGACATGAATACTGTGGCCGCCAAGGTCTTCGAAGAAAAGCGCATCGCCTATCATCGCGCACAACAGGATACGTTTTTTCAGAGGCACGTTATTAGCGGAGTCACTGAACATACGATTCGCGCTGGCGACTCCATCTGGGTGCTATCGCTGCGCAAATACCGGGTACCGATATGGTTGTTTCGACAGTACAACCCCGGACTGGATCTGCATAAGGTCCGCCCGGGCATCAAGGTACAGTTCCCTGTGTTGACGGGGGTCGAACCCGGCTAGTGAACGACACCCACAAATACTTGCTGACAAGGATGTTGCCGGTATTGCTGCTTGTGCTGGCGGCGGGATTCTGGATTGCGGATATCGAGGGGAACGGGCCGTACCTGCTGCGCAATTTGTTGCCGTTACTGGTGCTCTGCCTGCTATCGCTGCTGACCTTGTATCGTGGTGGCGGCAAATGGTCGGGAGCCGGCATGCGTATGCCTTTGGGGACTGTCGGTTTCGCAATTCCGGCGCTGGGCCTCTCGATGTACCTGCATTTCGCGTATGCCGTTAATCTGAATGACATGTTCGGCGACGCACAATACCCGGACCGCGTATTTCGTTTTCTGCCCCTGTACACAATGGTCGCTGGGGGAATCGGCTTTGCAATCGGCTGGATCGTTGGTCGAAACGTGTAGTGTGATTTAAGACGTTTTACAGAGCTGTGAGGTTTGTTAGGCTTGCTCCAGAGATAGTCGAAGACCGAAAACATGATGCAGCACCAGAACGTATTCACCCTCTGTAGCAAGATTTGCCTGATGCTTTTTGTCGTGGCGACACCCGCTACGGTACAAGCAAGTGAGTTCCCGGTCGCCGACATGGTGGTTATCGAGAAAGCAGCCCGCAAACTGTATCTGCTACAGAATGGCGAGGTGTTTCGCACTTTTCCGATTGCCCTCGGCATAAGGCCGGTCGGAGACAAGACACAAGAAGGCGATTTCAAGACGCCGGAAGGCCGCTATCTGCTTGATAGCCGCAACCAGGAAAGCGACTATTTCCTGGCAATTCACGTTTCCTATCCCAACGCGCAAGATCGACGCGAGGCCAACAAACAGGGCGTCAAACCGGGCGGCGCGATCATGATTCATGGCCAACCCAACGTACCCTCACGATCAGAGGTGTATTACCAAACGCAGGACTGGACCAATGGTTGTATCGCCGTCTCGAATTCCGACATGATCGATATCTGGCTGATGACGGGCGACAATACACCTATCGATATCCGTCCGTAGTGCGCCCGAGCTGGTTATGAGCACAGTTGCGGATTTTGTCGACGCTGAGGTTCGGCCTGAGGGCAGCCTCGAGGTCCTGTCGCAATTTGAAGTCGACCAACTAAAAAGTAGCGGCGCTGGCGGGCTGTACCCGTTGCTTCGACGTTGCATGCTCGCGGTATTGAATTCCGACAGCCATACAGATGATGCACGGGAGTTGCTTGAGACCTATAAGGATTTCGAGGTTGGATTTATCCAACAGGATCGAGGCCTCAAGGTCTCTCTGAAGCGTGCGCCCGCAAAGGCGTTCGTCGACGGCAAGATGATTCGCGGGACGCGCGAGCTGCTGTTTGCAGTCCTCCGTGACATCGTATTCACGCGCAACGACATCATCGAGAGTGGTCAGTTCGACCTTGCTACGTCGGATGGCATTACGAATGCCGTGTTTCACATCGTTCGCAACGCACGGTTGCTGGAGTTGCCCGCCGAAGTGAACCTGGTCGTCTGTTGGGGCGGTCACGCGATAAGCAGGAGCGAATACGACTATTCAAAGCAAGTTGGCTACGAGCTCGGGCTTCGCGGCCTGAACGTCTGCACCGGTTGTGGTCCGGGAGCCATGAAGGGCCCGATGAAGGGTGCGACGATTGCTCATGCGAAACAGCGTATTCAGGGTGGGCGCTACATTGGCATAACGGAGCCGGGCATCATCGCCGCGGAATCGCCGAACCCCATCGTCAACTCGCTCGTAATCATGCCGGACATGGAGAAACGTCTGGAAGCGTTCGTCAGGGTGGGGCACGGCATCACCGTGTTCCCCGGCGGTGTCGGTACGGCAGAGGAAATCCTCTATCTGTTGGGCGTAATGCTACATCCCGATAACAACAAGCAACCGTTGCCGTTGATCATGACGGGACCCGCGTCGGCCGAGCCGTATTTTCGCGAGATTGATAATTTTGTCGCCGCGACGCTTGGCGAGGAAGCGCGGAATTGTTACGAGATAATTGTCGACAATCCGAGTGAAGTCGCGCATCAGATGAACCTGCGCCTCAAAGACGTGCAGAGATTCAGGGAAGAGCATGGCGATGCCTATTTTTTCAATTGGCGTTTGCGTATTGCCGAGGAGTTCCAGCGCCCGTTCGTTGCCACTCACGCGTCGATGCGAGATCTGGAAATCAGCGAAGACCTGCCGAGGCACGTGTTGGCCGCAAATTTGCGGCGCGTGTTTTCGGGTATCGTGTCCGGCAATGTTCGTGAGGATACGGCAGAGCTAATCGAACGTGACGGTCCGTTCGAAATCGACGGTTCGCAGCGCATTATGGATTTGCTCGATAAATTGCTGGCCGGTTTCGTTGCCAATCGGCGTATGAAAATTTCCAGCGGCGCGTATCATCCTTGCTACGTGATTAAGTAAAACCAACAGGTAAGCACCTGAAAAACAAAGCGAAAAAGGATTTCGCATTGTGATGCAGTTCCTGTGATTTT
>Ga0265303_10000941_pt1 | contig 17413 bp, 14 predicted proteins | sample Helome_2_FD_192494 | JGI IMG/M metagenome (GOLD analysis project Ga0265303, IMG submission 192494) | Marine sediment microbial communities from subtidal zone of North Sea - Hel_20160317 (Illumina Assembly) | ecosystem: Environmental > Aquatic > Marine > Subtidal zone > Sediment ... | reverse complement strand
CAGCTGAATGCCGGCGTCATCAGCAAACAAGTTGTCGGTGTGCGGGCGACGGCCAACCGCAACGATCAGCTTATCGACTTCGATCGACTGAGCGCCGTCTTTGTCCGCAAACTCAACGGTCACGCCTTTGGCGCCGGCAGTACCCTTGGCGACCTTGGCACCGAGCCTGATATCCAGGCCTTGCTTCGCAAATTCCTGCCATGCGACCTTTGCAACATCACGGTCAGCCATGAACAGGAAGTCGTCCATCGCTTCCAGCACCGTGACCTTCGAGCCCAGTCTTGCCCAGACGCTGCCCAGCTCGAGCCCGATAACACCAGCACCAACAACCCCAAGACGCTCGGGGACCGCATCAAGCTCGAGGGCATCCCAGGAATCAATAATCGTGTCACCGTCAAAAGGTGCGATTCCAAGATTGATCGGTGACGAACCGGAAGCAAGTACGACATGCTTCGCCTCGATAATCTCGACATCGCCGGAAACCGGCGTGAACTCGACTGTCTTTCCGGCAAGTAGCTTGCCATGGCCGAACAGGCCCTCGACCTTACCGGCCTTGAACAGCCCGGCTATGCCACCGGTCAGTTGCCGCACGATACTCGCGCGACGCTTCTGCATAGCAGCAATATCCATTGCGACGTCGCCCGTCTGAATGCCGTGTTTCTGGAACTCGTGTTGTGCGCGGTGATACAGCTCACTGGACTCGAGCAGCGCTTTCGACGGGATGCATCCTGCGTTGAGGCAGGTGCCGCCAAACGCGTTCTTGCCATCCCTGTTCTTCCACTCATCGATACACGCAACGGTCAGACCGTGCTGTGCTGCCCGAATAGCCGCAATGTAGCCCGCGGGGCCGGCACCAATGACTACAACATCGAAACTCTTGCTCATTTGATTTGCCAATCCTGTTGGTCGCTGCCGATCAAACCTGCAGCAGCAGGCGGCTCGGATCCTCTAACTGGTCCTTGATCGCGACCAGGAACTGCACGGCTTCTTTGCCATCGATGATGCGGTGGTCATACGTCAACGCGAGATACATCATCGGCCGTGGCATGATTTCTCCATCGACGACCATCGGCCGCTGCTGTATCGTATGCATGCCAAGAATGGCACTCTGCGGCTGATTGAGGATCGGTGTCGACATCATGGAACCAAATATCCCACCGTTGGTGATCGTGAACGTGCCGCCGGTCAGATCTTCCATGCTGATCGTCCCATCCTGCGCTTTCTTTGCCAGCGCGTTGAGCGCGGCCTCGAAATCGGCGAAGCTCATTTGATCGACGTCGCGAATCACCGGCACCATCAGGCCCCGGTCGCTCGAGACGGCAATGCCAATATCGTAGTAATTGTGATAGACGATATCAGTGCCTTCGACTGAGGCGTTGACCACCGGAAACCTCTTGAGCGCTTCAACGGCTGCCATCGTAAAGAAGGACATGAAGCCCAATCGCACGCCGTGTTTTTTCTCGAATTCGTCGCGGTAACGGCTGCGCAATGCCATGACTTCGGTCAGGTCGACTTCATTAAAGGTCGTTAGCATCGCTGCTGTTTGTTGTGCTTCGACCAGTCGCTGGGCAATGCGCGCCCGCAGCCGGGTCATCGCCACGCGCTGCTCGTTTCTTGCCAGGCCCTGTACGGCGCTGTCGTCGACCACCACCGGTGCCGGATCGCCCGGCGTGACATTGCTGCTGTCATCCGCTTTGAGGAAAGCCATCACGTCCGCCTTGGTCAGGCGACCGTCTTTGCCGGTCCCCGTGACCATGGTAGCGTCGAGATCGTGTTCGTCGAGTAAGCGGCGCACGGCCGGGCTGGTCTTGATCGGTCCCTTATTTTGAACAGCAACAGGCTCTACGGGTGGCTCTTTTTCTTTCTCCGGCGCCGCCGCCACGGCCACCGCAGCCTCTCCTTCTTCGAGAATTGCCAGCAGATCACCCGCCTCTACCGTGGCACCATCCTCTGCCACGATCCTGACGATCGTTCCCGAAGCCGGGGCAGGAACTTCCAGAACGACCTTGTCGGTTTCGAGGTCCACCAGGTTCTCATCACGAGTGACCGGCTCCCCGGTTTTCTTGTGCCAGCCAACCAGTGTCGCGTCCGTCACGGATTCAGGCAACGCAGGCACCTTGATCTCAATCGTCATGTCGTTTTCCGTTTCGTTTTTTCAGGCTTGACCACCTTGCTCGCTTCGCTCTTGATATCGAGCGCCGCTTCGACCAGCGCCTGCTGTTGTTGCAAGTGAATTTTGAAGATGCCGGAAGCCGGGGCAGCCGCGCCTGGTCTGCCTGCGTAATAGAGTTGCTGGTGTTTCTTCAGCGATTCCTGCAGACGGTGCTTGATTTGATACCACGCCCCCTGATTGAGCGGCTCCTCCTGGCACCAGATGATTTCCTCTACGTGCGCATATTCCTCGATCAGTTCGGCATATTGGCGAATAGGGAAAGGATAGAGCTGCTCAATTCGAATAATTGCGATATCGTCGATACCGTGCGCTTCGCGGGACTCGAGCAAATCGAAATACACTTTGCCACTACAGAAAACGAGGCGTCGGGTCTTTTTCGTCGCAATCGCTTCTACTTCGGGAATGATCAACTCGAAACATCCGCTCGACAACTCGGTCAGTGGCGAGACCGACATCTTGTGCCTCAGCAGGCTCTTCGGCGTCATGACGATCAGCGGCTTGCGAAAAGGCCGCACCTGCTGGCGCCTCAGCATATGAAACATCTGCGCCGGTGTTGAGGGAATGCAGACCTGGGTATTGTGCTCTGCACACAGCTGCAGGAAACGTTCCAATCGAGCCGAAGAGTGCTCAGGCCCCTGCCCCTCGTACCCGTGCGGCAGGAACATCGTCAGCCCGCACAAGCGCCCCCACTTGGCTTCGCCGGAGCTTATGAACTGATCGATGACCACCTGCGCGCCGTTTACAAAGTCGCCGAACTGGCCCTCCCAAATGACGAGCGTATTCGGCTCCGTGCTCGCGTAGCCATACTCAAAGCCAAGCACGGCTTCCTCTGACAACAACGAATCGATGACACGAAAAGCATTCAGCCTGTCAACGATATTGCACAGCGGCAAATATTCACGGTTGTTCAACTGATTATGCAGAACCGCGTGGCGATGAAAAAACGTACCGCGACCGCTGTCCTGACCGACAAGGCGCACGTTGTGGCCTTCGAGGAGCAAGGATGCGTAGGCCATCGTCTCCGCGAAGCCCCAGTCCATGTCGGCCTCGCCGTTCGCCATCTTCACGCGATCGTCCATGATGCGTTGCACGCGGCCGTGCGGACGCACGTCTGGCGGAATCGAGGTAATTGCTTCGCCGAGGTAGGCGACTGTCTTCGGGCTGACCGTCGTATCGACCGCGTCATCCCATTCCGTGTGCAGGTACGGCGTCCAGTCCACCGTGTATGCGTCGCCGATCATTCCAAGTGAGGATTTGGGCACCGGTTCCCCGCGGTCGAGACGATCCCGGTAGGCGTCCTGCAATTCCGTCGCTGTCGTCGCGGAAATGATCTGCCGTTCGGCCAGGTAATTTGCGTACAATTCGCGCGTTGTTTTGTGTTCGCGAATCCGCCCATACATGATCGGTTGTGTAGCCGCGGGCTCGTCGGCCTCGTTATGCCCATGCCGGCGGTAGCAGACCAGGTCAATCACCACGTCCTTCCTGAATCTCTGGCGATACTTCAGCGCAAGTCGCGTTACGAAAAGGACTGCCTCAGGATCGTCACTATTCACGTGAAAGATAGGCGCCTCGATCATTTTCGCAACATCGCTGCAATAGTCGGTCGACCGCGCATCCGATGGTCGACTCGTCGTAAAACCGATTTGATTATTGATGACGATATGGACGGTGCCGCCAGTACGAAAGCCGTTGGTCTGCGACATCTGGAACGTCTCGGTAACAACGCCCTGACCCGCGAACGCCGCGTCGCCGTGTATCAGTACCGGCAAGACTTCCTGCCGATCCGTGTCATCGCGGCGTTGCTGACGCGCCCGCACCGAGCCCTCGACCACGGGGTTGACGATTTCCAGATGGGACGGATTAAACGCAAGTGCGATATGCACGTTGCCTCCCGGCGTCTTCATGTCTGCCGAGAAGCCCTTGTGATACTTGACGTCGCCGGAACCTCTGAGCTCCTCCGGATCATATTTTCCTTCGAATTCTTCGAACAGCTCTTCGGGCGACTTACCGAGTATATTGACCAGCACATTGATGCGGCCACGATGTGCCATGCCAATGACAATTTCCCGGATGCCGGACGCGCCGCCTTGCTGGATCAGGTCGTCCAGCAACGGGATGAGGCTTTCTCCGCCCTCGAGTGAGAATCGCTTTTGCCCGACATAGCGCGTATGCAGGTATCGCTCGATGCCTTCCGCGCTCGTCAGATGCTCGAGTATCCAGAGCTGCTCGTCATTGCTGAGCGTTTCGCTAACCGCACCCCGCTCGAACCGCTTGCGGAGCCACAACCGTTCGCGCGCTCGCGACATATGCGCGAATTCGGCCCCGACCTTTCCGCAGTAGACCTTCTTCAAGAGTGACAGAATGTCGCGCAGCTTCATGCGCTCATCCCCGGTACCGGCCAGTCCGCCCGTGAAGAACTCGGTATCCATGTCGTCCTCGGCCAACCCGAGGTAGTCAAGCTTCAGCACGCCCGGCACAGGCCGGTCCATCAATCCGAGTGGATCGATATCGGCAATCTGGTGTCCGCGCAGACCGTATACCTGGATGAGGCGCGATACCGCTGCCTGCTTTTCCCCTGAGGTCACGGGCTTGCCCGATCGGCGCGTCGTTACGCCCCCGGGCCTGCGCCCCCGTCGCGTCTCAGCGAGCAACTCGTCGCGAATCGCCGAGTGAACGACTTCCGTATCCGGATCCCCCATCGCCTCAAAATATTCTCGCCAACCGTCCGGGACCGAATCCGGGCTTTCGAGGTACTGCTCATAGAGCATCTCAACGGCGCTCGCGTTGCCGCCAAACAAGGGCGTGGACGCTAACTGTTCCTTAATGGAATTACTCATATTTTCCGAGGTTTACGCGTCAGTCGGCCGCAGGCTTCAACGATGTTATTAGTAATGCCTGCGAAGGGGCCGTAGTTTATCCCAAGCGCCCCGTATAGGGAATCTAATTCCCGGACCTACAACAGGCGCAACAGGTTGACCAGTTCGTAACACACGAGACAGGCGTAGGCGCTGAAAAAGACGGTGAGAAACAATCCCGTCCTGAAACGGTTCAGGAAATGCGCCTTGGCGAGAAATACGAGCACGAAGATGCCTATGGCCGTCATCAGGAGCTTCGTGCTGATGAAGATCCCGGTACCCATGTCCATAGTCGCCTTCATGAAGGGATTGGCCTCGATCATGCCTTTTTCCATCAGCTGGAGCGTCAGAAACGCGTCCGCGCACGAAAGAAGCATGGTCCCTACCGCGAGAAAGAACAGCCAGGGGTGATGCCAGTCGAGGAAGACGACATCGTCATCTTCCAACCGTCGATGCGAATGGCGACGCGACAAAGCAAACCCGTAAATTACGGTCCGCCAATGAAAACGACGACGCTCGCTGTCGGAACGACCGTTTTGATTGAATTCGCTACTTTCCATTCGCTTCGCTTTCTTCAATTACTGTTTACTGTCATCGGCTGTCGTGACTTCCAATAGATAGGCAATCAAATCCTTCCGATCAGATTGCCTCGACAATCCTGCAAATACCATTCGGTTGCCGGGCAGGAACCGCCCCGGTTGCACTAACCACGCGTCGAGCGCTCGCGGCGTCCACACAAAGCCGGCATTGCTCAAGACGGACGAATACTCGAAACCATCACGCGACCCGGCATCAGACCCGAAGAAACCATACAAAGCCGGGCCGATCATATTCAGCCCGTTTTTGTCGAGGCTGTGACACGCGCGGCACACTCGCGCCAGGTTTTCACCCTTTGTACGATCCGCGCCCGAAAACGGCACGGCCGCGAGATACTCCGATGCCGTCAGTACTACCTGCTCGCCAAGCGTTGCTGCTGTCAATAACGGTTGAGCATCAGCCGCGGACGTCTTGTTGTCCGTTTTCTCCGCGCAACCCGAAATTAACACAGTCGTCGCGGCCGCCGCCAGAAGCCTGATATGAGCCTTCAATCCCCAACCCCGCTAAGCAATCCTTTGTGGAATATAGAACAAAAGAGACACCGATGCTCCATCATTCTGATTTTGTGTATTTTTCTAGTAATGCACCCGATCGCAAAGCGCTATTATGTTCAGAAGCTCGACGATTAACGCTACTTGGTCGGCTTTGAGCTTACGACGATAAGAGCGATAATGATCATCGACAGTGAGGCGACCGAACCTAGAGCGAGGCACGGCAATGAAGGGTTACACCGGAGTGTTACCGAACGGCGAAGCGATCCATTATGTTGATCGCAAGCGCTGGCTATGGATCCTGTCAGTGGCCTACCCGTTGCAGCCGTTTGTCGCGATATGGTTGCATTTCAAAACGGGCAACGAGCTGTGGTTTCTTTTTCCGCTCGCCACCAACTATTTCATTGCCCCGTTGCTTGATTGGTTGATCGGCGAGGACCGAAATAACCCGCCCGAAGAAGTTGTCATGCAGCTCGACCAGGATCTGTACTATCGCCGCTTGACCTATATGGTCGTTCCACTGCACTTCATCACGTTGATCGCCTGTGCCTGGTATGCCACGACCCAATCACTGAGTTGGTGGGCATTTGCAGCACTGGCAGTCGTTGCCGGGCTGACAGCGGGCCTCGCAATCAACACCGGACACGAACTCGGTCACAAGAACTCGAAACTTGAAAAGACGCTCGCGAAGATTGTACTGGCGGTTGCGGCGTACGGTCATTTTTCGGTGGAACATAACCGGGGTCACCACAAAGACGTTTCCACACCGACTGACCCCGCCAGCTCACGCATGGGCGAGAGTATTTACAAGTTCGCGCGCCGCGAGATACCCGGGGGTTTTCGCAGAGCATGGCAGGTGGAGAAAGAACGTTTGACGCCGCGCGGTAAACCGCTATGGCACTCAAGCAACCCTATCCTGCAGTCCTATGCCATAACAGCGGTTCTCAGCATTACATTGATTGTGCTTTTCGGTTGGAAAGTCATTCCATTCCTTTTGATTCACAACCTGCTCGCTTACTGGCAGCTTACCAGTGCCAACTACATCGAACATTACGGCCTGTTGCGAGAGCGGGACGCCAAAGGACGTTATGAGCGTTGCCAGCCTCACCATTCGTGGAACAGCAACCACATCTTGAGCAACCTCGTATTGTTCCACCTGGAGCGGCACTCCGATCATCACACCTATCCTTTGCGGCGCTATCAGTCGTTGCGCCATTTCGATGATCTGCCGTCGCTGCCAAATGGTTACTTCGGCATGTATCTTCTCGCCTGCTTTCCGTGGTTGTGGTTCCGTGTCATGGACAAGCGCCTCATCGCATTGCCGCACGTTCAGGGAGATCTCGACAAGATCAACATCGACCCTGACGCACGTGCATCAATATTCCTGAAATGGGGTCGGGACACGATGCTCGAACCGACGATCACGGATATACCAGGGCCCTGAAAGCCGCGACAATTTTTCCACACATTGCCCGGTTTCTCGGATCGGGCATCGGCGCTTGCTGTCGTTACGATGACTGCGATGACCGTAGCGAAGCCTGTCCCAAAAAATCTGTTTGCCGTGCTGGTCGCGACTACCGCGGCATTGTTCGGCCGCGCATGGTTACAGGTGGAACTCCTGGGCGCGGGATTTCAGAAGGAGTACGCCGCGGATTTGTCCTACCTGATCGTGCCGCCCATCCTCCTTTTCCTGCTCGCGCCCGTCCTCTCCAAAGACAAAGCCTACCTGCGGCAACAGTTTCATTGTAAGCGAGTCTCTCTTCGAATGGTTCTGAACGCAGTTCTGGTCGGACTGCTGCTCAGGATCGTGTCCTGGGCCAAACTCATTGCAGGGATTTCATTTGGCCTCTACCAAAATCCAGATCCGCTGGCTATCGAAGGCCCGCGTTTCGCATTCCAATGTGCGCCAATACATGTCGTCCTTCTTGGCTTCCTTGTAATGGCGTTGCTGGTCCCGATCATTGAAGAAGTTACGCATCGCGCCTATGTCCTGTCGGCGTTTCGGTCGAGGGGCCCGATCATCGCCATAACCCTGTCAGCACTCGTATTCGCCGTCTATCACCCGATAGCCAGCTGGTCGTTCACGTTTCTTGCAGGCCTGGTGTTTGGTATCCAATACTGGAATTCAGGATCGTTGTGGCCGTCCCTGATTTCCCATGCAACCGTCAATGCACTGATACAACTCGACTGGCGATGCCTGAATGGCCATTGGAACCCGCCAGCAACGCAGTTGCCGTTGTGGCAAGTCGGGACTCCGGCAATATGCATCCTCTTGCTCGCTTCGCTGTCTATTGTCTATTTGATTAGAAAAGAAGTGCACTGCGGCGGTTAGCCGCCGCAGTGCCGAGCACGTCACAGAGCGTTTGCGACGCGTTCGATGATGTGAGAAGTCGCTTCAACGAGCCCCTCATATATGTTGATGATGTCCTGACCAACACTGCTTGTATCCGTAATGCCACCAAAGTCGTTGCCACTGTTTTCAGGGGTACAAACACCGGTCCCACCCGAGACGAAATCCAGTTCGCTCACCGTTAATTCACGCATTTCCAATCTCCTTTCGATTCACGTTTTCGTGCTGCGCGTCCTGCGCAGGCAAAAAGTAACGCCGTGCAAAGACATTTGCCGCCCCAGAAAGCCGGCGATTCGTGAAGATTTGACATAAATCGGCAACGCTGTGGAGCTGTGATGCGTCGCACAGTCAGTGTTGTGACACCTGTATACGCTCAGTAACCGATACCTCGTTTGGGCTGAAACCACGATGAAAAACACTCTTTCCAAAGCGGCGCTGGCAGCGCTCGTACTTGTTGCATTCGGTACGGCTAATGCCGATTTCGGCGTCGGCGTCAAAGCCGGCACACTCGGGCTGGGCGTCGAAGGACGCTGGAGTCTCCTGCCGTGGCTGGATTTTCGCGTCGGTGCCAACAGCTACGATTACGACGACGATGGCCCGGAGGCTGGCATTGACTATGACGCCACGTTTGCGCTGGATACGTATTACCTGACTGGCAATTTCCGCTTCCCGCTAAGTCCGTTCCGGGTCACGGCAGGCGTCTTCGATAACGGCAATGAGTTTCTTATGAGCAGCCAGGATACCGGCGGCGCGAACTTCGAAATCGGTGGAGGCTCGTTTAGTCCGGCAGACGTAGGCACACTGCAAGGTGCGGCATCATTCAGCAACGCCGCCCCCTATCTCGGTGTCGGCTATGACTTCGAGATATTCGGCAAAGCCGGCATTAACTTCGACTTCGGTGTGCTATGGCAGGATTCGCCGGAAGTGACGCTGGAAGCCACGGGCCTCGCGAACGCGCCACCTGACGTGCAAGCCGAGCTCCTGCCGGCACTCGACGACGAACGCCGTCAACTCGAAGACGAATTCAGCGACTTCAAAGTCTGGCCGGTCGTCTCTATTGGTTTCGTTTATAACTTCTAGGCCGCTGCCGCAAATTAGCGCGGCGGTGCATCTGTATGGCGTGCGGCGATTGTCAGAATCGCGTCCAGGCTCGCGTCGACATCGCTTGTAGTCGTCGACCAGTTGCAGACACTGATCCGCATTGCCGTGTGTCCTTGCCAGACGGTCGCCCCGCACCAACAGGTACCATCTTCCTGTACCGCGGCGATAATTGCCCTGGTGGTCGCGTCATCGCCAAAAGACACCAGCACCTGGTTCAGAACAACGTCGTTGAGAACCACATAACCGGCGGCTCGCAGTCGGTCCGCGAACCGGCGCGCATTGCTACAGCAGCGCTCTATCATTTCCGCGACGCCTTTGCGGCCCAGGGCTTTGAACGCTGCCCAAACGTCTACGCCACGTGCGCGGCGCGACAGCTCGGGCGTGAAGTCTGATGGGTTCCGGAATTCGGTTTCGGTAAGCAGGTAGTCGGCCGTAATCGACATTGCTGACTTCAATGCTCCGGCATCGCGAACAATAGCGACGCCGCTGTCATAGGGGACGTTCAGCCACTTGTGGGCGTCCGTCGCCCATGAATCAGCGCGTTGCACTCCGGCACAAAGGTGCTGCAGTCGCGGAGACGCTGCCGCCCACAGACCAAAAGCTCCGTCTACATGTACCCAGGCGCCATGCGGTCGAACCGCGTCGCAAATATCACCGACGGGATCGAACGCGCCGGTATTCAGATTACCGGCCTGCGTACAGACAATGGTTGGCCCCTTGATCTGCGGAAGTTTCGACACATCCATGCGGCCTTGCCCGTCGACGGGCACCTGGATCGCGGTACCACGACCAAAGCCAAGCAGGCCGAGCGACTTCATCAGGGTTGGGTGCGCTTCCTCCCCCACGAGGAGCGTTACAGGTGGCGCACCGATCAGACCGTCCGCCTCAACATTCCAGCCAATGTCCGAATACACGCGATTCCTGGCGGCCGCCAGCGCGGTAAAATTGGCAACGGTGGCACCGGTCACAAAGGAGGCCGCCGATTCGCCCGGCAAGCCGAACAGTTCGATCAGCCAGTTCATCGCAACACGTTCCAGTGTCGCCGTTGCCGGAGTAACCTCGTGCATGACGACGTTCTGGTCCCACGCGGTAGCGAGCCAGTTGCTCGCCACTGTGACCGGCAGGGAACCACCAATGACAAAGCCGAAGAATCGCGGGCCCGTCATCGTCACCGTCGCGGGTGAGCCAATGTCGTCCAGCAGAGAAAGAACGGCTTTGTCCGGCATGCCGGCTTCGGGTAGAGGCTCAATGAAGCGCTCGACATTCGCCACGGCCTCCGGGGAAGGCTTGACACGACGATCGACACTGTCTTCCCGATATCGAATGCCGAACCTTGCAGCATCCTCCAGCAACTCGCGAGACTGATCCTTATCGTTCATAACAGATTATCCTCGATTGGCAATTGCCTCTCGGCCAAGCAACGGGTCCTTCCTCACCAGAACCAGGGCCACGCAGATTGCGACCAGAATCGGCATCGGCACCAGCATGAGCGTGCTCCAGCCGAAAAAGTACATAACCGTACCAGCGAGCAAGGACGCAGTGGCCGATGTGCCGAAAACGAGAAACTCGTTGACCGCCTGTGCGCGAAAACGTTCCGCCATCGTATACGTATAAGTAAGCAACGTCGTGCCACCAACATAGAGGAAGTTCCAGCCGACACCCAGCAAGACAAGGGCCCACCAGTAATGCATGACCGAGTGACCCTGCAAGCCGATTATCGACGCCGCGAGCAAACCGAAAGCACCGACAAACATCAGTCTCGTAACCCCAACTCTCTCGATCAGAAAGCCGGCCGCGAGGGACGGAACATACATGCCTAGCACATGGGCTTGAATAACCGCGCTGACCTGCTCTATCGAATAGCCATCGTTGATATGCATACTCAACGGCGTCGCCGTCATGATGAGTGTCATTAGTCCATACCCGACGGTACCGCCGAGTACCGCGACGATGAACAACGGCTGCTTCACGATCTCACCCAATGGACGTTCCGGCTGCAGCGGGTGATGCTCATCATGCTCTTTCGCAGCGCCGAGCATTAGAAACAATATGGACTGTAAGATAAAAAGCGCGAAAAGAGCGAACATCGTTCCGGCATACGGCACGGACGCGATCCAGTGCTGCCCGTTCGTCGCGAGCGCGGGCCCCACGAATGCACCGCCAATCGACCCCAGCAAGACAAAGGACACCGCTCGCGGCACATGCCTAGGGGACACGCTTTCGGCCGCGGCGTAACGATACTGCTGGGTAAAGGCCATGTTGACGCCAAACATCATGGTCGAGACAGCGAATAGAACGAAGCTCGAGTACTTCAGCGCAGCAGCGGCCACAAGAACGGCAATTGCTGCACACGCTGACGACATCGCGAAACCCTTCCGCCGTCCTATCCTGCGCATTAGCATCGTGGCGGGAATCGTCGTCGCCGCGATCGCAACGACCATCATCGACAGCGGCAAGGTCGCAAACGCTTTGTTCGTCGCGAGCGCCGAGCCGATAATACCGCCAAGAGTGACCATCACGATCGAGCCGGTCGCCGATATCAGCTGGCCGGCTACGAGTATTATGAGATTTCGAACTTGCAATGGCGCCGTCGATCCGGATTATTAAGGCCGCATTCTCACATATTCAACGCCCGTGCGCAGACAGCAACAGGCGCGCTTCATTGGAGACTCGGTGGACGTTCTCGAGGTATCGGATCAGCTAAGTATCCCGCTGTCAGAAATCGACATGACGGCAATGCGCTCGCAAGGAGCGGGCGGACAAAACGTCAACAAGGTAGCGACCGCCATCCATCTGCGCTTCGACATTCGCAACAGCGTTGCGTTGCCGCAGTATCTCAAAACGAGACTACTCGGGACGAGCGATAAACGTATCAGTTCAGACGGTGTATTGGTCATCAAGTCACAGCAATATCGCAGCCAGGACCGCAATCGGCAGGCCGCGCTGCGGCGCCTGACGGAACTGCTTCAAAATGCGCTGCGACAGCCGAAGAAACGTATACCAACCAGGCCAGGCAAAAAGGCGAAGCAAAAGCGCCTCGAGGACAAGAGCCGCCGCGGCGCAATCAAGAAAGCGCGCCAGAAACCGGGCGACGATTAGCTCAGAGGCAAGTCGCCTTGCGCCCGTCGAAGGCGCATCCCGACTCCCGCCAGTAGGCGACGACGCCCAAACGCTCGAGCAACGGTAAAAATTCCCGATGATCGCGCAAGGGCTGCAGCTCAGGCGTAAACAGAAGGTCCATGTGGAACCATTCACCCGGCGCCTCCAATTGCCGTGCCACGTCCATCGCTCCGCCGATATCACCGAGCATTGTTCGCGCGGTTACCTGGACGAGCGGGCCGACCATTCGGTCACGCGATGCCCGGTCGAGGGCCTGCAGCGCCGGACCGGAGAGCGACGGATCAGCGAACGCTGCGAATACCGGTTTGATCCAGTCAGTGCCAAAACCTGCCATGCTCATTCCGGCGACCGCCATTTCTTCAGCCTTTTCGAACTGACCGTCACGGATGAGCAGCAGCGCGTACGCAAGCTGATGTGTCGCTCCTTTCTCACCAAGATTATTTGCGCGTCGGAAGAACTCGTGCGCCTTCTCGGAATTCCCGAGCCACGTTTGCACGATCGCGACCCTGCTGTTGATGACGCCGCTGTCCGGATCGATCGCTTCCGCAGCGAGGGCCTGTGCGAGCGAATCATCGAGGCGGCCAACGCTGGCGAGCATGCGCGAGTACCAGTTGAAAGCATTTGAATCCACTACGTTTGCGGAGATTGCCCGGCGATAAGCCGCTTCCGACTCCAGCCATTTCTTTTGCTTGTGATAAACGCTGCCGTAAATCAGGCCGGCCGCATCTTCGATGCTGCTATCGACGGCAACGCCCATCTCGACGGTCTCGATCGCGGCCCGATCTGATTCTGTTATGGGCATGTTGCGGTAATAAGGCATCACCGCGTACGCGGTTGCCAACGCAAGGTACGCAGGGCCGAAATACTCATCCAGCGCTATGGACTCCTGAAGAAGCTCGATCGCGATCTCGAGATTGTTCATTTCTCCACGGTGCTCGAGTGCGTAGAGGCCACGCATATAGCTGTTGTACGCGTCAGAATTCGGTGTGTACGACGTAATCAGCTCTGGCGCGCCGGAGCCGGTCAATTCGTCACGCACGGCTCTCGCCAGGCGTTCCTGAAGCGAGTAAATACTGTCCAGGTCGCCGTTAACCTCGCCCGATCCGATCGTAACGTTGTCCTCGCCCCTTGATACCAGGTAGGTCACCTTTAGCATCGACCCCTGCAGTTGAACGGCACCCGACAAGACGCTGTCGACTTCGAGCCGCTCTGCAATTTCTGACGGCTCTTCGTCGTACTTGACGCGTGTATTCTTGATCGCCAGTTCCGGTATTTCCGCCAATCGCCGCGCAAGCACGTTCTTGATGCCATCGACGATGTATTGGTTCGCCGGATCGCCACTCAGGTTGTCGATCGGCAGCACAGCGATCGAACGTATCTCGGGATCCGGGCCCGACGGACGCATGGTCAAAACGATCGTAACCAGGAAACCGATTGCCATGACGGCGGCGACAAGTTTCCAGAGCCGCAGACTCGGCCGCGGCTCCGGCGCAGCACTTGTTGGCGAAGCGTCAGCCTGCTTGTGCAGCTCGACCGGCTTCATCAGGCGGTAACCACGCCGTTGTAAGGTCTCGACGTACTCGTGTGGCAGTTGTCGGTCATCGAGGTGGCCGCGCAGCTGCGAGAGACAGCGATTGATGGGCTCGTCGGTCGTCGGCCGACCTTCCCAGACCTCGTTCACCAGGTCGTCACGCGTTACGAGGTTGCCGTCATGGCTGGCAAGCGAGATAAGGACAGCGAAGACCTTGGGCTCCGGGCGCTCTTCCTGTTCGCCACGACGCAGCACGCCCTGGCCTGGCAGCACCTCCCACTCCCCAATGGTGAATCCCTCGAAGAGATCTTCTTTCGTATACATCGCACGAGGACTGTAGCGGGATTGAGACACTTGATCTGCAAATGTTACTAAGTTATCTTATTACCATGGTAACAGACATGGAGAACTTCTCATGGCCCAGCGAGTCGTCAAACGAACGCAGACCGGCGTGCGAATAGAGACATCACTGCTGAAAGTGCTGAAGGGTCTTGCCGAGTACACCGACCTGACGCTCGGCGATCTTCTCGAAGGGATCGTCCTGCACGCGTTCGAGGGAAAGGCGCCTTTTTCAGCAGATACCCGTGCCGCCATAAAGCGGCTCAAGGAGGTTTACGGATGTGAGCTAACGGCGAAGGACAGCCATACGCTCGTGGAGGGCGATTCGTGAGTGCGATACCGCGAACCGACCTCACGATCGAGCGATTCGAGGCAGGACAGCTGGACCCCGAGCAGTTCGACCATGAGGCACATGTATACGTCGGCTGGCTGTATGTGAATGCCTACGATCTTGCCGAGGCTATCAGTCGCTTCGACAGTGCGCTCAAACGATTGACCACAGCGCTCGGCATCCCCGGCAAGTATCACGCAACGATCACCTGGGCTTTCCTGGTGCTGATCAAAGAGCGGTGTCGTGACAACGAAGGCTGGAACGCATTTCGTTCACGCAACGAAGACCTGCTCAGGGAAAGCAAAAGCATACTTGGCCGTTATTACAGCGACGCAACGCTCTTTTCGGATATCGCCCGGCAGCATTTCGTACTACCGGACAAGCTCGCCAGCTAGAACAGACCTTCAATACGGCCCTGATCGTTGACGCGAATAGCATTCGCGGCCGGGACTCTCGGCAGCCCGGGCATCGTCATGATCGCTCCACATACGGCAACGACAAATTCCGCGCCAGCCGCCAGCCTGATCTCCCGAATCTGGACGTGGTGACCTGACGGTGCGCCCAGCAAATTCGGGTCTGTGGAAAAACTGTATTGGGTCTTGGCCATGCAGATCGGGTACTTACCGAATCCCTCTCGTTCGAGTTTCACGAATTGCTCGCGCACTTTCTTGTCCGCGATGATGTCCTCGGCTGCGTAGATTTCCCGGGCAATCGCGGCTGTCTTCTCCCATAGCGAAAGGTCATCGTCGTAGAGTGTCCGAAACTGTGCGGCGCCGCTGTCGCAAAGCTCAACGACGTGTTCTGCCAGTTCGACTGCACCGGCGCCACCGTCGGACCAGTGCGTGCATTCGACGGCACGGACGCCGTACTTCGCGGAAAAATCGCGAACGACCTCCACTTCCGCATCGGTGTCCGCCGTATAACGATTGATGGCGACAACCACCGGAACGCCGAACTTTCCGAGGTTTCGAATGTGCCGCTCGAGATTCTTGCAGCCAACCCGCAGTGCCTCGATGTTTTCCGAACCCAGGTCGGTCTTCGCAACGCCACCCTGCATCTTGAGCGCCTTGATCGTGGCAACCAGTACAACGGCATCCGGCGCGAGCCCTGCTTTACGGCACTTGATATTGAAGAACTTCTCGGCTCCCAGGTCGGCGCCAAAACCAGCCTCTGTGACCACATAATCCGAGAGTTTCAAGCCAATCTTGGTCGCAATGACCGAATTGCAACCATGTGCGATGTTGGCGAAGGGTCCGCCATGCATCAGGCATGGGTTGTTTTCCATCGTCTGTACGAGGTTCGGCTGGAACGCGTCGCGCAGCAATGCCGTCATCGCGCCATCGGCGTTTAGTTCCCTGACGGTTACCGGTTCGTTCTGACGCGTGTAGCCAAGCACGATTTTGCCTAGTCGGGTTTCCAGGTCTTTCAGGTCGGTCGCGAGACAAAAGATCGCCATTATTTCCGACGCAACCGTTATATCGAACCCGGCTTCGCGCACGACGCCGTTGTGAAATCCGCCCAGGCCGGAGGTCACGGCCCTGAGCGCGCGGTCGTTCATGTCAACGACGCGCCGCCAGGTGACGCGCCGCGGATCGATGTTCAGCTGGTTTTCCCAGTGCATGTGATTGTCAATCAGCGCCGCCAACAGGTTGTTCGCGGCACCGATGGCATGAAAATCACCGGTGAAGTGCAGGTTGATATCGGCCATCGGCACTACCTGCGCATAACCACCGCCGGCTGCGCCGCCCTTCATGCCGAAGCAGGGACCCAGGCTCGGCTCGCGTAAACACATAAGCGCGTTCTTGCCGATCTTGCTGAGAGCGTCGCCGAGTCCAACCGTCGTGGTCGTCTTCCCTTCACCCGCCGGCGTCGGTGAGACAGCGGTTACCAGGATCAGCTTGCCATCTTCCGAATCACCGCAAGACGCTATGAAATCCGCGTTGATCTTGGCTTTGTCGTGACCATAGGGAATGAGCGCATCTGCCGGAATGCCGATATTCTCGGCAATTTCCTGAATTGGTCTCACTTCGGCGGCCTGGGCAATCTCGATGTCACTTTTAACAGCCACGATACATCCCCTTCGATCAGCATTAGGAGTGGCTGTAAATTTTAGCGCAAACGACGTATCAGGGCGCGGTCTGTACCTCGTGGATTGTGCCTACACCAAAGTCGAGCACATAGAGCTCTCCGTCGTTGTCCTGGGCGAAGCTTACGATCGACAAGTCGGTATCAAGCAATACCTCCGGAACGACGCCGGGCTGGCTGTTTTCGGGGACTGCAAAAATCCTGCCTGAAATGAAATCACCAAAGACGTACCAACCCTGCAGATCGGGAACCGCCGCGCCTCGGTACACATAGCCGCCCGTGACAGATCTGTCGCCCATGCTGTGATCATATTCAGTGATCGGATCCGTGAAATTGTCGGCGCACCCTGTCGGAGGGTCAAAACAATGTGCCCCTTCCCTGTCATTCCATCCGTAGTTCTGGCCGATGTCGATGAGATCTACTTCTTCCCATGTACCCTG